>Ga0079301_1001042_pt1 | contig 13146 bp, 10 predicted proteins | sample Wag4_2014_7_11_3_FD_74797 | JGI IMG/M metagenome (GOLD analysis project Ga0079301, IMG submission 74797) | Fresh water mixed with fracking chemicals microbial communities from Ohio, USA - Utica-2 Time Series FC 2014_7_11 | ecosystem: Engineered > Industrial production > Chemical products > Input...
GGTAGCTCGGGTTGATGTCCGGCTCGTAGCGATGGCTCTTACTCACCGCGCTGCGCAGGTTGTCCGGCACCACGATCTCCGGCACGCCGCCGAGGAAGGCAAAGCAGCGGGTATGCGAGCCCAGCCAGTCCGGCAGCTGCTGCGACCAGGTGGCTTCGGCGAAGGTGTAGCTGGACGCACCGAGCACCGCGACGAACACCTGCGCCTGGCGGATCTCGCCGCTGTGGCGGTCGATCACCGGCACCGTCTGCCCGGCGTAATCGACGAACAGCTTCTCGCCGATGCGGTGCTCCTGGCGCATCACCACGTCCAGCTTGCCCTGCCAGGCCCGGTAGTGCTCGCAGAACCAGCTGTACTGAAAGCCCTGAGGCTGGTTCAGGCGGTACTCCTGCCAGAGCAGCGCCAGGGTCACGCCGGGGCGACGCAGCTCGGCATGCACCCAAGACCAATCAGGCAGTGGCCGCTGCTCGCTGGGCACTGCCTGCGCCGGTGGGAACAGCTGCTGTTCCAGCTCGGAATCGGACAACGAACAGGGCCAGGCTAGACCGCTGGCGGCAAAGCGGTTGAGGTAATCGCCGACAGTGACACGACCGATCTGCACGCTGACGGCAATCTGGCGAGCCGATAGCCCGACCTCGAACTTGAGACGAAGTACTTCGCGAATCTTACGCATGGATAAACGCTCCACGACGACCTCTCTGCTTCGAAAAAGAGGTCGATGGTAGTGAATAAATCCTGCGTTACTGCCTGCCCGGTTGAGTGGCCGGATCACCGTGGAATCGGTGGTCAGATGCTCATGGAATGGCTGGCCAGATGACCGTGGAATCCGCAGCCATTTTCAGGCCTCGGCGTATCACCCATTTTGTCTACCCGTAATAGTCTCGCACTGATTTTTTGAGCGTGCAGCGTGTGATACAGGGACCGCGTGCAACGTGTGATACACCAATAGCGTTCAGCCTGTGATACAGCGACATTTATGCCGTCTGAAAACGGCAATTCGGCCAGCCTCGAAGACATTTATCGTCAGATCAGCCCTGATAAGCGAAGAGCCGCACTAAGGCGCGAGCGAGACAGCTGCTGGCAGCCGAATTAATGGCAATCATTGGCAATGAAAGCCAATCATTGCCAATGATTGCCATCTAATTACTTCCTGAAGATCCACAATTGCGCCATAACCTGCCAATCATTGCCATTAAATGGCAATGATTGGCAGGTTATCTCCGTAACACTATGAAATCCCACCGTGCATCACCTCATTCATGAAGCGACTGCTGATCCCCGAGTTCGACGGAGTACTACCTAGCTATCGATGACGACGCTAAGGGTTGGGCGAGTAAAGACCGCGAGAGACTGATTCACGCAGCGCGTGACAGTAGGCTTGCGGACACAGATGTCATGGATGAGCTGATCTCTAAGAACGAAGAGCCATCCTTCCCTAGCAGAGCGAGTGCGTACGCAATCAACCTCGCGCAGCACCCAGCAAATCCGCTCCCGCATCCTTCTTCAGCAACTCGTAGACTACCGTCAAGAACACATCCCGCGTCGACTCATCGCTGAGTAGCTTGGTCGCCATGCTGCTGTGGCTGTTCATCGCGGCGGCGATGGCCGAGATGGCTTTCGTGGGCAGGTCGGCCTTCATGGCCTGCTCCATGGTGTTGTTCTGCACCTGGGCCATCACCACGCTGTCGGCGCGTAGCTTCTCGGAAACGTGCACTGCAAACGCCACCTGATCGGTATCGGTGATGTCCTTACCGAAGGCGTTGTTGAGCTTCTCGATCAGTTCGGTAAGGTACTTCTTCTCGCGGTCGCGGGCGTCGCGCAAGCCGTTGTCGGTCATGCCGTAGAGGCCAGGTGTTTCCGCCTGCACGCCTACGCCGCTGAGGTTGTCGCCTTTCTTGATCTTGTAGTGGCTGAGCTTGAGGTCGCCCAGATCCACCTGCTCCGCCGTGATGCCCTTGAGCCGCTTGCGCAGCAGGCGTGCATAGCTGGCGAAGGCTTCCAGGCTTGGGTCGGCGAAGTCGATGAGCTGAGCGATGTACTCGTAGCTGCGCACAAACTTGGTCAGGCTCTCGCTGAAGATCATCAGCTCGTCGCGCGCCTTGCAGTACTCCGAGCGCTGGACGTCGGCGTACTCCATGTCCTTGTCGTTGCCCTCGTCGTGGGCCTTCTCCCAGGCCTTTTCCCACTGGTCGATGGCGTCGTTGAGCGTCTTCAGCTTTCCGTTGAAGCGGTCGGTGGGTGCCTGGGTCAGCGAGAACAGCTTCTGGTGCGTCACCTTCGGATCGACAATGGCATCGCCGAAGGCCTCCACTTCGGCCTGCTCGTAGATGAACATGCCATCCAGACGCTGCTTGATGTCGTAGACGATGTTCGGATCCTGGATGTCCGCCACCTGTGCGTCGCGGTAGAAGGTCTTGAACGACGCGAGAATCTCTTCGGCTTTGTTGGCGAAGTCGATGACGAAGGTCTTGTCCTTGCCGGGGAAGGTGCGGTTCAGGCGCGACAGCGTCTGCACCGCCTCCACGCCGGATATCTTCTTGTCCAGGTACATGGCCACCAGCTTGGGCTGGTCGAAGCCAGTCTGGTACTTGTTGGCAACGATCATCACCCGGTAATCCGGGGTGTCGAACACCTTGCGCATATCGCGGCCATGCAGGCCGGGGTTCAGGTTGGTTTCACTGAACTGGTGATCCTTGGGCAGACTGGGCTCTTCCACATCCGTGTTGGGCACCTCACCGGAGAAGGCCACCATCGCCTGCACGTTGTCGTAGCCCTTGCGCTTGCAGTAATCCTCCAGCGCCAGGTGGTACTTCACAGCCGCCGCACGCGAGCTGGTCACCACCATGGCCTTGGCCTGGCCACCGAGCAGGTGCGCCACGTTCTTGCGGAAATGCTCGACGACCAGCTCGACCTTCTGCCCCACATTCACCGGGTTGAGCGAGAGCCACTTGGCCAGTTTGCGCCCGGCGCTCTTCTCATCCACGCGCTTGTCATCAACCATCTCGCTGCCGATTTTGAACGCCACCTCGTAGCTGGTGTAGTTCTTCAACACATCGAGGATGAAGCCTTCATCGATGGCCTGCTGCATGGTGTAGAGGTGAAACGGTGCCGGCGGGTTGTCTGTGCTGACGGGCTGCGCCGGATTGCGCGGGCGGCCGAACAGGCTCAGCGTCGAATGCTTGGGCGTGGCGGTGAAGGCGAAATAGCTGGCATTTCCGGGACGCGAACGCGAGCTCTGCCATACGGACAGTCGCTCCTCCTTGGAAAGCTTCTCCCACTCCGCCTCGCTCTGCCCGGTTAGCACATAGCGCAGATCGTCCGCTGTGCTGCCCCCGGTAGAGCTGTGCGCCTCGTCGATGATGATGGCGAAGCGGCGGTTACGCAGGCTCTGTTCGCCAAGGATGGCCTTCTGCGCATAAGGGAAGGTCTGCAGGGTACAGACGATGATCGGCACGCCATCCAGCATGGCCTTGGCGAGTTGCTGGCTCTTGGGCAGGCTCGATTGCTGGCGGTCGATGGCGCAGACCACGCCGGCCTGGTGCTCGATCTGCTGGATGGCGTCCTGCAGCTGCTGGTCCAGCACCTGCCGATCGGTCACCACAATCACGCTGTGGAAATACGGCTCGCCATCCGGGCGGCGCACGCGAATCAGCGAATGCGCGGTCCAGGCGATGGTATTGGTCTTACCCGAGCCGGCACTGTGCTGGATCAGGTACGGTTGCCCGGCCCCCTCAACCCGCACCGCGTCGATCATCTTGGTCACGCCTTCCCACTGATGGAAGCGCGGAAAGATCAGGCCTTCCTTGAAATAGGTCTTGCCGTTGACGTCCTGGGCTTCCTTGCGCTCCTGCAGCACGAAGCGGTGGAAGATGTGCAGCCAGTTGTCCTTTTGCAGCACCCGCTCCCAGAAATAGCTCACCGGGTAGTGGCCGTTCTCGCCCGGCGGGTTGCCAGCAGCGCCATCGTTACCCCGGTTGAACGGCAGGAAGAAGGTCGAATCCCCGGCCAGCTTGGTGGTCATGCGGATGTCGCTGTCGCTCATGGCGAAGTGCACCACCGCGCCTCGCTTGAAAGTCAGCAGCGGCTCCAGGCCGCCGCTCTTGCGCTCAGGTCGGCGATCCATACGGTACTGCTGCATGGCAGCCTGCACCGACTGGGTGAAGTCGGTCTTCAGCTCCACCGTGGCCACCGGAATGCCGTTGATGAAGAAGGCCAGGTCGATCTCGTCGGCCTTGTCCAGCGAGTAACGCAACTGCGGCACCACCCGCAGGCGGTTGGCCGCGTAGCGGGCGATCACCGTGTCATTGCGCGCATCTTCAGGCAGTGCCTGGCTCATGGCCAGTGTTCCACCACCGGCCACGGCAAAACCGTAACGCAGCACATTTACTGTGCCGCCATCGGTCTTGTTTTCCAGCTGTTTGACCAGCCTATCCAGCACTACATCACGCGTGCCAGCACCGTTCATGGCGCGCAGCTTGTCCATGGCCTGCGGCTGGCTGTCTTCCAGCCAGCCCAGCACATCCTCGGGGAACAGCGCCCGACCCTGGTCATAGTCGACGGACTTACCCACCCGCCAGCCAGCAGCAGCCAACTGCTCGACGATATGGCGTTCCAGTTCGCATTCGTGGTGGATCTGGCTCATGACATCCCTCTCAAATTCATTCCCAAGCCCAGCTGCAAAGCGCTGTCTTGTCTAAAACCTTGTCTAGAGCTTGTCTAAACCTTGTCTTGCCTGGAGCCAGACAGCACCCATCGACCCTTTTGCTGACTGCCTTGTTTTTCAATGGTTTTATCGCGCTGCGACATGGCATTGAGCAGGTTACGGAACTTGTTCTGCTTCTGTTTCTCGTCTAAAGCATCCGAAAGCTTGTCTAAAACAAGTCCTTTCAAGTCATGCGGGCTGGCAGAGCCAAACTTGCGCAGGTAGTCGAGGATCAGATCCTTGTAGTACGCGTCATCAAAGGCTCGATTGCGGATGTATTCGCCCTTGTTCCCGGTTGCTTGAGCCACCTGCGCCGCCGGGTAGTAGTTGGGTTTACGCCCCTCGATCAGCCCCTGCTTGCGCAGCAAGGCGGCTGCGTCATCAGTGATGGCCTGCTTCTTCTGCACCCGGTCGAGCAGCATTACCGTGTTCAACGGCAGATCCTGCCGCTCCAGCAGCAGGCGGGTGTAATTCTCGTCGATCACATGCCCGTAGATCTCCAGCACCACCTTGTCCGGGGTCGACTTACTGTAATCAGGCAGCGGGAAATAGCGTTTGCGCTGGGACTGGGTCATGGTACTGATACCAAAGCCCATGGTGTCGATCATGCTCAAGCTGACCATGGCCTGAGCCAGCCAGGGGTTTCGGTAGCGGCTTGGCGTTACCTCACCACTGAAGTAATCCTCAGGCTTACCTTCGAAGAAACCACCGGCATTCTCGAACACCAGTCGGTCCACCCGCTCGGTCACCAGAATGCGCGAGCGTAACTGATAGTCCTGGTGCGCGATGCAGTTGTGCAGTGCCTCCAGAATCACCCGGGTGTCGTATTTGCTGACTTCGGTAGCCAGTAGCTGATTCTGCGGAAAGAGTTTGTAGCCGATGTTGCGGATACGGTGCAGCACCTGCGTGGTACTGAGCAGAAAGGGTGGCCCGAAATGCTCGTAAGCCTGCTCCTCCCCCATCAACTTCCAGGTGATCTGTGCCAGCGCCGGCAGGAAGTGGCTGGCCTCCGGCTTGCCGAGTAGCAGCAGGGCAGTGCGGGTTACACCGCCCTGGATGGTGATCTTGGCCTTATCGAGAAAGGTCGCCACATCCCATCCCGCAATCTCTGCCGCAAAGGGTGCCCGATAATGCTTCTCGGCAAATTTTTCCCGGGCGAGCGCAATGGCTGAGCTATCCAGATCATTCAGCGTTGCGCCTTCGACGATCTGTGCTGACCAGTCACTGGTATCGAGCGGCTCGTGCAGAATGGCCACCAGGCGTTCCTGGCGCATTTCCACCAAGGAGTCATCCAGACGCTGCCAGGCCTTGTCATGGGCATACACTGGCATGCGCGGCCGGTGTTTGGGGATATGGAAGACCCACACCGTCTTGCCGGTGTCGTCCGTGGTAAAGGGCTCGACGCGGAAGGCTTCCGAATCGAGTGCGCGGCAGCGCTCCAGCAGCCGCTGGCGAACGTTATCGACGGTCTGGTTATTGAAGTCCTGAATGCCCACGATGCGCAGTGTGGCGTCTTCGACGCCAATCACCAGATGCCCGCCCTCCATATTGGCAATGGCCGACAGGTAGCTGATCACATCGCTACCTGCTCCACCCGTTAGGGCATGGCGCAGGTTCTTGAACTCCTTCCACTCGCAGGCGGCATTTTCCTTGGGGAAATGCCCCAGTAGGTACTGCTGCAGGTCTTTCTCGTTCATCGGTTATCCATCCGGCCAGCCGCATGGGCCAGCGTCGTATAAAGCTCGTCCATCACAGCCTGCAAATGCGGCAGCCCAACGTAAACCTCCTCTGCAATTGAGGTTGGCTTCGAGCCTTTACCGTCATACCTGTCTTTGCCATAACGAAATGCAGTGGAGCCTGGGTCAATGGCCGCAAACTCTTCTATTCGGCGGACGATCCACTCGGGGACATCCTGATTGAAGCGATCCTTGGCGAAGCCTTGCAGGTACTCCAAGAGCACTGCCAGATCATGTCCCGCAGGTGCACCTCCCGGGCGACGCTCCAGAATGGCTTTCAGAACCAACTCCAGCGCATGCCGAAAGAGAAACAGCGCTGGATTGGTCAGCGCATAATCTTCGATTCGCTGCTTTTTGATCGCGTCCAGCAACAGATTGGCTGCATCGAAATACTGCCGGGAAAGCTCTAGGCGAGTCGATACAAACGGGCCGCCGAACATAAACCCCATGGGGCCGCTAAACGGATCTTCACGCTGACAGTCTTCGGTCGGCTCGGCAAATAGCGGCCGGTAAGGGATGTCAGTCAAATCGCCCCCTGTTCGGCCAGCTTGGAGCGCGGGCCGGTCAGCACAAGGCCGGTCCAGTTCATGATCTCGGCGGTGAGCAGGCCGTTGGGCGTGCCATCCACTAGGAACAGACGCAGGCTGCGGCCCTGGCTCATACCACCTCCCGCAGATCGATCTGGCCGGTGACGGCAGCGGTGATCAAGGCGGAGCGGCGCTCTTTCAAAAGAGCAACACTGAGCGCCGCCTTCTGTTCAATCCTGATTAGACGCTCACTATGAGTCGCCAGAGATGACAAAAGCCGCTCTTGCTCAGCAGTAGAAGGAGGAAGCGCCAAAGGGAGGCTGCCAAGAATGCCTTCATTGAGGTTAGCCATCGTTGCACCCACTGACGCCAGATTCAGCCACTCACGGGCATATCGCGACTGTAGGACGGTGTGAAGATATCCAGTGAGGACCTGATTAGGATTGGGGCGTACTCGTAGTGATCCTGTACCGCAGATCCAGCCATCCTGCTGATCAAAGATAACTGCAGCACGCCCAAGTTCACCACGACGCGCAGTAACCAGATCGCCAACGCGCATTGCCCAGAAACTCAGTCGTTCTGCTGTTTCAACAGACACCGTGATATCCGGATCGGGGCTGCATTGCTCATCAACAATGTGCGAGGGATTGATCACGGGAACTCCCCCCGTAACGTAGTCCTCATTACCCAGTGCCGTGCCAAACGGCCCTGTGGAAATACTGATGCAGATGTCGCGGAAACGTTTAATCACCCAATGCTCCGGCACCTCCCCCAACCACTCCTCGCCGGAGTCTTTCATCTTCGCGTTCGGGTCGAGGCCCTTGGTGACGGCATGGGTGATCAGCGCCTGGCGCTTTTCGCGCAGCAGTTCGATAAAGCGGGTTTTCTTTTCAATCAGCGCGTCGATGCGGGCGGTTTCGCGGTCTAGCCTGCTGGCGATTACACGCTGCTCACCGAGCTCAGGAAGCGATACCGGAAAATTGCGCGTGAACTCATCCGGCACTCGCTTCAGGCCACCCGCTCCGGTCATTGCACCGGCACCGAAGGCACGAAAACTAGAGCCTTGGACGATGTAGTTGATGTAGCGGGCATCTGCTACCGCTAGATTCGGACGAAGCACAGTCAACTCGGTAGTGCCAAACCCTGCTGCGCACCGCAGCCCCCGCATCAGAGCCCCCTTCCCATTCTCAAAGCAGGGCGTGACTTTAGCGAAGGCCACATCACCATCCTCAAAATAGGAATAGCCACTTCTCACTTCGACTACCGGACGATTCTGCTCAAGGTTGAGCGAACCATCCTCGCCAATAGCCTCCATCGGCAAGAAGGAAACCTCTTGATCTGGATCTTCCAACAAGTCGCGACGAACAGGAGGGTTCAAGGTGGCGGCATAGCGCATGCGTACCACGCTCCAATGCTCCGGCACCCGCCCCAACCACTCCACCCCGGAGTCCTTGTAGGACGGATAGGGCTTGTAATGGCTCATGTCGTCACCTCACCCAACAGCGCGGCAATCTCGGCCTCCACGGCCTTGAGGTCGGCATCGATCTCGGCCAGCGGTCGCGGCGGCTGGTAGACGTAGAAGTAGCGGTTGAAGTTGATCTCGTAGCCGACGATACCGACCTGGCCATCCTTCGCGTCGGTCTTGCCGGCGTCGATCCAGGCATCCGGCAAATGGGGCAATACTTCGCGGGCGAAGTAGTCGTCGATGCTCTGGTTGAGCGGCACGTTCTCGAACTCGCGCAGGTCGGCGTCGGCCTGCTGGTTGCCCTTGTCGTCCAGCACCGGCTGGGCGTTGGTGTCACGCTCGCCAAAACAGGCCAGCGCAGCTTTAAGTGCCCCCTTGCCGAGCTTCTTGATACCGGCGGCCTTGAGGAAGGCCGGCAGGTTGTCGAATTCACCCTGCACACTGGCAAAGGCTTCTATCTGGTCGGCGCCTTTGACGTTTTCGTAAGCGGCGAGCTTGTCTGGGGTAACCGAGAAGCGCAGGCGCAGCGGGCGCTCGACGGTGATGCGCCGGTAGCCGAAGTCGGTGGTGGCGAAGATCTTGGAGTTCGGGCCTTCCTCGAACGCCTCGTGCAGCTTGGCGATTTCGGCGATCTGCTCGTCCGACAGGTACTTGCGCTTGCTGCCCAGGCTCTTGCGCATGGGCGCGTGCATGGCGCTGGCATCAATGAGCTGCACCTTGCCCTTGCGCAGGCCGTCCTTGTGGTTGGACAGCACCCAGATATAGGTGCCGATGCCGGTGTTGTAGAACAGGTCGGTGGGCATGGCGATGATCGCCTCCAGCCAGTCGTTCTCCAGAATCCAGCGGCGGATCTCCGACTCACCCGAACCGGCGCCGCCATTGAACAGCGGCGAGCCGGACAGCACGATGCCGATGCGGCTGCCGCCCAGTTCTATGGGTTTGCGCTTGGACAGCAGGTGCATGAGGAACAGCAGCGAACCGTCTCCCACGCGTGGCAGGCCGGGACCGAAGCGGCCGGCGAAACCCTGCTGGCTGTGCTCGTCCTGTACCTGCTTCTGCACCTTCTCCCATTTGACGCCGAACGGCGGGTTGGCCAGGCAGTAGTCGAACTGCTCATGGGGCAGCTGGTCGTTGGACAGGGTGTTACCAAGCTTGATGTTCTTGGTTTCGAAGCCCTGGATCAGCTTGTCCGCCACCGAGATGGCGTAGGTCTCAGGGTTCAGCTCCTGGGCGTAGGGCACCAGGCGGGCATTGGCGTTCCACTCGCCCACCTGCTCGATGGCCGAGGACAAGAAGCCGCCGGTGCCGGCGGCGCAGTCGTACACGGTACGCACCACGCCTTCGCCGTTGAGCGCCTGATGATCCGGGGCGAACACCAGGGTAGTGGCCAGGCGCACCACGTCACGCGGGGTGAAGAACTCCCCTGCGGTGTCGTTGGCGGATTCGGCGAACTTGCGGATCAGGTGCTCGAACACCAGGCCCATCTCGTGATTGCTGATGGTTTCCGGATGCAGGTCAATGCTGGCGAACTTCTGCGTCACCAAGTACAGCAGGTTGGCCTTGTCGAGCTGCACCAGCCAGTCGGAGAAGGCGAAGTGCTCGAACACCTGGCGGGCATTGGCGGAAAACTTGGCGACATAGTCCTCCAGGTTGGCGCGGGTGCTGGTGGAGCCGACGCTCGCCAACGAGAACTGCGAGACGTTATAGAAGGTGGCGCCTGCGGTGGTCGGCAGGATCAGGTCCATGTCCACGCCGCTGGCCTTCATGCTCTCGTACTGGCTGCGCACCTTGTCACGGGTCGGCTCCAGCACGCACTCCAGGCGGCGCAGCAGGGTGAAGGGCAGGATGATGCGGCCGTAGATGGACTGTTTGAAGTCGCCACGCAGCACGTCGGCCACGTTCCAGATGAAGTCGGCGAGGTTTTGCTGGTTCACGCTGTATTCCTTCCACGGGTGCGGGGAAGGCGGCGTCGCGACACTTCCCTGCGAGCTATGTGTGATCGATGCAGCACCTTAACCGGTTGGGTAGCTTCGGGCCAGTAGCTGGAGCCGGCTAAGGTGCTGATTTTCCGAGCAGTGAGTCGGGGCAAAGCCCCGGGGCACTGAGGCCTTCGTCGCATAGCGCGTCTGGATGAGATCAGAAAAGCGACCGCACCCAGGTCTGGATGGGATAGAGGATGATGCCAACCATCAGGCCTATGTACACCAAGTAGCCGAGGGTTACCTGCGGCGCGCGCAGCTCGGCGACCTTCTCGAAATCACTGCCCAGGTACATGGCAGCTTGGGTCGAGTTGAAGGGCAGAGCTTCAAGCTGAGCCTTGGCGCTGCGCGCCGCGATGAAACGCAGGGAGACGTACCAGAAAGCCGCCGCCGGAATCACCGTCCAGGCCATGCCGAACAGAATACCCACCGCAACCACGACGGGGATCATCAACAGAACCTGCGGCCCTGGATCGACCATGCTCGCCATGAACTCGCTCACGAAGGCCGAGAAGCCGCTAGTGATGAAGTTCACCACCGCCCCCACATTCCACTCGGCGCCCATCGCCAGCCACAGGTAGGAAAGACCCGCCATTGCGGCAGCCCAGTTGATGACCTGGGCGCAGCCATAACCACCGAAGGCACCGCCATTGATCGGCGCTATCGCCACGAAGTGAGTGCCGCGCCCCAGGATGGCGCGTGGCAGGAAGCAGATCACCAGCAGCAACCCGGCCACCAGCAGCAACAGCCCCTCATATCCGGGCAGCGGTACCCACTCTCCGATGGAAAAGGAATCCTGCTTGACGAAGGTACGCCCCCGCATCACGTCCCGCGCCATGTCCACGAACGGAATGGCCAGTGCGGCAGCAATAAAGCCGGATTTCGACACCGACCAGATCTCGGCAAACCAGTTGCCGGTCAGACCACGGCGGTAGTAGTAGCGATAGGTGCGCTTAGGCTGGTACGGGGTGCCGGAGTTCTTCACCGCCACCCCAAACCAGCCGCTGGCGATAGCCACATAGGAGAGCAGGCGGCCAGTGTTGTTCATCACCAGCGAGTGAGTTGCTGAGCTATTCACCCAAGGCAGGCGGACGGGCTGCCCGGCAGGGCGATTGGCGCATTCCTCGACGAACGCATCCGCCAGTTCATTGCACGGCCTGTAGCCACGCGGGTAGAAGAAATCGAAGGCCGCCCTCACGGAACTGACGATAAGGCTCCACATCACGTACAGCGGCAGAGAAACGCCATACGACCAAACTGCCCCAAGGAAAGATCTGACTGCCGACATAGCCGCAACTCCTTTGCCATCAATGGATTTGAACGATCGATTCCTACATATCGGCTGTGCTGCCGCTCAGGCTCTTGGTGAGCTCATCGATCAGCACTTCCCGCACAGCCAGCTTGCAGTGCCGCTGCCAATTGGCGCGGGCCAGGTAGCCGGCATCAACACTCAGCGGGTTTAGCCGTCGCCACTGCCGTTCAAGCCGAGCAGCCTCAATCTGGAGATAGCCCTGCTTCCGCTCGATATAGACCTGCAGCCTCTGGCCTTCTGCCAGTCGGCGCATGAGCAGCGGATTTACCTCTTGCAGAATCTCGTGAACTGTCCGCCCCCAATACGAAAGTCCTTGAAGCTCGGGCAGCAAGGTGGCTTCCATCGGCATGGACAGGTAGACGTCATGGAACCGCGAATTCAGGGCCACCATCTGCTCCACGTAGGCAACGAGTCTACAACTGGGCCAGCTCTATTGGCAGCCGGCCGACGACTAGTCCTGGGAAAACAATCGCGTCTGCTACGCGGCCATCACTTAGTACCTCGATGATCAGTGAGGCCTGACCTTTGTAGCTGCACCGACGGAAAATGATCGACTGACCTTCATCCAGGATCGGCAACTCGTTAGACACGACGAGGCCTGCATCAAGCGTGAACTCAGCAACAACCATGATGCGCCTCCTGGCTGGCAGATTCCGGCGAGCAGACGTGGGGCGACCTGCTATAGAGGAATCATAGGTGATCCGCTTAACTTAAGCAACTTACGTAAGCACGTTGTTTTCAACATGCTACCCGCTTGGCCTGAAACCAGTCTGTTGCGGTGCGATCAACCGAGCGAAGGCCTTCACAGGTTGAAAAGCGCATCTCACTTACGTAAGTTGCTGCTCTTAAATAACAATCAGGGCAACACGATGGTCAAACCGAATACCCCAACACAGAGCGCAGCAGTCTTTAAGCGCGTCACCTTCTCGCTGACAGACCAAATTAGTGAGGAAATTGATCGCCTCAGTCTGATTCCGCGTGGATTCCGGGCCTCTCGTTCGGATGTTGTCCGTGCCGGTGTAGCAGCCCTGGCAGACATGACTGAAGAGCAGGTCGTGGCTTTGCTGGACAAGGTTCGACGCGAATAAACGCGTGCTTCGAGGCCTATCATTGCGTCTTGTACCACCCACGCCGAGGCTTGGCTATCGTGCAACGCTTCATGGAGAAGGAAGGTCAGCCAGGTGAGAAGAATCGACCATCACACTGGTTTGATGTGCCGGAGGGCTTCGCGTTGGAGTGCTTGGTAATTGGCGAGGGGGAGCAGCGCCGGGCCTATGTGGTGACGACGGAGCCCCCAGCAGAGCATGCTTGGATTCATGATCGGTGGCCGCTGTTGGTAGGTAACCGCTCCATGAACCCCGTCCTGGCGGACGGTTTTTTTCAGGAAGCAGAGGCAGAAGCTGGCGAGCAGTTCCACGGCAGCAG
>Ga0079301_1001043_pt1 | contig 13142 bp, 7 predicted proteins | sample Wag4_2014_7_11_3_FD_74797 | JGI IMG/M metagenome (GOLD analysis project Ga0079301, IMG submission 74797) | Fresh water mixed with fracking chemicals microbial communities from Ohio, USA - Utica-2 Time Series FC 2014_7_11 | ecosystem: Engineered > Industrial production > Chemical products > Input...
ATGTAATTAAGTTTGAAAAATTAGTGTATTTGCAAGTGTACTTTGTTAAATCACTTGGTCATGAATCTTGAAGGCAAAGGAACCAGTTTATTTTTTTTAACCTGTTTTCTCATCTTTTTTTCCTCGTCCATTCAAGGACAATCTCTTCGAAACGAGAGCTGGGTGGCTATGGGTTCTACAGCGCAGGCCAATCGAGTAGGAGGAGTAGTAGTTCAACAATCCATTGGGCAAAGTAGTGTGGCAGGAGTATTTGCATCGGCAACGACACGAATTAGCCAAGGGTTTTTGCGTGGAATCCGCGTACTCACTAAAGAAATCAAACTTCCATTTGAGGTTATCGCCTTCCCAAATTCTTTTACCGAACGCATTGCGTTTCGATTTACCACCGAGCACCAAGATGCTACCCAAGTGCTACTCTACGATGGGCTGGGAAAATTGGTCTATGAAGCAACGCATCAACCCAAAAACCAAGAAATTCACCTGAATCTACCCTTTTTGGCAACAGGGGTATACATCGCACACTTAAGATCAGGAAATAAGTTTGTTCAAAGCCGTATAATCAAAAAACCATGAGAACTCTTTTTTTAGTATGCGCCTTCCTGATAGGAATGCAGCTTCCCTCGTTTGGGCAGGAAATCTTCATCAAAACAGGATTTAATTCCACTACCTATGATTTTCGTTCGGTATCTGGGGATCAACTTTTGGATTTTACGCCTGGAATAGGCTCTTCTATTCAAATGGGGATGGGCTTTCCTTTTTTGCTGAAGAAAGCGAAGGAAGATTCTATCCAAGTGGGGCCCTCGTATTCTCCCCACTGGTTTAAAAATGAAGTTTCCCTCAACCTAGACAACTTTAATTCTTTTGGGGGAAATCTTAACAACAATTACAGCTGGGAAACTACCTATGGGGGGCTGACTAATTCCATTTCTTTTTTGGCCCACATCGGGGAAGTAGAACTTGGACTGAGGGGTCTTTTGGGGGTTTCTGGAATGATTTCGGGCACCCAAGTAATTAATAATTCTAGGTTCACGCTAAATGGGCAAAATGATTTTTCAGGGCTTTTTGCTCGAGCTGGCGGGGGCGTTTCGGCCTCTTATCCGGTGTTTCAGCGGGGTTTTATAAATCTTACCTATTCCTATTCAAAGAGTTCCCGCTTGGGAGGCTCACAAGATGAAAAAGTAATTTTTCTCACCCACAGCCTATTGTTTGGCTTGTATGTTCAATTGAATTGATATGAAAAAGGCAGCACTTATTCTTTGGATGTGGATCCTAGCAGGATCTGCATTTTCTCAAGTTCCGGGGATCACCTACCAAGCGGTTATTATGGATAGCCAGTTATTACCCGGCGAGGACAACCGAAATTCACCCTTGGTGGAAAAGGAAATTTGCTTAAAGTTTGTGTTTAAAGATCCCAGTGGGGTGAGCGAGTACGAGGAGGTGATTTCGACCACCACAGATGCCTACGGAATGGTCAACGTGATCATTGGTACGGGTAGACGTACTGGAGGGACAGCCAATACTTTTTCTCAGATCGTATGGAATGCGCAGGCTAAATTTCTAGAGGTGTCTTTTGATAAATCTGGAAGCTGCTCCACGTTTGTATTACTCAGTAGTCAGCAATTTACAGCGGTTCCCTTTGCGCTTTATTCGACCAACTCAGGAACTCCAGGGCCAGTGGGCCCAGTGGGTCCTCAGGGTGCTACAGGTCTCACGGGTGCAGTAGGCCCAATAGGACCAGTAGGAAACACAGGCTCAAGTGCGTATCAAGTAGCGGTTGCGGCCGGTTTTGTTGGGATAGAAGCCCAGTGGCTAGCCTCCTTGCAAGGAGTGGCTGGAGCCCCTGGGCCTCAAGGGATTCAGGGTGTAGCAGGGACCAATGGAACCAACGGAACGAATGGAGCCAATGGTGTTAGCGCCTACCAGCAATGGTTGAATTTAGGAAATACAGGAACTCAAGCAGATTTCATCGCGGCCTTAAGGGGTGCACCCGGTGCAGCTGGGGCTACTGGTCCGCAGGGAGTTCGAGGTACAGATGGCGCAGCTGGTCCGCAAGGCGCCACGGGGACTGCAGGGGCAACGGGCTTACAGGGGCCCACAGGGCCTGCAGGGTCCACTGGTGCCACCGGTCAAAATGGCCCTAGCGCCTACCAAGTAGCTGTCAGTACAGGTTTTGTTGGAACAGAATCACAGTGGCTTACCTCTATAAGGGGTGCTTCGGGCCCTGCAGGCCCCATCGGCCCAACGGGTATACAAGGAGTCGCTGGACCAATTGGTCCAGCAGGATTGACTTGGAGAGGGGCTTGGTCTGCCACGGGTACTTATGTGAAAGACGATGTGGTTGGCTTTAATGGGGCTTCCTGGTTTTGTCTTGCCCCCGTAAGTAATTCGAATTCTACGCCGAACACTGATCCGACAAAATGGGCCTTGCTGGCCTCTCAAGGAGCAGATGGTCCTCAAGGTCCCACAGGGGCTTCGGGTGCTACGGGTGCCGCAGGTGCCATTGGATTAACTGGTCCCACAGGCCCTGCTGGTCCACAAGGAATCCAAGGACCTACCGGAGCGACAGGTTCCCAAGGTCTCCAAGGCACTGCTGGAGCTACTGGTCCTCAAGGTCTTCAAGGAGCTACAGGAGCAACAGGTGCACAAGGCCCTATTGGATTGACTGGGCCTACTGGACCGAACGGAACCAATGGAACCAATGGGATTTCTGCCTACCAAGCCTGGATAAATTTAGGAAATACGGGTTCGGAATCTGTTTTTATTGCTTCGCTTACTGGACCTGCTGGTGCAGCAGGCGCTGCAGGAGCACAAGGCCCTAGTGGTCCTACCGGGCTCACAGGTCCAACTGGTCCTGCAGGTACTCCAGGTGTCCAAGGTGCTACTGGTCCCCAAGGGATTCAGGGTATCCAAGGGACTACAGGAGCTCAGGGTCCAGCGGGTGATACCGGTCCACAAGGTGCTGTGGGACCAGCTGGTCCAGCAGGCTCGCAAGGAGCTACGGGTGCGAAAGGCGATACTGGTTTAACCGGATTGCAAGGGACTGTCGGAGCTACCGGTCCAGCAGGCCCTACTGGTGCAGCAGGCACTGATGGAGCCCAAGGTCCTGCAGGACCTGCCGGTGCTACCGGACCTCAAGGACCAACTGGCTTAACCGGGGCTACTGGTGCACAAGGCCCACAAGGTGCCGCAGGAACAAATGGTACGAATGGAGCAACTGGCCCCGCAGGCCCAACTGGATTGACTGGTCCAACTGGTGCTACAGGGGCAACTGGTGCAGCAGGTCCGCAAGGTACTGCAGGTACAAACGGTACGAACGGCACGAATGGAGCTGCAGGTCCTACAGGTGCCACTGGACCTGCTGGTCCATCGCCTTCTGGCACAGGGATAGTGACCGTAAGTGGAGGCGTATTACAAACTCCTGCTGCCCTTACAGGTGATGTGACTACTACGGGCGCGGGCTTAGCGACTACCATTGGAGCTGGTAAAGTGACAAATGACATGCTGGCAGGAAGTATTGCAGCAAGTAAGTTGGTGGGAACAGATATTTCTACTGTAGGGACAATCACTGCGGGTACCTGGAACGGGGGTACAATCGCCATCGCCAGAGGAGGGACGGGATCTACTACCCAAAATTTTGTCGATCTGACCACCGATCAAAGTGTTGGAGGTACTAAGCAATTCCAAAAAGCGGCAACTAATACCACTGCATTTAATGCAGGAACAAGTTTGACCATCGATTTTGGACAAAGTAACTTGGCTTACACGAGTGGTGGCGGTACAGCCCCAGCCTATGCACTTCAGAACATCAAAAATGGGGGTGCCTATTCTCTGATTTTGACAAGCACGACCAACTCGGGCGTAGGCACATTTGCTGCCACTGGATTTACCTTCAAATACATGGGAACGACAGGAATGACTTCCGGCAAAAATCACATCTATTCCTTTATTGTGGTGGGAACGGTTGTGTATGTAAGTATGGCCACCGAAAACTAACATCTCCATGAAAAAATTGCTGCTATTTTTCTTTCTCCTTTCGTGTTACCAGGTAGAAAAGGTACAGGCCCAACTTTTTGGAGGGCAGCTCAAATCTTCTTCTTCCTCCTATCCTCCGGGAACGGTCCACTGCAACCCTCAAAATCGAACCGCTGTTGTGGAGGTAACAAACCCTACCACAGGAAAAACATGGATGGATCGAAACTTGGGCGCAGAGCGTGTAGCAGCTTCCAGTACAGATGCCTTAGCCTTTGGGGATCTTTACCAATGGGGTAGAGGGGCGGATGGACACCAATGTCGAAATTCAGGTGCGCGTAATGGCCCGAGTAGTTTGAACCAACCTGGACATGATGATTTTCTCTTGATTCAACTAGGTAGTGCAACAGACGATTGGCGTAATCCGCAAAATAACCTACTCTGGCAAGGTGTTGGTGGAGTTAATAATCCCTGCCCTGAGGGATTTCGAGTTCCAACTGAAACAGAATTTAGACTAGAAAGATTAACCTGGGCTAGTAATACAAGCGCTGGCGCATTTAACTCTGTATTAAAACTACCTTTGGCGGGCTTTCGAGAACAAACTGGTGCTATTTCGCTTGTTGCTGAAGGATCTTCCTATGGGTTTATCTGGTCCAGCACCGTAAGCACTGGAACTACCAGTAATCGTGCTGAAGCATTCGCTTACTATCCTGACCGTGCCTATGAAAATCCTTATGCTCGTGCAAGAGGCTATTCTGTACGTTGCATTAAAAATTAAAGTTGAGGGAGCAGTTTTCTGCAGATTTTTTTATCTAAATCGTCCCGATTTTGAATAGATTTGAAGGCACTATTTATTTATAATCCAATGAAAAGAAGCCTTGCCCTTTTGTGTTGTTTATTTTTTGGTGGAGTTTCCTCCATGGCCCAAACCCTTTCGGGGACCTTTCCTGCTCAAGCCAATCAAACCATTACCCTAGAAGGAGCAAAGGGCTTGGCTACTTATTCGATAGGGAGCACCAAAGCAGATGATAAAGGGCAATTTACGCTCTCCTATGCTGGAGCAGATTATGGTATTGCCTTTCTTTCTGGAGAAGATAAGAAGCCTTTTGTGGTGATTCTGGAGAAAGAGGGAGTAAAGTTAGAAGGACAAGCTTTCAGTGAGGCAATAACCATCCGAATCTTGGAAGGGAAAGAAAACCGCTGGTTTGAGCAGTATACCCAAGAGCAGGGGAAGCGAGAGCAGGCCTTAAGAGCTTGGGGATACCTGCAAAACCTCTATGAGAATGACCCACTTTTTGCAACCCAGCAGGTGCCCAATCAGGCGATTCAAACTGAACTTTTACGGATTCAAAAACAAGATGAAGTATTTATTGCTTCCCTTCCCACAGATAGTTTTGTCCGTTGGTTTTTGCCCATTCGTAAACTAGTGAGTTCGGTGGGCGCTGTGGCTCAGTACCGAACCGCAGAGCTCCCACAAACGGTCACTGCTTTCAGAACCTTGGATTATTCAGATCCGCGCCTGGCCAAAAGTGGACTTTTCAGTGATGTATTGGAAAGTCAGTTTTGGCTACTTGAAAACTCCGGAGGTACCCTTGACGAGAATTATAAAAAAATGGAGGTGTCCTTGGATGCTATTTTGAAGAGTTTGGAAAAAGACGAACTGAGGTATAATGAGGTGGTGGGCTATGTGGTAGAGCTCTTGGAGCGGCGTAGTTTGACGCAGGCAGCGGAATACCTCGCCCTCAAAGTGCTTGAACAAGAAAAGGTAGTCCTCCAACCGCGATTGGCTAGACAATTGGAAGGGTATCGAGCGATGAAGGTGGGTACACAAGTGCCTGAAATCCAGTTTGCAGGTGATATTTTGCTTCAAGGCAAGCCGAACGCTTATCCTACTCGCCTATCCGAGTTAAGTGCACCCTATCGCTTGGTGATTGTAGGTGCCAGTTGGTGTCCTGCTTGTACAGAGGAGATGACTCAATTGATTCCCTTGTATGAAAAATGGAACAAGCTTGGCGTAGAAGCAATTTTTGTTTCCTTAGACACAGACCCAAAAGCCTTCCAAGCCTATTCCGAGGGAATGCCTTTTATTGCATTTTCGGATTACAAAAAATGGGATACACAGGCCGTACAAGACTACTTCGTGGCTGGTTCTCCTTCCTTTTACTTAATTGACCAAGCCGGAAAGCTGCTGCTACGCCCACAATCGGTCAAGCAGCTCGATGCTTGGGTAGACTGGAAGTTGGGGGGGAGTAAGGAATAGGGAAACATATTGTACTAAGTACCAGGTACTAAGTACCAAGTAGGGATTCGTAATGGGATCGGAATAACGACCCTAGCTACCTTTGGAGAAAAATGCGAATTCCTACTTTGTACCTGGTACTTGGTACATTGTACCTATCTATTTTCTTCTGAAGAAAATTCCGTTAGAACTTGTAATCAAAACACTTCAAAGCGCGATCACGTTGCCCTCTTCGTTTTTGATTCCCTGCAAGAAACTGGTACCGAAGGGAAAACTCATGGGAACCTTTGGTATTTGCACCAACTTGGGAGATCATCCAATCGTAGGAATAGCCCAAAATAAGTCCACTTTCAAGTGAAATTCCTAAAATTCCAATGAGGGATTCGTAGTTTTTTAGTTCTGTTTGAGATATCATGCCACGAAAGCCAAGTCCAAAAATAAAGGAATCGTATTTGGTTTGTGCACTAAGGTCCAACTGCGAAAACACACCTTGCTTTTTATAGTTGGCCAATAACGAGAAATACCGTTCTCTATTATTGCTCCAATAGCCTGCAGAACCCAATTCTTTTTCCCAGCCAGCTTGCACCCCATATTTGATGGGCAAAAATTCATATTCGCTGTAGGTTGAATTCAGCATTTTTGGACTATTCAAATGGTGTCCACTAACGCCTATCCAAAAACTTGGACTGGCATACATAAATCCAAGCCCTAAATCTAAATAACCAAAGGGTTCCAATTGGTCGAGCTTGTCTATGGAATTGGGATTGACCGCTCGGTTAAACACATCGATTTGATCTCCGTAGATAAGGTTTTCCAGGTTTCCACTTCGTCTTGCATAGGTGACTTGGGTTCCCATGCGGACACTGCTAAAGTCTGATACTTTCAAGTTGTAGGAATAGAGGAGCCCCAATTCGCTGGTGCTCAAACTCATATTTTCTTCATTGTAGGAGTTGACTACCAATCCAACTCCACTTTGAAGGTCAAAGCTGTAGTGATCAATAAAAGCAGAATAGCCATTAAAGTCAAAATCGAGTCCGGGCCATTGCTTGCGGTAATTTATTCCCACTCGAGTCAATTCGCTCGACCCAGTTAAAGCCGGATTAAGGTTAAGTGGTCCGGCAAAAAACTGAGAAAAGTGAAAGTCTTGTGACTTCAGTGTAGTGGTAAGCAGTAGGCTTAGTAGTAGTGTGATGACTTTTTTCATGCTTATCTGCCTAAATAAAATACGGAGGACTGATCAATCACACGACCATCAAGGGTGGTGTGTCTTACTTTACAAATATAATTCCCAATTGGCGCCTGTTCACCTTTGTAGAGACCGTCCCAGCCTTTGGCTTCTAGGTCTTTCGATTCATAGAGCAATTCACCAAACTTATTCAAAATGAATACTTCAATTTCACTGATGTATAACATTTTAGGATAGTAATAATCGTTTACTCCGTCTTTGTTGGGGGTGAACACATTTGGAAATTTAAGGTAATAATCGGTGATGACAATTACTTTTGAAAAGCTTACAATGCAGCCATCCAGGTCTTTTAATTTGAGTACAACGGTGTAGGTGCCTTCTTTGACATACTTGTGTGTTGGATCTGGATCTGTACTAGTTCCACTATCTCCAAAATCCCAAGATACATCCTTGTATTTCCCGGTGCTTAAATTTTTAAACTTCACCTCAAAGTTGACCAAATTTTCATTTGTTAAGTCAAAAGATTCGGATTTAAAATCAAACCCCGGAACTGGCGGATCGACTTCAATGACTTCCATTCGCTTGGTTACAATGCATCCACGCGCATCTTTTACCGTAACAATAAATTCTCCCAACTCCTGGGTATCCATGATTAGTCCTGCATTAGTTGCTGTCCCTCTACTCCAAGTAACAGTGTAGGGAGGAATGCCCCCTTTCACGTTTACTTTAAAGTTGGACTTCAACGCTCTTGGTTCACAAACTCGAACAGTAGTTTGAACAACACTTGCTTCAAGTGCAGCGGGACGAATTATAGTGAATTGTCTCAGAACGCGGCAGCCGTTTGCATCCACCAATTCCAAACTGTAGGAGCCAGGTCCAATAGCGGAAAGGTTTTGCGTTTTACTGCCGTTGCTCCAGTTGTAGGTGTAGGGAGGAGTTCCTCCAAAAGGATTAATTGAAATGGCACCTGAATTTTGTTCGTCGCAATCCAAGGCATCAGTTACGGTAGTGGAAAGATCGAGAGCCTGAGGTTCGTTGATTACGAACTCCTTATCCACTTTACATCCCCCTGCATCTGTGATTACTACACTGTAAACGCCTTTTTCTAGGTTGTTTAAGGTAGCGCCTTGAGGTCCATGTGCCCATTGGATTTTAAATGGAGCCGTACCGCCGAGGATACTGAATGTGATCGATCCATCCTTCTTGCCAAAACAGGTGATATTTTTGGAGATATCATTCGTGATTTGCAAGGGGGCAAGGGGTTGAGTCAGAGTGATGGGAGTGGTGCTTTTCTGGCAACCAGTTTGGTCTGTGAGGGTAAGGACATATTCTCCTGCCTTTAGCGTAGCAAAGGAAAAAACATCGAGGTCTATCGGTCCGGAAGAAAGGGATATGGTTGAACCTGTATAGTCCTTTCCAGCAATGGTATACGTGTATTTCTTGATTCCCCCCGATCCTCGGACAGTAATGTTACCCGTGGCGTCTCCATAGCAGAGGATATTTTTTCTGCTGTCGGCTACCTCAGTTAAAGTGACTGCGATCACCTCAATTTTAGCTGGGTTTGAAGTTACCGTCGTACAGCCTCCCGTAGCGAAAGAGAGTTGCACGTAGTAGTAAAGGGTGCCGACTGCAGTGGTAGGAGGCGTAAAAGTTGCTGCAGTTTTTCCTACGAGTGCTGTTCCACCCGTGTTTAAGTTGGTGGTATTGCTAAACCATTGGTAGGTAGGGACACCCGTGCCTCCTGAATAGGCGACAGTTAAATCAGGCGTGGTTTCATTTTGACAAACGGCAGCATCGGCTGGCTGTGTTGTAACCGTAGGCTGAGCGACTATTTGAACCGTAGCGGTATTGCTTACCACCTTACAACCTGATGGGGTTTGCGTTATTTCTACATAGTAATAGAGGGTACCGATGGTAGTGGTAGGAGGAGTGAATGTTGGGGCAGTTTTTCCTGCGATTGCTGTTCCTCCTGTGTTGGAGTTCGTGGTTTTGCTAAACCATTGGTAGCTTAATGTACCTGATGCACCGGTCACTGCGACTGACAGGTCTGGGGTAGTTCCGCCTATACAGGCAACGCCATTTAAGGGCTGTGTTGAAATGGTAGGTGGAGCGACTATTTGAACAGCGGCGGTAGCGCTTACGACTTTACAACCGGAGACGCTTTGAGTTACCTCTACGTAATAGTAAGTAGTACCTATTTCCGTTGTTGGTGGGGTGTAGGTAGCAGAAGTGGCATTGGTAGCGAGTTGAATTCCTCCGCTATTGGAATCCGTGTCATTGCTAAACCACTGGTAGGTAGCTGTACCTGTGCCGCCAGTAATTGTGGCAGTTAAGTTAGTTGGCGTCGCGTTTTGACATAGAATTTGACTCGGGAATGGCTGGGAGGCAATAACAGGATCCGCGATGACTTTAACTTGAGCCACAGTACTGGTAAGCGTAGAACCGCAAGTAGAACCAGTAAGCGTGATGACGGCATAGTAGTAGTAGTCTCCTGCAGTGGTAAACGAAGGAGGAGTATATGAAGCGGCTGTTGCGCCAGTGATAAGATTTCCTCCTGAGTTTGAGTTGGTGGGACTTGAGTACCACTGGTAGGTAGCTGTGCCTGCACCTCCAGCGAAGGCAACCGTATGGGGGGTAGTAGTTCCTCCTACACAGATAGTTTTAAGGACTTCAGGTTGAGTTGTAATTGTAGCAGATCCCACTACCTCAATTTTAGCTGGGGTAGAAGTAACTATACTACAGGGACCAGTTCCAAAAGTGAGTTGTAGGTAGTAGTAAGTAGTACCAACTGCCGTTGTAGGCGGGGAATAGGTAGCGGTGGTGGCAACTTGAGTTCCCCCGGTAGTGGAGGGAGTGCTATTGCTAAACCACTTGTAAGAGGTAGGGGTACCTGATCCAGTGGCTAAGGCCACCGATAGATCGGGGGTAGTTCCATTTAGGCATGCGGAATTATCCTTTGGCTGTGTTGTAATGGAAGCACTTGGATTGACCGTTACAGAAACTTTGAAAGCTGGACCACTACAACTCAAATCCGTACCATATCGAGGAGTTACTGTATAAGTGACAACTGTTGCCGAACTGCTGGTGTTGGTGAGTGGTTGACTGATGGATTCTTGAGGAGTGGTGACGGGAGATTCTCCAGTGACACTGGTGTTATTGGCGACCGTCCAGGTGTACTTTACGCCTGTTGGGACTTTGTCTACCGTGGCATTTGCATTTACAAAACCATCCGTAGGGGTTACTGTGAACGGATTTCCGGAGCAGATAGCGGCTGTTTTATCCCCAATAAGTACAGTAACTGGTGGTTCTACAATTACAGTTAGCTGGAAAGAAGCTCCTTTGCAGCCGCCACTCCTAGGAGTAACTGTGTAAATTACTGATTGTGGTATGGTGCTCCTATTAATTAAGGCAAGACCATTTGCATTACCCGCGAAATATGGCTGAGGGGCATTCTGTAGATTTGTATTATCTACCAATGGATTTGATCCACTCACTCCATTGGCAAAGACTGTTATGTTCCAAATGTAATCTGTACCGACTGGGACGAGGTAATTATTTACACCGGCGTTTGGCACTTTGTACTGAAAAGGCACACCGGAACAAACATAGATCGTATGATCCTTTATGACAGGTGCAGGACAGAAGACGTTGTTGGTGAAGGCATCCGATGGTTCCAGGTTGGCCGCCCCAGTTTCGGGATAGGTGGGCGTCACGGAGACTGTACCTTCGATGGGGCTTTGTTTCGCCCTTTGAAAAACAAGGGGATTAGAAACACTTGGATCCCATCCACTGCGGGAGATTGTGTGCGTAGGCCCTGCTTTTAGAGGTGGATGAAAACCTACTCCTGATTCGAAAGAAAATGCAGAAGCAATTGAAGCTTGAACTAGAAATATGGAGAGGGCTATTTTTCTTAAGAGCTTCATTGTAGTGCTTGAATTCTATTAAAAATGTATTAGTTAAGAAATAAGTTTGTCCACAATGTTGTTAAGCGATTCCAACTGAAGGTTGCTAGTAGCGAAAAATTATCGATAGCTGATAGACTACTATCCGCAGGCCGACCACAGTCGACTCCACATCTCAATAATCTTCAAACCTTGTTTACTTTGGGTACTGGTAACAAAGCGGATACTATGTTTGGTTTTTTAAATTGATTTGGGTGAATCAGTAGAATTAAACTAGGTAGTTAAAAACTATGTGTTTTTGTATTTTACCTCACTCATCTTCTCATTCAATTAAATAGGAAGAGATTTATAGTAAGGGATTTAAAAATAGGCTAAAAATTTGGTAATCAAAACTATTGGCATTGTTTTCGACATTCTTTACTCAGCGTTCGATATTCGACATTGGTTTCAATTCCGTAATTCGTAGCTCGTACCTCGCACTTTCCTCCCTACTTCGTACTTCGTACCTGACACTTACCTGCCTACCGCAGGCAGGGTACAATTTACTTATCGGCCCAAATAAAATACAGCCGACTGATCAATCACACGACCATCAAGGGTGGTATGCCTGACTCTACATACATAATTTCCAATAGTTGCCTTTTCCCCTTTGTATAGGCCATCCCAGCCTTTCGCATCTAGGTCTTTCGATTCGTAGACTAATTCTCCCCATTTATTCATGATGAATACATGAATAGCACTGATGTGTAGGTATTTAGGGTAGAAATAATCGTTTACTCCATCTTGGTTCGGGGTGAACGCAGTGGGAAGTTTAAGGTAATAATCGGTGATGACAATTTCCTTGGAGAAGGTTACAATGCAGTCGCTAAGGTCTTTCAATTTTAATTGAACAAGATAGGTACCTGCTTTGACATACTTGTGCGTTGGGTCTGGGTCGACGCTACTTCTACCATCGCCAAAATCCCAAGATGCTTCTTTGAATTTCCCGGCGCTTAAATTTTTAAACTGAACTTCAAAGTTGACCAGATTCTCCTTGCTCAACTCAAAAGAAGCGGATTTGTAATCAAATCCCGTGATCAAGGGATCGCTTTCAAGGACTTCTATCCGCTTGACTTGAATGCATCCACGTGCGTCTTTTACCGTGACAACAAATACGCCTAGCTCCTGTGTGTCCATGACTAACCCTGCATTGGTCTGCGTTCCCCTGTTCCAAGTCACGGTGTACGGGGCAATTCCTCCATTTACGGTTACTTTAAAGTTGGATTTCAATCCTCTTGGTTCACAAACTCGGACAGTAGTTTGGGCAACACCTACTTCAAGTGGGAGGGGATGGTTTACAGTGAATTGTCTCAAGATGCGGCAGCCATTCGCATCCACTAACTCCAAACTGTAGGAGCCTGGGCCTATAGCGGAAAGATTTTGCGTTTTACTTCCGTTGCTCCAGGTGTAGGTGTAGGGAGGGGTGCCTCCAATAGGATTCACAGAAATGATGCCGGTATTTTGATCTACGCAATCTAGAGCATCAGTTACTGAAGCAGAAAGATCAAGCGCCTGGGGTTCGGTGATTACAAATTGTTTTTCGATCGTACACCCTCCTGTATCGGTGATCAATACACTGTAAATACCTTTGTCTAGGTTGTTTAGACTAGGCACTTTGGGACCATGTGCCCATTGGACTTTAAATGGAGGCGCCCCACCAATGACACGGAGGGAGATAGACCCATCTTTCTTGCCCAAGCAAGAAACATTTTTGACTGTTTCAGTTAAGTCAAAAATTGCAGTTTCGTTTATTGTAGCGTTGACCGCTATGGTACAGCCGACGGCATCGGAGACGCGAAGGGTATAG
>Ga0079301_1001046_pt1 | contig 13137 bp, 10 predicted proteins | sample Wag4_2014_7_11_3_FD_74797 | JGI IMG/M metagenome (GOLD analysis project Ga0079301, IMG submission 74797) | Fresh water mixed with fracking chemicals microbial communities from Ohio, USA - Utica-2 Time Series FC 2014_7_11 | ecosystem: Engineered > Industrial production > Chemical products > Input...
GTCCATTATCAATACGGGGCAGCCATCGCCGAATTGCGAACCCGCCTGAGCGCCATCGAAACGGTCGCCCGCCAAGACAATGGCTTCCGCTCCAAGACTGTCGCCACCCTCGCCCGCAATGCCCTCCAGCAAAACACCTGGGATCACCTTCTGGATCAAGGCAGCGCCCAAAGCCGCTATAGCGCACTCTTTGCCACCATCAACAACATTGCCGAAATGAGCACCGCGCCAGCCCAACCGACACAAACCGAAGAAACACTCTATGGCTCAGTCAAACAGGCCCAACAATCCATTCAAGGCCTCAAAACATCACTCAAAGGCGTGACGGTCGCCGACGCCGAAGCCAAAGTTCAACAAAAAATCAAAGACTTGCAGGCCGACATCGCAGCGATTCCGGGCTGGCAAAAAGTGCTGGTGGTCGGTCTCGCACGCAAAGCGTCACTGAATAACCAGATCAAGGATCTGCAAAATAAATTGGCAACACTCAAAGCAGCCAAACCGGACACCCAGATCACCCAGTTGAGCAGCACCGCCCGCCAAGCGTACGAAGTGGGACAAAACGGCTGGAAAGTCCGCAACGTCGAAGAGGCGGATGCCTACGCAACTGAAGCCTCACCAGTAATCAACGAAGCAAGGGGCATCGGCAGAAAAGCCGTTCAAGACGCCAACCACATTCAAGCCTTGCGCAAAAAGTTGAATCAATAAATCCACTGAACCCACGCTTGACAGGTTGACATTTACCTCCTAGATTAGAACAAACGTTCCACTTTGGGAGGTATTGTGCTTTGGCGGCACCGCTTGATTGGGCAGCACTGTCACTGAAGCCGGCCAGTGCGTTATTGCGTGAAAATGGGCCATCCGGGCGTTTGTCGGATCTTGTCGGCTGGGTATCCGTGGTGCAGGAAAGCACGCATGGCGCACGTTTGACTTGGGCCATGCATCTGATTTGGGAGGCGCAGCGGCGACAAGAGCCAGTTGCCTGGATTGGCGCACCGGGGAGAACGTTTTACCCGCCGGATGCGATCGCCAATGGTGTCGACCCCGACGCACTGCCTGTCATCCGGGTATCAAGCGGAACGCAACAACTGCGTGCCGTGGACCATTTGTTACGTTCCGGCGCATTCGGACTCATCGTGATTGATGGGGCACCTGATTGCCACCTATCCAATCGGGTGTTGTCGCGCTTGGGGCCCCTGGCCCGCCGTCACGTGACGGCAGTGGTCTGTTTGGTGTCTGCCGACGCTCGCGTCGACGCGGCGATCGACATCCGGGCGCAAATTGAACAACTCCGGCTGAAAGATGGCAGGTATCGGTGTCGCTGGCGATCGCTCAAAGACCGCCGTCGAGCCCCGGGAGCGGAAAGCGTTGAGGTGGTTCATGGGCCGATTGGCTTGTGTTGACATCCCTGCTTTGGCTTTACAGGTGTTGCTGAAGGCGCATCCGGAATGGCAGGGTGAGCCGGTTGTGTTATTGGACCGTCCCCAAGCGTCCGGGGTGGTGCAAGCGGTCAATGCCGCGGCGCAAAAAGGGGGGGTGCAGCCAGGCTTGCGTTATGCCGTCGCGTTAAACCGTTTGCCGAATTTGCGTGGGGGCACGGTGGATGCGTCCACGCTCAAGGAGGCGCAAGCGGCTTTATTGGGGTATTTGCAGGGTTTCAGTCCTGAGGTTGAGCCAGCGGAGTCCGGCGTTTTCTGGTTGGATGTGGTGGGTTTGGCGGGTTTGTACCCGTCACTGGATGTATGGGCGCAGGCATTGCGGGCTGCGCTGAAGGCCGAGGCCTATGTGGTGGGCGTGGTGGTGGGTTTCAGCCGTACGGGGACTCGTTCCGTGGCGCGTGTACTCAACGGGCGCAAGCATCTGGTGTTTGAGGGTGTGGAGGCGGAGCGGGAGGTGGTGGCCCGTGTGCCGTTGAATGTGCTTGGTTGGCCTGCCGGCGTGGTCGCGGCATTGGGACAATTGGGTGTCACGCGGGTGGGGGCGTTTTTGCGCTTGCCCGCAGCGGGTATCGCGTCGCGTTTTGGGGAGGAGGCATGGAAAGCGTATCAGGAGTTGCGGGGCGATCGCTTTTGGCCTTTGCAGCCGGCAAAGCTTGCCTTGCCGCATGCGCTCACGGTGAACTGGGACCATGGCGAGACGTGTCGTGTGCGGATGTTGTTTCAGTTAAAAGGGCCGGTGACGCAACTCTTGCAGGAATGTGCAAGCAAAGGCCAGGGAGCAACGGCGCTGAGTGTTGATTTTTGGGATGAATCGGGTGATGGCCGATGCTTGGCGCTGCGTCTGGCGGAGCCGACCGTGGCGGGGTTGGTGGTTTTGAATTTGTTGCAATTGCGTCTCGAATCATTTGACTTTGGCGACAGGGCGGTTGTGGGTGCGCGTGTCGCGATGGTGGGGGTGCCTGTGCGCGTTCACCAAGAAACCTGGCTTTTGGCGGCACCCAAGCGTGACAAACGCCTGGCCAATCGGGCATTTGAGCGTTTGCGGGCCCTGTTTGGGGATGAGGATGTGGTGGTCAAGGCAGTCCTGTGCGATCGCCATTTGCCTGAAGAGCGCTTTGACTGGCAGCCGTTGACCCAGTTGTCTGATGCCTCCCCGAAGGAACCGGAAGGTGGCGCCTTGGTGCGTCAATTGTGGCAGCCGCCGCGTGAAATCACGCCACGTCCGACAAAGGGCGACTGGTACCCCTTGGGTTGGGCTGCGGGTGCGGTGGTGGGTTGGGAGGGGCCGTATCGTTTGGCTGGTGGTTGGTGGCAGGGGGCAACGGTACGGGATTATCACCGGCTCGAATTGTCACAGGGGGCTTTGCTATGGGTGTTCAACGTCCCTGAGCAGGGGCGGTGGTTTTTACAGGGGGCGGTATGTTGAGCGGAGCCGCAATTGTGTGCAGGGGCGTTACGAGGAGGCCATAGGGGATGGGGGTGGCCTTGTGTTGTCGCAGCAATTTTTCTTTTCTGGAGGGTGCCAGTCATCCGGAGGAACTGGTTGAAGCGGCACATCGTCTGGGGTTGCGGGCGCTGGCGTTGTGCGATCGCAACGGGTTGTACGGGGTGGTGCGGGCGCATCAACGAGCGCAGGCACTGGGGTTGCAACTTGTGATTGGCGCGCAGGTGAGTGTGTCAGATGGATCATCCATTGTGTTGCTGGTGCAGGACCGTGTGGGTTATGCGAACTTGTGCAAGGTGTTGAGCATCGGGTGTATGCGATCGCCAAAAGGACAATGCACGCTCGAATGGTTTGAAATTGCGATGCATGCCACGGGGTTGATCGCGATTTGGGGCGGTACCGAAGGCAGTTTGGGTGCAACGATGCCCCCGGATGACGTGGCACGGTGTTTGCAGGATGCCTTCGGTGAGCGTCTGTACGCGCTCATCACCCGCCACCTGAATGAGGCGGAGAAAGAACGCGAGGCGCGCATTCGAGAACGCGCAAGGCGTTATGGGATTCAAACGGTCGCAGCGACGGAGGTGTTGTATCACGCGCGTGAGCGTCAGCCCTTGCAAGACATTTTGACATGTATTCGATGTGGGGTTGCGTTGGATCAAGCCGGACGGCGTTTGAAAGCCAATGCTGAACATGGTTTGAAAGGCGCGCAGGAACTTGCGGCGCTGTTTGAGGATGTGCCCGAAGAGTTGGCGAGGGCCGAGGCGATCGCCCGTTCGTGTACGTTTTCGCTCAAAGAACTGCGTTACCGTTACCCCTCTGAGCATCTGCCCAATGGGATGACCACGATGGATTATCTGAAGCAATTATGCGCGGAAGGTGCGCGCAAGCATTATGGCGGGATGATTCCTGAAGCGGTGACGCAGCAACTGGCACATGAGTTTGAATTGATTGAATCGTTGGATTACGGCGGTTATTTTCTCTCCATGCGCGAGATCGTCGACTTTTGTCGCGAACGGGGAATCTTGTGTCAAGGGCGAGGTTCCGCGGCCAATTCGGCGGTGTGTTTTTGCCTGGGAATCACGGCTGTAGATCCGGTACGGATGGGGTTGCTGTTTGAACGTTTTATTTCAGCGGAGCGCGCCGAGCCACCGGATATCGACTTGGATATTGCGCACCAGCGGCGTGAAGAGGTGATTCAGCATGTGTATGAGAAGTATGGCCGCAGCCATGCAGCGATGGTAGCGGTGGTCATCACTTACAAAGGACGCCTGGCTGTGCGGGAGGTGGGCAAGGCTTTGGGCCTTCCTGAAACGGAGTTGGGTCGCTTGGCCAAGTTTGTCGGGCACGATGGACATTTGACGCCCGAAAAGCTGGCATTGGCAGAATTGAAGGCGGATAAACCCGTTTATGGGTATTTGATGCAGTGGGTACGCGAGTTGGTGCATTTTCCGCGTCACCTGTCGATTCATCCTGGGGGATTTTTGCTTGGGCATCAACCCGTGAATGAATTGGTGCCGATTGAAAACGGTGCCATGCGCGATCGCACGGTGATTCAGTGGGATAAAAACGATGTCGAGGCTTTGGGCCTGTTCAAGGTGGATCTTCTCGGTTTGGGGGCTTTGACCCATCTTTCGGAATGCTTCGCGCTGATTCAGGCCCATCGTGGCATCACACTCACCATGGCCACGGTGCCTGCCGAAGACCCTGCCACCTACGCGATGTTGGGCAAGGGTGACAGCGTGGGGGTATTTCAGGTGGAAAGTCGGGCGCAAATGGCGATGCTGCCGCGTCTGAAACCGAAGACCTATTATGATTTGGTGATCGAAATCAGCTTGGTACGGCCTGGTCCAATCACAGGCGGCATGGTGCATCCTTACCTTCGACGCCGCAATGGTGAAGAAGCCATTGATTATGCCTTGGATTGCCTGCGGCCGGTGCTGGAAAAAACACTGGGGGTGCCCCTGTTTCAGGAACAGGTCATGAAATTGGCCATGGTCGCGGCTGATTATACGCCAGGTGAAGCGGATCAACTCCGTCGCGACATGGCTGCCTGGCGCAAGCGTGGTTCCATCGCCCGGCACCGGAAACGCCTTATTGAGCGCATGCAAGCCCGTGGCGTGCCCATCGCGTTCGCCGAACGCGTCTTTAAACAGATTGAGGGATTCGGGGATTATGGTTTCCCGGAGGCACACGCGGCCAGTTTTGCGCTCATCACGTATATAGGCGCCTATCTTAAATGTCATTACCCGGCTGAATTCACGTGTGCGCTGCTCAATGCCCAGCCCATGGGGTTTTATTCCGTCGCTACGATTGTGGAAGATGCGCGTCGCCATCAGGTTACGGTACGGCCTTTATGCATCAACCAAAGCGGGTTGGCCAGTACACTGGAGCCAGACGGTGACAGATGGGCCATTCGGATGGGTCTGCGTCACGTCAAAGGGCTCAGTCGTCAAGCGGCTCAGCGCTTGCGCGCTAACGGTCCTTATGATGATCTCAAAGCCGTGTTGACGCGCAGCGGTGTAGAACGTGGCGACTTGCTCAAACTGGCTCAAAGCGGTGCATGTCACAGTCTGGGTTGCGATCGCCGCAGTGCGCTCTGGCAGATACGCGGTCATCAAAAGCCCTTGTTTGACGGAAGCATGAGCATCCCGGAAGCCATGCCCACTTTCCGAAACCTGTCTTTGTTCGAAGCCATCAACTGGGATTACCAGCATGCCGCGCACAGTACACGGGGGCATCCCTTGGGTCCTTTGCGCGAACAGTTGCTCAAAAAAGGGTTGCGTGACGCCCGCGGTCTGATGCAACTGCCGGATCAAACACCCGTGCGTTATGCCGGCCTGGTCATCTGCCGCCAGCGCCCGGGTACGGCGTCGGGTGTGGTCTTTTTAACCCTTGAGGATGAAACAGGCTTCATGAATCTGGTGGTGTGGCCAGGCATCTATGAGCGGCACAAGCGCTTGATCAAAACCGTGTCGTTGCTCGGAGTCAGTGGCAAGCTGCAAGTCAAGCACGGTGTCACACACCTGATCGCGACACGCTTTTGGCGTCCTGAGATCGACACAGGCATCCAGGCCAGCGCGAGCCGCGATTTTCGCTAACCACCCGACAGAAAAACCCGCGCATCAATCAACAACACCATCATTCATTTCCACCCACTCGACACTTCGTGAAACTCGGGAGCGCTCGAAACGCTGTTTTAATGCTTGTTTGCGTATCGTTCGCATTTGAACCGAAACCGTTCGTTTTGTGGATCGGATCTGTTTTAATCGCAAGCCTGTCACCTGACTTCACAGTCTATGTCCAGACAACTGTCGAAAAGCTGTCTCACTCTTCTATCAAACGCACACCAACTGTAGGCGGTTACACTTCCCGGCAATCGCGTGGCGTATTGCAATCAACCGGGACGAAGTCTTTGCCTGCTCAGCCCTTGTAAGTGAATCGAAGCAAGCGGCACGAACGCTGTTTCCACAATAAACTGCAAATCAATAATGTGGTGCTTGGGTTTTTCAATCCACGGATGATGCTTGAGAACGATCAGATTGACCGATCGGGCTGACTCGCAACCGCAGTGCTGTGACCCGTAAGAGGCGCTGCAACAGTGCTGCCGGCTGCCGTGCGCCACGAACATTTAACGAACAATCCGTGAATCTGATGGATGTTGATGCCTGCTGCTCCATTCTTACCAGCCCTTTCCATCCCAATTTTAATCACTCATTTAACTAAACAAAACACTTAAATGACAAGCCAGGGGGCATGAGCGACGACAAGGTTGGGGGACCCGTTCAGAAAAGCTATCCAGACATTGAAAGGGAAATATTCATGTTGAGGGATGCAGTCAGCCGGCTGGCGTTCATGCAGCATCATTTGGGTCTGGAAAAGGGGTTTCTTGCGGAAACGGTGAACGATCGGGCGCGAGCGGGCATTATTGCGGACACTTTGGATATTGGCAAAGTTCCCGCAACACTGACTGGCGATGTGGCACTGGGTGGTCGATTGGAAAAAGCGGCTCAGGTAAGAATGGCGTATCTGAAGCGGGAGATGAAAAGGCTTACCCCGCAGGAGCGTGAGACCCTGACAGCACGCGTGGGTGAAATGTCAGCGAAAGGTACCGCCTGGTCTAAGCAGTTGTCAGGTGTGCGTGAGCGCTTGGCGCAGCAGTCGCCAGAGAATTTGCGGCAAGCAGTTAAAGATGGTGCGATGCGAGACTTTAAAGCTAGTCGAACTGCATCCCCAGCACATGAATACGAGGCATTGCAGGCTTGGTTCGGTGAAGCGTATGACAATTTGCAAACCTTGGGGATAGCAATACGTGAAAACAAAAAAGCGATTCTCGCGCACCTCCTGTCACCACAAAAGCGTCAGCGGCGTCTGACTGATATCATCTGGGTGAATCGGCAGAGTGGTTCATCTTACGAGCGGGCCAAGCGAATAACTGATAGGATGCAAGCGCAGGGGGGGGGCTTACCCGCTTCGATTGATGTAAAGGTCGTTCAGCGCAGCGAGCCCAATGCCAGGGGCGGCGTTGGCAAGGTTCTTATCAACGAAGGTCTTTTTGCGAAATTCTCCGACGATCAACTGGCCTCAATTCTGGGTCACGAAATGGCCCACGTCCGCCATGGAGATAGTGCCGGAATGGCTGCGGTAAGAGCACGACAGACGAAATGGATGGTCAAGAAAAAGCAGGAATTACCCCAACCGGTACGGGCTGAGTTGAACCAGGCATACCAAGATGCCTGGAAACACATCCGAGACCTAATGGAACTCGAGGCCGATGCGGATGGTGTACGCTACATGGCTCGGGCAGGTTTTGATCCTAACGCCGCACTGACCGCTATGGCGACACAATTGAACTCAACCAGTCTAAATGCCGACCATCCGGAGGCCATTGTCCGCTTGTTGAACCTGATGGCTGTCATCAAAAACGAACGCCTCGGACAGATACCCGCGTCTACCAATTAGTGCGCCAAGACATTCCGTCCGTCCGATCAACCGGTTCGGAATATGTCAACCAGCGCTACAGAAAGTCGTGAACGCGCCTGTTCAGCCGAGGGTCAGATTATGAAGGGCCTCGCGGGCGCGTTCTAGATGCATATCGTTGACGTGAGGCCTCACCGTCTGCCACGCCAGCATGATCACGGCCGCATCATCGCTGAAGCCCACCATCGCGAGCACGTCTGGAATGGCATCGAGAGGCAATACAAAGTAGGCTAGTGCCGCCGCGACGATCAACTTGACACGTGGTGGGGTCGCTTGATCCACCAAACAGTAGTACAAAGCGAGCGCTTCTTTCAGAAAAGGAAGACGTGTCGCAAAACGCCGGATATGCGCCCAGAATGCCTTGGCATCGAACGACCGGGGATCAGGAAGCGGAAAACGATCTGGCATGGGGTCTCCTCACACGCTAGACATACCCAGCAAACTCCCCACCGTCAACAGTGAACGAGTGGGTATCGGCATTGCGGCAGGCCCGTGATGAACTTCCTCTGCTACCACCGCCTCAGCTTTCGTCACATGCACCGTCCCATGCGGATGTTCAGGAGGCGTATACAGCGTGTAAAGCTTGAGCGCTCGCTCACCCGAATTGATCACATTGTGCATCGCACGCGCAGGCACCACCAACACATCCCCCGCCGACAGCACACCGTGGTGTTCACCCACATGGTAACGCGCTTCACCCTCAACAATAACCAACACCTGATCCAGTTCGTGCGACTCCAAACCAATGTCATCGCCCACTTCAACACACATCACCACCAACTGACTCAGCGGCGTGGTATGCAACACCCGTCGAAAGGCCGTATTGCGCAACGCCTCTTGCACAATGTTGACATGAAAACTCAACACAACCTCCCCACCAGCAAAACAACGGCTACCGGGCACCGGAATCAATCATTCACGTTTTGTGGAATCAGACGGCAACGCCACCCCATCTTCCCCCACCATCACACGCTCAGGCGGCAAAAGGCCCAAACGCCACAGCAACAGCAAGCCAGACGGCACAAGCACAACCGCGACAAAGCTCACAAACGCCAAACCCATCCCCATCGGGATCCCGCGCAAAAACTCCCGATGCACCAACATCAGCAAAACAACCACCATGATAAGCCAAGTAGGCCGAACCTTCATGACTGATCGGCGTTTCAGACGATACGTGGGGAGCGGTTTCAGATCTGGCGCTTGCATGTCACGACAGGACCTCCTCGAAATGACCCTGCGCCATTATAGCAGAGCCCCAACAAGCCGAACGTCAAAGCCCAACCAATAAGATCGGTGAGGCCTTTCACCAACCGTCGACCTTGCGGCGACAGCGTGCTTGGCAATCAGTCACATCAAAAAGCGCCTCAAGAGCCAAACCGGCAATCGAATCTGCCCTTGGTCTCCTCCAACAGTTTGCCTGATTGTTGCCAAAACACTGGTGAAACGAAAACCGCGCGAGTGGGAGTGTCATGGTCTTGTATCGAGGCCATGGCACCAGCTGTCATCACTGGACCGGGGATCTTGATGATGCCCTCATTGTCAAAGGCGTCTGATTTCTTATCAAACAGGGTAAATGAACAGCAACGATACCCTTTGACAAAGATCCGGGAGTCAACATGACCATTGCAGGCAGTCGCATATTCATATCAGTCACGGGTTTGCTCATGATCATTGGCTGTTCCGTACCGCCAACACAAAAAATAAACCAGATCAATAAACCGCTTGCGAGCAGCCCTAGACCGAATGCTTCCCCATCCGCACCGGCGCTTGCCCCGTCAGTCGGTCCATCCGCGACGGCCACACTCACCCCATCTTCGCTTCGCACGGTCGCATTTCAGGTTTACGCACCGAGCGTGCAAGCGAGCAACGGTAAATTGGTGAATGAGGACCCGCAAGGCTTGCTCAGTGAAGCCGGGTTGACGCTGATTGCCCAGGGCGGTGGCAATTTGATTGGCAGCAATGGTGGGGCCTTGATCGCGCAAGGCGGCGGCAATTACCGTGTTCAGGCAACCCCTGAGCGCCTCGCCCGCGTCGAAAGAGCCATCGTGTACCTGAGCAAACTGAATGGCGATCGCCTGAAACTGGCCGGCATTGCAGACGCCGATGGCAGCCACCGACTCAGCGACGTACCGGATGGCGAAGACCTCATCGCTGTCGCGGAATATCGCCTGAAAGGCAAGTCCTACCGCTTGCAGGCAGCCGTCCCGCAAGGTGACCTCAGTGGTGCGCCCGTCTACCTCGACCCGATCAACACCTTCGTCGCCACCCGCATCAAGGCGATTTATCAACAAAATGGCAAAAAACTGACGCCACTCTCTGCGGCTAAACTCAAAGACGCGTGGACCGCCTTTTACGAAGCAGGCATCGACGTCGAGCCCGAACTGCTTGAAAACAGCCGCAACTTTGCGGACCTTATCGCTTTCTATGCGCGAAGCCTCGTGCGCATCAACCGCGCGGACGCACGCAAAAAAGTGGAAGACTTTATGGCCGAACTCTCGATTCAAAACAACGCGTCACAGCCTTCGCTAACCCCGCAAGCGAAGTGAGCAACCGCCTAAAAGCCACTTCTCACGTTTATGGCAGCGCCGTTGTCCCGTGATACAAAAACTCAAGCGCAGCAGGCAAACGGCGCCGCCAATCAATCTCTTTGTGATCACCCGCCTCATCCGGCAACCACAAATGATGGTGTCCGGGCTCAAACCCCTTGCGCGTCAAAAGCTCATCCATCCACTTGGCATGCTCAATCACCATGCCGTTGGCCTCTTTACCACCACAATCCAGATACAGACGGGGCTCTCCCACACACCGCGCCTTCGCCACGTACGGAAATACCTGCCCTTGTTGCACCCATAAAGCAGGCGACATGCACAACGCCTTGCCAAAAACCTCGTTGTGCCTGAAAAAACCATACAACGCCATCAAACCACCCAAGGACGCACCACCCAGCATCGTCGCCTCAGGCCCTTCCAACACCCGCAACTCAGCAGCGACCATCTTCCTTAACGGCCCCACCACCCAATCAAGTAACGCATCCCCACGCGCCGTATGAACAGCCTCCACGGGCCACGGACTCAACTCTTCCTCACGGTGCACACCGTGGTGAATGCCAACCACGATGGGGACTTCGCGACCCTCGGCAAACAACCGATCCAAGGCATGGTGCATATGCCAACCACCCGCCAAGGTCCCGTGATCATCAAACACATTCTGACCATCAAACACAAACGCCACCGGATAGCGCTTCGACGTCGCAACCGCATAATCCGGCGGCAAATAAAGCGTCAAAGGACGCGCACCCACAAGGCCAGGTATCTCAAAGGCCCTCGTACGATGCAATTGCCCGCGCCCTGACCCCACCATCAAATCCCGTCCCTAAATCAACGCCCCTCGCTCCTCCATTGTAAAACGCAAGCCCGTAAAATCAATCGCGCCCCAAACGCGCCGGCCGCTGAATCCCGCGACGGGCACACACCAGGCTAAAAGCCCAAGCCAAATCCTGACCATCCAACTCACGCCACCGCGTCTCCAATGGCGTGCGATAGACCGCTGCCGCCTGCAAGACACCATGCTGAGACGCCGCCAAAATCTCAGTCGCCCGCTCCTGCGACAACACTTGCCCACTCTGACGATCAAGCACCTGCGCGTAATCCGCCAAATGAACCAACAAATCCAAATCATACGCGCGCGGCGTACGCATGAGCGCACTCAAAACCGGAACAGCCTCAGGCGCCATCACCACCAGATAACCACCCTGATTCTCCAGCAACGTGTAACGCAACACGCCACCACCACGCTGCCGCACACTGACTTGATAATCCAACGAAAACAACATGACTCATCCCCTGCTTCTTCAACTGCAACGCTTCAGCACACCCGCCCGACCAACGTCGCGCAAACACGTGCCACAATTAAAATGTAAACTTTTATGAATAATTTCACGCGAATGGGGTTGCTCAAAAACTTTGTGCGTTTATCACAATCCACTCATTCGACACGTTGTAAAAACAGATGACACATAAAACGCGAATAAATTATCTGTTTGGGGTCTGTCGGCATCACATCAAGTCAAAAGGTGCTTGAAAAGTCGCTTCGATACTCGTTTGGCTGCCTTTCGCATGTGTGGTGAAGCGCCTTGCGATGTGGCACGACTCGTTAAAATTGATCAGGCGATGGCTTCAATCGCAGGTGTTTTGCCGTGAGCGATCAATTCCCTTGTTTGGGCGTATTTGAATGACGGATTTGTGTTCGCACGCTTTGAGACTCGACGCCATTGATGCGGGTGAGTCGAAGGTCTGACTTTGGAACGGCGCGGAGCGTGCGACCCATGTGTGATCACTTAAGAAGCCGTTTCCGGGTTTATCCAGATAATCAACACTGGGCCGATCCCGGTAACCCGCATGAGGACGATGTAACCCAATGATGAAACTTGGAGATCTTTGCCACGCGTTGCTTAGGTAGAGACAGACGGCGTGCGACCCAAGGCCCGTCGTGGTGCACAAAAAAGGCCCGGTGCCGCAGAACCAAGGCGTGCAGCACCGGGCGCAAAAATCAAGGCACAGGCACCCAGTGGATGCCGCGCTCAATCAGGCACGAACGAGTGGTTTGTATTTGATGCGGTGGGGGCGGCTCGCGTCCGCTCCGAGGCGTCGTTTTTTGTCGTCTTCGTATTCCTGGTAGTTTCCGGCGAACGACACCACCTGGCTATCGCCTTCAAACGCGATGATGTGGGTGGCGACGCGATCCAGGAACCAGCGATCGTGGCTGACCACCACTGCGCAGCCCGGGAAGCCCAGCAAGGCTTCTTCGAGCGCACGGAGGGTGTCTACATCCAAATCGTTGGTTGGTTCGTCCAGTAACAAGACATTGCCAGCAGATAGCAGGGTCAACGCGAGGTGGACACGGTTGCGTTCGCCACCGGAGAGTTTACCGACCAGTTTTTGTTGATCCGGGCCCTTGAAGTTAAAACTGGCGACATAGGCACGCGAGGCAATCTCCCGCGAACCAACCTTGAGTTTCTCCTGGCCGCCGCTGATTTGCTCCCACACGTTCTTGTTGGGATCGAGGGTGTCACGGCTTTGATCAACATAAGCCAGCTTGACCGTTTCGCCAACCCGCAGCGCACCTTGATCCGGCGTTTCTTGCCCCACAATCATCCGCATCAAGGTGGATTTGCCCGCACCGTTGGGACCGATCACGCCCACAATGCCACCCGGCGGCAATTCAAAATCGAAGTTTTCAAACAACAGCTTGTCGCCATAGCCTTTGGTCAACCCCTTCGCC
>Ga0079301_1001047_pt1 | contig 13133 bp, 11 predicted proteins | sample Wag4_2014_7_11_3_FD_74797 | JGI IMG/M metagenome (GOLD analysis project Ga0079301, IMG submission 74797) | Fresh water mixed with fracking chemicals microbial communities from Ohio, USA - Utica-2 Time Series FC 2014_7_11 | ecosystem: Engineered > Industrial production > Chemical products > Input...
AGAGAGGGATTCGAACCCCCGGACCTGTGACAGTCAACGGTTTTCAAGACCGCCGCATTCGACCGCTCTGCCATCTCTCCGCGGCAAAAGTAAAACATCAAACTTGATTAAAGAAAAAATCATTGAAAAAAGTAGAAAGTCTTCTAAAATGGGATGATTAACTTTGTCCCTCATGAAGGATCTTAAAAGCCTGAACCCTTATTTCTGGAAATACCGCTGGCGTTTGTTCCTTGGTATGCTGTTCATTCTCATCTCCAACTATTTTGGTATTCTAGCACCACAAATGACTGGTTTTGTGGTTGATCAAGTTAGTCTCAAAATAAACCCTTCATCTCCAGCTGCTGATCGTGTGTTTTTTGATCCCATGGTGAAACTGTTTGTAGATTTCGTTCAAACACTGGATATTAGTTTTTCTAAATTGGTGATGTTAAGCGGACTCACCTTACTGGGTTTTGCACTCTTAAGGGGCTTTTTTATGTTCCTTATGCGTCAAACGATCATAGTAATGAGCAGACACATTGAGTTTGACCAAAAAAATGATGTCTATGGACATTATCAAAAACTAGATGCCCAGTTCTATAAAGTGCACAGTACAGGCGACCTCATGAGTCGCATGTCGGAAGATATTTCAAGGGTTAGAATGTATACTGGACCGGCATTGATGTATTTGATCAACCTCACAATCATGATTGTCCTTAGTCTTTTTTACATGTTCAAAAAAGATGTGATGCTATCCATTTACGTTTTACTTCCTCTGCCTTTTTTGGCAGTCGCCATGTATTTCGTAAACGCCCTGATCAACAAAAAAAGTGAGCAAATTCAAGCGCAATTAAGTGATCTTACAACGCTCGCCCAAGAATCGTATTCCGGTATTCGTGTCATCAAATCCTATGCACAAGAAAAAGCCAACCTTGGTTTTTTTGATAAAAATGCAGAGGACTATCGAAAAAGTGGATTGGCCTTGTCAACAATGGAAGCTATTTATTTTCCAGCCATTGCATTGCTGATTGGTTTAAGTACTTTGATAACCATCTACATAGGAAGCATCTATCAAATGGAACACAAAATAAGTGCTGGCACCATTGCTGAGTTTGTGATTTATATCAATATGCTCACGTTTCCAGTATCGGCTATTGGATGGGTGGCTACCAACATACAACGTGCTGCAGCATCTCAAAAGAGACTCAATGAATTCTTGGATACAAAGCCGGCTCTTCCATTGGCAGTGAAACCAAAGCATATTAATACCATTGATGAGCTTGTTTTTGACGATGTTAATTTCATTTACCCACACACTGGTATACATGCCATCAAAGATTTTTCCTTTAGCGTGAAGAAAGGAGAGAAAGTGGCCATTTTGGGAAAGACAGGATGTGGAAAATCGACTGTCGCTCAGCTAGCTATTCGTATGTTCGACCCTGAAAATGGAAAAGTGGTTATCAATGGGATTGCCATAGATCAACTGGATCTTGAAAATCTTCGCTCACACATCAGCTATGTTCCTCAAGATGTCTTTCTCTTTAGTGATACCATCAAGAACAACATCAATTTTGGTGCAGTTGATCAGTCGATGGACAACGCTGTGAATGCAGCCCAAAAAGCAGCGATTCATGATGAAATTATGACTCTACCTCAAGGGTTTGAAACCTGGGTAGGCGAGAGAGGTGTTACCTTATCTGGTGGACAAAAACAACGTATATCTATTGCTAGAGCTTTGTCGAAAGAAAATGACCTGCTTATTTTTGATGATTGCTTAAGCGCAGTAGATGCTAAAACAGAACACCGAATAGCCGAAAACCTGAATCAATATTTGTCGAACAAGACTGCCATAATTATTACCCATAGGATATTTCCAAGCTTCAAGTTTGATCAAATCTTGGTTATGGAAGATGGAAGAATCATTGAAAGGGGCACACATGAATCCCTTTTGGCACAAAACGGAGCCTATGCAGAGTTGTTGCGAACGCAACAAATTGACCATTAAAGCTGGAATTTCGTACTTTTTTTAGGCTAGAAAATAGGTCTGAAAAAAAACCAAGGAATTTTTGACAATTCCAAAACAATGCTATCTTTATAGGAACCAACTAAAATTTAACCAAAACTTTTAACTGTGGCGTACGACAACAACGAAAAAAGAATGGACAGTGTTTACAGCAAACGCATTAGAGCTGGTAAGAGAAGGACTTATTTCTTTGATGTAAGAACAACTAGAGGGAATGATTATTATCTAACCATCACCGAAAGCAGAAAGAGATTCAATGATGATGGTTATGACCGCCACAAAATATTTTTGTACAAAGAAGACTTCAATAAATTTCTCAAAGCATTGAATGAGGCAGTTGATCACGTTAAAACTGAATTGATGCCTGATTTTGATTTCGATGCATTTAACCATGAATACGATGAAGATGGACAAGAAGGTGGATCTAGCTACGAAGCTCCATCTGCTCCGTCTGCTCCATCAGCTTCATCCGAAGTGTCTGAAGCACCAGCTGCACCTTCAGCTCCTGATATGTCTTCAGGTGACAATGGTGCTGATGAGCCAGTAGATAAGTGGTAATTCACAAATTGTATATAAAATTGAAAAGGAGCATGACTGCTCCTTTTTTTATTTCATCCAAGCCTTGTATTGGTTAATCAATCCGTTAGTAGATTGATCATGACTATTCACTTGATCTTCTGAAATTAACTCTGGGAGGATTTTATTAGCCAACTGCTTTCCTAATTCAACACCCCATTGATCAAAACTGTAGATGTTCCACAATACTCCTTGAACATAGATTTTGTGTTCATAAGCTGCAATCAACTTTCCTAATTCAAAAGGATTAATCTGCTTAACCAAGAATGAGTTGGTTGGTCTGTTGCCTTCAAATATTTTAAAAGGAACCAGTTTGTTTTTATCTTCTTCAGGCATTCCCTTAAGTTCTGCTTCAACTTCTTCCATAGTCTTTCCATTCATCAGCGCCTCAGTCTGCGCAAAGAAATTGGAAAGCAATTTAGGATGATGATCCCCAATTGGGTTATGGCTAATTGCTGGTGCAATGAAATCACATGGTATGAGTAAGGTTCCTTGATGGATCAATTGGTAGAATGCATGTTGTCCATTTGTTCCAGGTTCTCCCCAGATAACGGGACCAGAAGCATAGGTGAGAGGTTTACCATTTCTATCAACATATTTACCGTTGCTTTCCATGTTTCCTTGTTGGAAATAGGCTGCAAAACGATGTAGGTATTGGTCGTAAGGTAGAATAGCCTCTGATTGTACACCAAAGAAATTGACATACCAGAGTCCGATTAAGGCCATCTTCACTGGAATGTTCTCTTCCAAAGGTTGATTTTTGAAATGCATGTCCATTTCGTGTGCACCGGCTAACAATTGCTCAAAATTATCATAACCAATGGTTAAAGCTATCGACAAGCCAATGGCGCTCCAAAGGCTATATCTTCCTCCAACCCAATCCCAAAATTCGAACATATTATCTTTGTCGATACCAAAAGCAGTAACCGCCTTTTCATTTGTTGATAAAGCAACAAAATGCTTGGCTACATGTGCTGGATCTTTAGCGTGCTCCAAAAACCAATTTCTTGCCGTATGGGCATTGGTCATGGTTTCTTGTGTAGTAAAGGTCTTGGAAGCAATTAAAAATAAGGTTGAGTCAGACTCTATAACTTTCAGACATTCAGCAATATGCGTGCCATCAACATTGGAAACAAAATGGACTTGAATACCATCTACCCAATATGGCTTTAGGGCTTCGGTTACCATAACTGGACCTAAATCACTACCGCCAATTCCGATGTTGACAATGTGTTTGATGGGTTTTCCAGTGTATCCCTTCCATTCGCCAGAATGTACTTTTTGGCAAATTCCTTTCATTTGAGACAAGACCCTGAGGATGTCTGGCATGATGTCTTTGCCATCAGTTTGAAACGACTGACCGCTTAGGTTACGAAGCGCAGTATGTAAAACCGCTCTGTTTTCTGTCCTGTTGATTTTATCACCAGCAAACATCGATTCAATTGCCTCAGGCAATCCACACTCCCTTGCCAAGTCCATCAAAAATTGAACGGTCTCTTGGGTTATAATATTTTTTGAGTAGTCGAATAAAAGGTTCCCATCAGTCTGGGAAAAAGAGTCGAAACGAGTTGGGTCATTGGCAAAAAGTGCTCTCAAGTGCACTTTTTTCATTGCTTCAGCATGAGTAGAAAGTTGCTTCCAAGCGGAAGTAGTTGTTGGATCAATTGAAGGGAACATTAGTAAGTCGACTTTAAAGTTTTTTCAAAATAGTTGATCATGTCTGGTGTAATGTCCAGATGAGTGACCAGCCTGAATTTATTTTTCGAAATGGCATAAAAAAGAATGCCATTTTCTTTCATTTTAGATTGCCAGCCCAACAAATCAAAATCACTGTTACATTCAGCAATGATAATATTCGTTTCAACAGGTAAAATTTCCTTTACAAATGGGAGAGAACTGAGCATGGAATTGAGTTGAGTTGCCTGCTCGTGGTCGGTTTGCAGCCTATCAACGTGATTTTCCAAAGCGAATAAACCCGCAGCTGCTAAACTTCCCGCTTGGCGCATGCCCCCGCCAAAGACTTTTCTAACCCTTCTTGCTTTTTTAATGAAATCTTGTTTGCCCAAAAGGAGACTGCCAACAGGGGCTCCTAGTCCCTTACTCAAGCAAATGGAAATTGAATCAAACAGTTTGCCATATTGTATTGTTGTTTCCTTTTTGGCTACCAAAGCATTGAATAATCTAGCACCATCAATATGAAAGGCTAGGTTCTTTTCTTTACAAACTTGTCCAATTTGTTCAAGTGCAGCAAAGTCGTAACAACTTCCACCACCTCTATTGGAGGTGTTTTCAACCACAACAAGACTGGAAACGGGACGATGTACGTCGTCCGGCTGGATGTTTTGCGCTACTAAATCCGCTGTTATTCTACCTCTATCTCCTTGTAAAAGTTTTACTGATGCACCGGAATTTGATGCTATTCCTCCTCCTTCATATTGGTATACGTGTGAAAGCTCATCACAAATCACCTCATCACCAGATTGGGTATGGCATTTTATGGCAATTTGATTGGTCATGGTTCCACTTGGGCAAAAAATTGCCTTTTCCATACCAAAAAGTGCAGCAGCATGTTCTTCCAATGCATTAATGGAGGGATCTTCTCCAAAAACATCATCTCCCACTGCAGCACTGTGCATAGCCTCAAGCATGGCTGGAGTGGGTTTTGTAACGGTGTCCGACCTGAAATCAACGATCATTTGACAAATTTAAAACATCGGCTTTGCATAACTAACGTATTTTCAAACTTTTACCCATTTTTTTTGTTTAAAGTGGGTAAAAACAAATCAAATTTTTGATTAATGACTATGATATATGCGAAAGGAATTTTACCTTTGCAGAACCGTCCTTATTCTCTGAAAATAACTTTTTCTTAGTACCATTCATCCATTATAAACTGTCTTACTTAGACAGAACCCATTAGATTATGAGGCAATTAAAGATAGCTACACAGATTACCAACCGTGACTCCCAAGCGGTAGAAAAGTATCTACAGGAAATTTCTAAAATATCAATGATCACGCCGGAGGAAGAAACTATCCTTGCTCAGCGTATTAAGATGAATGATCAACGTTCTTTGGATAAATTGGTACAAGCCAACCTCCGTTTCGTTGTATCAGTTGCAAAACAATACCAACACCAAGGACTTTCTTTAAGTGATTTGATCAATGAAGGAAATCTTGGTTTGATCAAAGCAGCACAGAGATTTGATGAAACCAAAGGTTTCAAATTCATCTCTTATGCAGTATGGTGGATTCGTCAATCTATCTTACAAGCTTTGGCAGAACAGGGTCGTTTGGTTCGTCTTCCACAAAATAAGATTGGTACTTACAATAAAGCAAACAAGGCTTACATGGCTTTCGAGCAGGAGCATGAGCGTGAGCCATCGACTGAAGAGTTAGCTGAGATTCTTGAAATGAGTGAGACTGAGATCAACAATATTTTCCAAAGCAATACCCGTCACACTTCACTTGATGCACCAGTGCATGAAGCAGAAGATGTAGCTATGGGTGATTTATTGGAAGGTGGAGATGATACTGATGATGATGTAATGAAAGATTCATTGCGTGCTGAAATCAGAAGAGTGTTAAAATCACTTAGTCCAAGAGAAGCTGAAATAGTTAATGCCTATTTCGGATTGGATGGTGAAAATGGCGTTACCATAGAACAGATTGGTCAAAAATATGATCTAACCAAAGAGCGTATTCGTCAGATCAAAGAAAGAGCCATCAAGCGTCTACAAAAAGCTAGATACAGCAATGCGCTGAAAGCATATTTAGGTTAATAAGTACTGTCAACCCCGCTCTCTAGCGGGGTTTTTTTTAAACTGTTTTTGCTTAAAGTTGTTTACAAGGATATGCGTAATCTGCTCCTCATCCTTATCCTGTTTTTAGCATCCTGTGAAAAGGATATCAATATTAAACTTGATGCAAGTCAAAGTCGACTAGTTGTTGATGCCACCATCGAAAACAATCAGCCTCCTGTTGTTTTTCTTTCACAGAGCCTCGACTTCTTCGGAAAGATTGATCCAACAGTCTTGTCTGCATCGTTGGTTAGAAATGCTAAAGTCACGGTAACAGACGGAACAACAACCGTAACTCTCTCTGAAGACTCGGTTATTCAAGGAAATACCAAAGTATTTTTCTATACTACTTCAGGAACCAATCAGTTCTTCAGAGGAAGACTTGGTGCCAAATATGATTTACGCATAGAAGTTTTAGGAAATATATACACAGCTTCAACCACAATACCTCAATTGACAAGAAAAGTTGATTCTTTGTATTGGGAGAAAGTGCCTCTGGCAGATGATTCCAATGATGTAAGATTGATGTTGACAGGTACTGATCAACCAGGTTTTGGGGATTTTATCAGGTATTTTACTAAAAGGGGACAAGATCCATTTCTAGCAGGTTTCAATAGTGTTTTTGATGATCAAATTATTGATGGAACAACATATACCGTTCAAGTAGATAAAGGATTTGATAAGAATGCTGAATTTGCAGATAGTTTGAGCTTCTTTAAACGTGGGGATACAGTCACATTAAAATTATGCAACATTGATAAGGGTACCTATGATTTTTGGCGTACCTACGAATTTTCATTTCAAAGTATAGGGAATCCATTTTCAAGTCCCACAAGAATTCTAGGAAACATATCAAATGACGCGTTGGGGTATTTTGGAGGATATGGTGCCCAATATCACACAATCATAATTCCTAAATAGTGTAATTTTGCTATTCGAAAACTAAAACTATGAGTACTGCAATTGAAAAGGTTAATTGTTTGATTATTGGATCTGGACCAGCAGGCTACACTGCTGCTATATATACTTCTCGTGCTAATTTAAATCCTGTTTTATACCAAGGTATTCAACCTGGTGGTCAATTGACCATCACTACTGAAGTAGAAAACTATCCTGGTTATCCTGATGGGGTGCAAGGACCAGAAATGATGGTTGACTTTGAAAAACAAGCCAAAAGAATGGGTACAGATATCCGTTATGGATTGGCAACAAAAGTTGACTTCTCTTCTCGTCCGCATAAAGTATGGATTGATGAGGAAAAAGAAATTCATGCCGATACGATTATCATAGCAACGGGTGCTTCTGCTAAATGGTTGGGTTTAGAAAGTGAAGAAAGATTAAATGGTTTTGGAGTTAGTGCTTGTGCTGTATGTGATGGATTTTTCTTCCGAGGTAAAGAAGTAGCTATAGTGGGTGCAGGTGATACTGCCGCTGAAGAAGCACATTATTTAAGTAAACTTTGTACTACTGTACACATGTTTGTCAGAAAAGATCAGATGCGTGCTTCTAAAGTAATGCAAGACAGGGTAATGAATACACCGAATATTAAAATGTATTTCAATACAGAGACTGAAGAAATCTTGGGTGAAAAAACAGTGAATGGTGTTCGTATAAAAAACAACAAAACTGGAGAAACGCAAGAAATTCCTGTATCTGGATTTTTTGTGGCAATTGGTCACGAGCCTAACTCTGTTATTTTCAAAGATTATTTAGAGACTGACGAAACGGGCTATATCAAAACTATTCCAGGAACATCAAAGACTAATGTTGAAGGAGTATTTGCTTGTGGTGATGTGCAAGATAAAAACTACCGACAAGCAGTTACTGCTGCAGGAAGCGGTTGTATGGCGGCCATCGATGCTGAACGTTTCTTAGCGGCTCATGGTCATTAAGACCAGCTCATCAAAATAAATACAGCTGCTCCACTGAGGTATCCTAGTAATGCCCAAAGGCTTACCCTTTTGAGGTACCAGAAAAATTCAATTTTGGTTAGTCCCATTGCTGCAACCCCAGCTGCTGATCCTATAATCAACATGCTTCCTCCTGTACCACTGCAATAGGCGAGAAATAACCAGAACGGATGATCGGTTCCAAAGTCAGTTAATGAATACATTCCTTGCGCAGCTGCAACCAATGGAACGTTATCTATTATAGCTGATAGTCCACCTAAAACCATGACAATCATTTTCTGGTTCCCAATTTGATGATTGAGGTAATCAGCCATTTCTTTTAAAGTGCCTGCAGATTGCAAAGCAGCAACACTGATGAGTATTCCCAAAAAGAAGAGAATACTTGGTGTGTCTATTTTTCTAATAGCAAAATTGACAGATAGATTATCCTTATCGCTAGTGTCTTTTCCACTGTGAATGATTTCGGTAATTAACCACATCACGCCAAGTGAAAATAACATACCCATAAAAGGAGGAAGGCCTGTCCAGGTTTTGAACACTGGTACAAACAAAAGTGATACTAGTCCTATTACTAAAACAAGATTTCTTTCTTTTGCAGTCGATCTAGCTATAACTTTCCTGTCTTCTTTCAGTTGAGTTACTTTCCCCTTTAGAGAAAATCCTATAACTAATAATGGAATAATTACCGAGACTACACTTGGTATAAAAATAGCCTTTACAATTGCTTGTGTTGTAACCTGTCCACCAATCCATAGCATAGTTGTAGTTACATCTCCAATTGGCGACCAAGCACCGCCCGCATTTGCTGCAATGACAATTATTGAGGCAAAAACCAATTTTTCTTTTTCATCTTTTACCAGTTTTGAAGCCAAGGAAATAAGCACTATTGTAGTAGTAAGGTTATCTAAAACGGCTGACAAGAAAAATGCGAGTACAGTAATTATGCTTAAAAGTTTGAATTTATTGGTCGTTTTAATTGAAGAGGAGATAGGTTCAAAACCATCGTGGGCATCGATTAGTTCAACAATGGTCATGGCACCTAATAAGAAAAAAAGGATACCAGAAATCTCACCCATATGTTCTAGTAAGGCATGATGCGCGGCATCATGATCAGCACCACTGAAAATATAAATAGTCCAGCACAATACACCTGTAATTAATGCACTTGCTGCTTTGTTGAGTTTAATTTGGTGTTCAAATGCGATTGCGAGATAACCTATGATAAAAACTATTAACAACATTATAGTTTAATTGATTTAGAACATTGAAAATAAGAAGAAAATGGAGGATTCTGCTATAGAAAGACTGAACTACTTATAGAGGTCGGTTAGTGTTTTAGGCCTTAATGCATCCAGCCATTTGAAATTCCTAAGTTGCTTCTTATCCTCAGGAATTTTATTCATGGGATAGGTTGTTCCGGAAACACCATTTACCCAAGACACTCTCTTTAATTCTTTATTGATGAATTTCATGGTGATGGACTCAGCCATGGCATAGTTCATGCCGATATAGGAGCTATCGTCATCTTGCAGGTAGTACAGACTTTCACTGTTACCTTTTGCTCTAAGGAAATCTATCTCTCCATTGATAAACCTACCGTTCATGTTTGTCCCTTTTAACTGATTAAACAAACCCTCATTGGTGCGGTTGATGGAGTAAGCGTTTTCAATGACAAAAACCTGATCTGCTTTTTTGTTTTTGGTCACTAGATAAATAGTATCACCAGAAATCTGACTTCCCTGTGCCCATATTACAGGTTCTTTATAGAAACTAAAAGTAGAATCAAAAGCGGAGTAGAATAGTGAATCACTTTTTCCTTGTAAAGAATCTGAAAATATTTTTACATCATAGTAGGCACGAAAAAAACGAATGGTATCGACTAATATTTTCTTAGTACTGTCTTTTTGTAAATAAGCGGAAAACAAAGTGTCAGCTGCTATGTAAATAGAGTCTGTATTTTGTTTCAAAGCCATAATTGGACGTCTATAGGCGTTGATGCTTTTAGATTGGTTATTAAATTTTGCAGCACCAGCTCTCATGGAAATACCTTGTGCAGAGTCCTTATAATTTACATCACCATTCGCCAATCCTTCACCTGTTTTTTTGTTGTAGAAGATGCTGTCAGCTATTACCGTTTGTACGCTATCTATGATAACCGGACGTTTATCGAAACTTGCATTTCCTTTTTTTAAGTCGTAGTACCCCGACTTAGTAAGAATTTTGGTTCTGCCATCATTGATGGTGGTGGGGGAGACAAAGTTAGCAACTTCAGTATTTACATTGTAGAGCAATGTATCTGTGCTCATTTTGTATTCTGGATCAACCAATTTTACATTTTTCTGAAAATACACCTCTCTTGTAGTGGCGTAATAAATACCGATTTTACTGGTAAGCACAGACTTTTCATTTACTACTTTTCCTCCATCCAAATAGGTACCTATTTGCGGATCAACTTGGTACTCTAATGCTTCGGTGGTTAATACCCCTTTTCCGTCAGTCAGTTTTACTTTATTTTTTAATTGCGCAACTTTAGCATTCCCGTCGTATTTCATGTATTGGGAATAGGTATGGACACTGTCTTTATCGTTGATGTGGATGTTGCCAAAAGCTTCAACTTGGTTGATAAAAACATTTTGTATGGCACTATCGCAATAAAATAAAGTGTTGTTTTGTTTCATCAAAACATTGCCAACTAGAACATTGAGGTCTCCGCCAACATCTTGTTTTATCCGTATATACTTGTTTGCCTTGATTACTTGTACAAATTTTCCTCCTTGAGCTTCATTTGGTATTTGGGCATAAAGGTTGTGTTGTAACAACATCAACAGTAAGCATGAAAGGATCGAAAATTTCTTATTCATCCTTATTTATTTTCCAGTTGAATCTGGTAAAGCCTGCATCAAGGGTTCAGTTTTATCTTTCTTACCAAAAACTGAAACCTGCACATATCTTTTTGGGTGCAACCTTAAATCTTGTAAAAGGATATTCAAGCTATTTGAAGTGCTGGTTAGATTTTTGTATAGCGCCTCATCTTTGGTTAATTTACCAAGACTTCCTTTGCCTTCATTTATACCGTTTAGGATTTTATTGAGTTGTGTTGCCGCTGTCTCAAGCGATTGAACAGTTGCTCCAATTTCAGCACTTGAAAGTTCTCTTGATACTTTGGTTAGGTTGCCAATAATCATGGTAATTGAATCATTGTTCTTTTTAATATTACCAGAAATATCAGATACATTTTCAACTGATTTTGCAATACTGCCTTTTCCTGGAGCAAGCATTTTGTTGATTTGGTCAGTGGCGATAGCCAATTCTTTAAGTGTTTTGCCAATATTTTGTTTTGCTTCTTCATCAACCACATTGCCAACTCTTTTTACAGTTTCTTCCAAGGCAACAAGTGTTTTGTTGAGGTTGTCAATAGTAGGGGCCAATTGATCTTGTAAGTCTTGCACAATGCCTTTGGTCTCCATACTTTTTAAAGTATCGCCATCCTTTAAAAAGGTTTTTGATTTGCCCATGATCAAATCAATATAAGCAGTCCCTAATGGACTGGCTACTACTTGTGCATAAGTATCATCAGGAATATTAATAACACGGGTAAGGTGAAAAGCAACTACAATTCCGCTCAAGTTGGCATCTGTCTCTTGCATATCTTCTACACCTCCAACTTTTAAACCATTGATCTTGATTACATCGGCCATGTTCAGGCCATTTACTTTGTTAAAAGCAATATAAAGGGTGGCTTTTTTCTCAATAAGGTTTTTACCTTTTAGAAAATTAAATCCAAGAATAAGTAAAGTAATAGCTACGGCAGTGAGTGCACCTATTTTTGTTTCGTTTGATACTTTCATTGTAGGAAGTTGTTCTTGGGTTATTTTCCGTCGATGGCTAGTTTATATTTTATGATTGCATTTGCCATTGCACGAGTCATTTCAATTTGTCCGGATTCACTATTCAAATAATCCTCTTCGTCCTTATCGGTGATGAAACCAGTTTCAATTAATACAGCTGGCATATTGGTTGCTTGTAAAACCCAAATGCCCATATGGTTTCTTTGTAAGACACCAAGGCTTTTTCTGCCAATATTCACAAATTCATTTTCGATGAGCGTTCCAAGTTGTACTGAATTCTTGAAGAATTTTTGAGACCACAAACGGGCTTTGATCATAGCTTCCGGACTATTTACATCTGGCACATCCATCACCTCAGCAGATGACTCATATCTTTCATCGGCAATGATTCCTTGTGCTTTTTCATCTGATCGATCGGCTGCCCATATATAGGTTGATGTACCATGAGCTGGGTTGGGAGATGTGGAGTAGATAGGTACTTTTTTATACAGCTTTTTTCTTTTACTTCCTTTTCCCTTGTAATAGGGTACAGACTTATAACCTTTTACAGTCTTTTTGGGGGGTGCTGCATTTACGTGAATACACACAAATAAGTCTCCCTTTTCATTGTTTGCTATATCTGCTTTCTCTCTAACATGATGGTAAATATCAGTGGTTCTTGTCATTACGATTCTTGTATCAGGCATTTCATTCCTGAGCAAGGTATCTAATCGGAGAGCTAGTTGAAGGGTGATTTGAGCTTCGGTAGAATAGGCACCTCTTGCGCCTACATCACTTCCACCATGACCAGCATCAATGATGATGGTTCTTATTTTGGGCGACTTATTATTATTCTGGGCTACTAGTTGGTTTTGCAAACCCAAGCAAACGAGCAGAAAAATAAAAAGAGGTCTTATTTTGCTGTACATGGTCTATTGCTTTATCTGTTTGAAGTTTGACGTATTGTTCACAATATCTTACGCTTAATTTTGTTTAATTTTGCCTGCCACAACTTATGC
>Ga0079301_1001049_pt1 | contig 13127 bp, 9 predicted proteins | sample Wag4_2014_7_11_3_FD_74797 | JGI IMG/M metagenome (GOLD analysis project Ga0079301, IMG submission 74797) | Fresh water mixed with fracking chemicals microbial communities from Ohio, USA - Utica-2 Time Series FC 2014_7_11 | ecosystem: Engineered > Industrial production > Chemical products > Input...
GGCTTTCAGTTTGGTTCTGCGAAAAATAGCCTGGAAGCACCCGCAAGCCAAAGGACAGTTCGCCAGTGTCCGGTTTTTCCTGTTGGGCCAGCAGTCGCAGGAGGGTGGACTTGCCGGCACCGTTGGGCCCCACGATGGCAAGGCGCATGCCGCGTTCGATTTCCAGTCTCGGTATCCGAAACAAGGGCTGACCGTCATACCCTTTACTCACATCGTTCAGTGTGAGAACGATCCGACCGGAGGGTGGTGCCTTGCTGAATTGAAAGCGGGCGGCGGACGACTCGGTTTTGGGCGCTTCCAGCCTTTCGAGTTTATCCAATTGTTTTTCTCGGCTTTTGGCTTGCGACGAACGTGTGGCGCTGGCTCTGAAACGATTGATGTAGGTTTCAAGGCGGGTGATTTCGGCCTGTTGCCGGTTAAAGGCGACCAGTTGGGCCTCGCGTCGCTCTTTGCGCTGGATGCGGTATTGGCTGTAGGCCCCTGTGTAGGTGGTGAGGGCGCCACTATCCAGTTCGGCTGTGTGGGTGGTAACGGCATCCAGAAAGTGGCGATCGTGGGAAATGACGATCAAGGCACCGCGATAATCGGCGAGGTAAGACTCAAGCCACTGGATAGCCTGGAGATCGAGGTGGTTGGTTGGTTCGTCTAACAGCAGCAGTTCCGGTTCCTGTAAAAGCAGTTTTGCGAGCGCGGCACGCATTTGCCAACCGCCGGAAAAGGAGCGAACCAGGCGGTGGCGATCCGCCTCACTGAACCCCAAACCCGATAACACCCGCCCGATGCGCGCGTCGACGGTGTAGCCATCCAGGCGTTCCCACTTCGTGAGTGCCTCACTTTGCGCGTGGATCAGTACCCCCAAATCATCGTCTGGGCCTGATCGCTGCAATTGGGTTTCGAGTTCGGTGATGGCTGCCTGAAGATCCATTAGCACAGGAAAAGCCGCCCACATTTCAGCTTGCAGGGTGCGCCCTTGATCACCCAGCAGTTCCTGTGCCAAGTGGCCAAGAACCAATCCGGGCCGCGGCACAATCGTCCCGGAGTCAGGATCATTCTGACGCAAAATCAACTGAAACAAAGTTGATTTTCCGGCACCATTGGGACCAACCAAACCCCAGCGTTGTCTCGGCGCAATGTGCCAGTTAACACGCTCAAGCAGCGTTTTGGAAGGATACGCCTTACAGACGTCACTCAAACGCAAGCACATGGAATCCGCACGCTTTCATCAACCGTCCAGGGTACCAACCCCAGCCATCACCCAGCATTTAGCCGGTTCTCCATAACGATTCTACACGATGATTGGTGCGTCTGGTGCACCCCTTTGCCCGCCTGCCCTATCAGGCTGTCGACGCAGCTTTCAACGACCGTTGGGCCGCCATTCAAGGCCAAGCCACGCATAATTGTTGCCCTCAGCCACCTCGCGGGCCCACTGTGCCGTGAGGCCATACGGACTGTCCTTTACAGGGAAGTACAAAGCTCCCAACCGCAGGGTGGGCGCGAAGGGATCGTACGCTTGGGCGTGCAGGCTCAAGGCGGGATTCACGGCCAGATCCAGACCGGCTCCGACCTTGCTGCGAATCATGCCGAAGTGATACCCGGCCGTGCCCCAAGCGACGGGGTCACCCAGTGTCAGGTTGAAGAAATTCCCCTCGCCCAGTTGTTCAATCCCGGCGAGCACCGAGTTTGAGCCGAGGCGCATCCGGACCCCAAGATTGGCTGCAACACCGGATTTGGTTTCACTGCCACGGATACCGGGGAACTTGGGTGTGTAAGCAGCGACAGCCTGTACCTGTGGCTCGAGGGTGAAATTGCCCACGCCTTGCGGTTGCGTGATCGATGCTGCCTGGGCCAAGCGACCAGTGAGGTCCCGAATGTTATGGATGGTGTCACGCATGTCCGCACGGGTTTGTGGGTCACCCGTGGCGGCGTTAAGGTTGGTGACCAATTGTTCAACTTGCCCTAAAATCCCGCGCACGTCACCTTTCAGCTGGTAGGCCGCCTGTTGTCCTTCTGCGCCGAAAATCGTCCGGTAACTGAGTAACAAACCCCGCGACAACGCGCGGACATCTTGCAGGATGCGTTGCACATCCTGGGGATTCACGGCCTGAACGAGGCGATCGGCGTCCGTTGACAACTGGTTGGTGGTGGCGAGTAGTCGCTCCAGTTCCCGGGGTGTCTTTTCGAAGCCTACAACCACGCGTTCAGCCCGTTCGCCGACACGCTTGATAATGGTGGTGGTTTCGACGAGATTGGCCGCCGTCTGATCGAACAGCGCCTTAAACTTGTCAGGATCGACATTCTGTTTCAAGGCTTCAAAGGTCTGCGTCACTTCATCCATGACGAGTTCCAGTCGCGCGGGATCCTCGCCCCGCACAAACGATTGATGCGCCACGTATTCGGTATCCGATGGTTTAACCTTTGCTCCTGGGCCGTTCTTTGACGCCGATGGAAAAATTTCCAGGGCTTTTTCACCGATCAAACCCAAGGACATAATTTTAAATCGTGATGATTTCAGGATGCGCACGTCATCGCTAAAAATATGCACGCGGACATTCACTTCGCGGGCTTGGGGTGTGACGACCACGACCTTGCCGACTTTAACACCCATCAAGAGCACGTTTGCGCCTTGCATCAGACCCGCAACATCGTGAAAGGTCACCTGAAAGTCATAACCACGACGCACCACACTGATGCCTGTCAGCCAACTCAAGCCGACAGCCAATGCCACAACCGAAACGAGGGTAACCGCACCTACCTTGGCGGCAGGACTCAAGACCATGACGCGCGTCATCCTTTCTGATACGGACATTTCTCCGCCCGTTTGCCACCCTTGTACCCGAATTGGCGCTTCCTCACGCGCCGGTCAGGTCCGTCGTGACGCGGCCGTCCAGAAAATTGCGTATCAAGGGGACCTGGGTTTGGCGCATGTCATCGGGCGTGCCGGTACCGACCACTTGCCCCTGGTAGAGCATGGTGATCCGATCACCGCAGTAAATGGTGCTATGCTGGTGGGTGACCACGATTGAGGTGGCCCGGGTGTCACGGGTGAGGCGAACGATCAGGCTTTCAATGACCGTGCTGGTGATCGGATCGAGTCCCGTTGTTGGCTCATCGTACAGAATCAGCGATGGGTCCCTGGCGATCGCCCGTGCGAGACTGACACGTTTTTGCATCCCGCCGGACAAATTGGCTGGGTATAAATGCCCAAGACCCGGCAAATCGACGATCGCAAGCTTTTCATTGACAATGCGATCCAACTCATCCTGGGAGAGACGCAGGTGCTCCGTCAACGAAAAGGCGACATTTTCAGCCACGGTCATCGAATCAAAGAGTGCACCAGCCTGAAACAAAAAACCGAGGCCTTGTCGATATGCCTTCATCTCTTGCCGGGTCAGGCGCGTGATATCGACATCGCCCACCCAAACGCGCCCGGAAGTGGGTTGCAAAAGGCCGCTCACCAAGCGTAAAACGGTGCTTTTGCCGCAACCGGAAGGACCAATGACGACGCTCGTTTCACCAGCGGGAAAAACGAGGTTGATGCCTTTGAGGATTTGGCGATCGCCAAAGGATACACAGACATCCTCCAGACGAATGGTTTGACCCTGTCCCATCGCTTGTTTCCACCCATTCCCTTATTTGGCGGTGCCACCAAACAACCCCATGCTCAGCACATAATTCAGAATAAAAATCGTGACCATGGCATAGACCACGGCATTGGTGGTTGCCGCACCGACGCCTTGGGCACCTTTTTTGGCATTCAAACCCTGATGGCAGCCGATCAAGGCAATGGCGGCACCAAAGAGCGCGGCTTTGAACATACCCTTAAAAACATCCATGGGTACCAAAAACGATTGAATCGAATCCAGAAACATCTGACTTGAAATGCCCTTCATTGAAGTGGCCACCCAGTAGCCACCCAGCAGGCCGATCATGTTGCCCACGCCTACAAGCAATGGCACCATGACGATACAGGCGATCAATCGTGGAACAACGAGATAGCGAACCGGGTCCACGGCGAAAGCCTCGAGTGCATCAATCTGTTCGGTGACTTTCATGGAACCCAATTCGGCGGCGATGGCCGACCCCACGCGTCCGGCGATGACCACCGAAATCATGATGGGTGCCAGTTCGCGGGCCAAGGCGATCGCCACCACACCACCAATCGCAGACGTGGCGCCGTAACGGATAAACTCGTTGGCGATCTGCAAGGTAAACACCATCCCAACCGTCAACGCGATCAAAGCGGCGATGGGAAAGGACTCTGCCCCCACAAACGCCAGTTGTGAAACTGTATTGCGGCCATGAACCTGACCGCTTGCCAAAGCACCCAATGCCCGACCGCTCAACAGCACCAAAGACCCCAGTCGCTCAAGGCCCGAAACCGACCGCACACCAACCGATTCGAGTGCCCTGATTACTGCCACGGCTTACCACCTTGCCCCAAGCGCTGTTACTCCACCATCTGCCATCATACCAGCTGGCACCCCCATCACGATTGGGTTGCCAGCATCGTTGCAAACCCCAACTCCAAACGTCCGTCAAAAGCGATCACGCGACGCCAACGCAACGATGTCCCCCACCCTGCAGCCATCTGCGCAAGCGCGGCACGATACAAAACCGCGGGTACAACAACACCGTCCAAGGTCAACCGTGGCGCATCAAATCGCAACCGCCCCGCCTCATCGACACCCGGCATCGCGGAAAACGCGATTCGGCGCCGCAGTCCCCTATCCACCACCGTCGCCGCCAGCACCACCCGATCATTCTGAAACGTCACCTGAGGCCGTTCAAACGTTATCGCACCACCCAAACGCAAATGACCCATCCGCATCATTGGCAAAACAGGCCATGCCCGCTCGGCCACACGGGTCTCAAGCGCACCCAGGACATCCGACTCATCCACAACGAGGCGCGCTTCAACCAATGAAGGTACAAGCAACCGCGGCGGTTCCAGGCCCCAGGCCGAAGCGACCGGCAGGCGCACCGGACTCAAGGAAAGCGCACATTCCCTGATTGGTATGCCAGCCACCAGCACCCCCGGCATCTGAATCCGCAAGCGTCGGATGTAACCCGCCGGCAACTCCAACAAAGGGTCCGCCTCAGTCGACACGCGCACCGGGTCACTTCCTGGCGCACGCTCAAACTGTTGCGCCAGTTGCGCCGCACATCCGGAAGACCACCCGGTCGGCACCCACGCAAGCGCACCAAACAATACCGCGCACCCAAAGGTTCCCAACCAGATCATGGCTCACGCCCCGCTCAAAAAACCCGACTCAAACCGAACTCACCACCAGCCAGCGCCAAGCTCCCACCCTCATAGGCCCCACTCATAAACCCCTGGGTACCCCCATGCAAAAGCCACCCGTAACCCAGCTCAAAAGCCAGGCCCAACCGACCGTCGATCCCCCAGCGCTGGATTGTCTGTGGCCCAGCGGGCAAGTTATAGGTTTGCAAATAGAGTGGATAAGTCAAACACTCCAAACGCGCTTGCCAACCGGGTGCCAGGTTCCAGCGGCAAAACAGCGCAGGGCCCGCCCCCAAAAAGGTTTTATCTGCGGTCAGATAATACTGGCTGACCAGTTGGGCGCTCAGATTATAAACCGCCCGCCACTGTCCGCCGGCTCCCACGGCCAACGCCCCGCCAGGGCCCTCCATCACACGCCAGAGCCAAGCCGCGCTCACAAAGGTATCCAACAAATCAACCGGTACCTGTTGCCCCGCATGAGGCGCGTTGACCCCCACGTAAAAACTGCGCACACGTAACAAGGCCCCCCAATCAGGCTCCCACCAGGTGCCTTGGAGCCCACCGGCAGGCAACATCATTCCCGAATACTGCCGCAACTCGGAACCCACCACGGATCCCGCCTGCGTGGGCAAGGTCTCGTCATAAACCAAAACGAGCTCCGCAAGTGCGCCCACTTCACGCGACGCCTTCCAAGCCTTCGGCTGTGACTCCTTGAGATCGTCTCCGGACGATGCGGGTAAAGGCGATTGCCCCATCCCTTCCACCCCTATCCCAGCCACAGGCGACGACAAAGGTACCCCAGGGCTTGCAGGCAAACGAAACTCCGCCGCAATGCCGGGATCCAGATGCGGCATCAGCCGCATCACCATCCCCAAAGCCTGATAACGGGTCGTTGGCTGCCACGGGTGAAACTCAATGCCACTTGGCACATCCAGCACCCCAAACCGGTTTACCAACCCATCCAGCACCCGACCAAAGTCTGAATCGGCCGGCACATCAACGAATCGAACCGGCAACTTGCGCCTAGCCGGCGCCATAACCCCATTTTTTTCGAGCAAACGCGCCAACGCCTCAACAAACACGCGCCGGCTCACCACCCGCTCCCCATCAAAACGCGTACCGGAAACTGGCCCCATCAAACCAAAACCCAGCACGCGTTGGACATCCAACGTCGCCGGATGCCCCGGCGGCATATCCCCCAACATCAAAAAAGACGGCGGCGCCCCCTGCATCCGATACAAAGCGCTCAGCAAGCCAGCCAGTTCGTAACGCGTCAGGGCGGCATCCCCGGCAAAACTGACCGCCGTCCGGCCCGCCATGATGCGATGCTCGCTTAACACCTGTGCCGGCACGCGCGCCCAATGGCTCGTCGGTATGTCCGCAAAACCCGCAGCTGCCTCGACCGCAAGGCTCAAACAAGGTAACAGCAACATAGCGGCGAGTATCGGGCGCAAAAAGAGCTCCTGGCAAACACGAAAAGAAACCAACCCATTATACTCCGCGACTCGCCCACGCGCACAAACACCGCACGGCTTGAGAACCATCGTTCTCGTCAATACTCGCCTTCAAGCCCGTTGCGATAACGACACGGAGGCGCCTGAGCGCGAAGCGCAGACGCACCCGCTGCATCAAAAAACAATCGGTCAAACCACCGAGCAGCCATCAAAAAAGTCCTCGCCACCCTTTTCTCCACGGAAGACTTTCGCCAAACCTAATTATATAGTGCCAAGATATTGTTCCTCATTAACTTTGAGAGGGGTTTATCCAATGGCATTTTCCGTAACACCGACAATCGTAACAAACCGTCCGGAAACAAAAATATCGACCCCTTAGCATAACAAGGCGAAGAGCGACGATGAAACTGCTGCGTATCTACGGGGAGATTTTTGTATTGCGAACCCCCAAGGCATTACCTGCCGGAATAATATAAAGAAAAATAAAAACGGCGAAGCTGAAGTGCGTTATGCCAAAATGGGGTTAACTGAGTTCGGTGTTTTGGGTGAATTCGTATGGGCCGTCCTACATCCATTAAGAACCTTCAAAACGGTTGCTCTGACCACGATGATTTTTACTGGCATCGGAGCGGCGATTGATGTGTTGACCGGGCGCTGGTGGTTGAAGTCGTTTAAGATCGACTGACGTTTTCGCAACAGTCAACAGGTGCCGTTTCATTCAAGCACAGGCTTTTTCGATCCGTGCAAAGGCTCGGGTAAATTGTCTATATAAACCGACTCGTGACCGTCCACCGCGCTTGCGACACGTGCTGGAGAAACAATTGCCTTCGTTGGCGGTGACGCGCTAATCCTCGCTGGTGGAGACGGCAATGATTGCGGTGTGTTCGTCTCTTTCGTGAGCGGTAATCCCGGCTCCTTTGCTGGCGGAGACGGCATTGATTGCGGTGTGGTCGTCTCTTTCGTGAGCGGTAATCTCGGCTCCTTTGCTGGTGGAGACGGCAATGATTGCGGTGTGGTCGTCTCTTTCGTTAACGGTAATCTCGGCTCCTTTGCTGGTGGAGACGGCAATGATTGCCGTGTGATCGTCTCTTTCGTGAGCGGTAATCCCGGCTCCTTTGCTGGCGGAGACAGCATTATTGACGGTGCCGCTGACCTTGTTTCCGCAATCGTCTCAGTACTGACACCGGTTGTGAGATCCGTATCCACCTTGATTGTCTGACCTGTTTGACGATCCACCGTGGTTGTCGTGGTACGTTGTTTTTGGGCGTCGGTCGCCGTTACGGTGACTGCTTCAAGGGTCGTGTCCACCCCCGATTGCGGGTTCGTTCGTTTGACCACGGTCTGGGTCGTGCCCGAACCCGTCTCCGCGTTCGTCTCAACGGTCGCATTCAGTTCGGTTTGAACACCGGTTTTCGAATTGAGGCCAATCAACTGGACCTGACCCTGTTCGGTGGTACTGACCTTCAATTGCACGTCATCTGCGATGATTGTTTCTCTCACATTGGGTGGCAACGCTTGAACAATCGCATCAATGACGAGTTGTTGCACACGTTCTTCCCGCTGCGTTGGCGCGGTCGTAATCTGCTGAGCCACATCCGTAACCAATGTCTTCACAGCCGGCACGTTGGCGAGCACAGTTTCGCGCAAGGTCGAAACAGCATCACGACGCGTCCAATCAACGGGTGACTCAGCCTGTAACTGTTCCACGACGAGTCGCTTGGCTCGCTGAAACAGGGCATCGTCATATGAAGCCAATTTTAGTCCGCTCGAATTCAAAATGGTTTCCGTCACGAGAGTGGTTGCCGGACTGACCTCAATCCCCTGTGACCCAACCTTCGGCTGAACCAGGGATTGCAGCTCAACCCGTCGCCCATCTTGCAACGACAACCGTGCCACCAGTTGGTAAACAAGCATCGCAGGCACCCGGGGAATCACAAACCGGCCTACTTGATCGCCACGCACAATCGGCAACCCCGCAATCACACGACCGGAACCGTCAGCCAAAAACACATCCATGACGGGGTCAACCACACGATTCGCATCCAACAACCGGTACGTAGAGGCCGTCTGACCGATGAGATTGCCCCCACCTTGCGAAATCAAGTTTCCGCCACCTTGCGAAATCAAGGATGCGGGAAACTCAACCACGCCCCGAAGGTTGACAACAGGTGGCTGATTCTTCGACAGCACAAGCGTGCGTTCAGAGCCTGACATCGCGCGAAGTCCCACATTGGGCATCTGGCCTTGACAGCCGGCCAGCGCAAGCACCGATACCCAGACTAACGGTCGGATACGACTTCGGGTCACTGTACCACCCCTGCTTCGTGCGGTGTTTGATTCATCCCTGTCTGGTTATGTACCCGGCTTTGCCAACTTTTTCTCACCTGTGCCAACTGAGAGTCATCAATGTCGCCGTTCAGGCGGCAGCCACCAGACCAAAGCACAAGGACAACAAGACCGTTTTCCGTAGGTTACAACCCGCATCGTTAAAACAAAAATTTAACGACCAATCAGCGAATATGATGGATGGCACCAACTGGCGCCTGATATTGACTGTTCACGCTTTCACGATGACAAGCATCTGGCATCGTGAAAAAACCAATCGTTAACAAGCGCTTAGCCAATTGGGTGACTGGCCCGAACCACCAGAACGTCACCGACTTGCAGGCTGACACGTGCAATGGTTCCTGCGGGCAACTCCAAGACGGCGATGGCCTGCCACACCACCGGACTGACGCGCCACGGTGCAAGCCCAGGCAACAGATGACAGACCGTGTGGTTGACATCCAAGAAAACGGCATCAATCGCGTAATGCATGCCAAACATGTGCACGGACCGGCAAGGACGAATGAGCAAACCTTGCCCAGCATTCAGATATGGCGTGCGCAAGAGCCCAATCAAGCGTGTCCAGAACGTGTCCGCCACGCCAATGCGATCGCCCAACGACACCCCCGTCCGTGCAACATCCATCGCGATTGTCTTCCCTGACACCTAAACCCGCTTCCTAACTCACGTTCACATAAATGGGTTTTGAAACCCACATTTTACCCGTTGACGCACGGCTGCCACCCAGTGACACATCGATTTTAGAACAAAAACCGTGAACTAAACTCAAAACGTCAGGTATTCAACCGATGTGAGTAAAACATCAACCAAGATTTGAGCGCCTAACAGCGCGCTTCAACTTTCCAAAAAAGACCGACCGTGCAGCAGAAAACCATGGCGGCCACCCAACCTTTACCCAGACACGTTGCGTCCGTTGCAACAATCAAAAAGAAAAAGTTTCACTGACCTGGCCAGTCGAATGCGACAGCATCGCGCCACAAAAAAGCAAGCAATCGTGCGACCAACCGCTGAATATAACAAACACTCAATCAGCAATCAGTGAGCATGGTGGATGGATTGGGACCATCCGATTCGGCGAAGAAGCGCGCTTTTGAAAGCCCAGGCAATCTGGTGGCATTGCTGTGCGTTGATCGACGGAAGCCCTGATGCGTTGCGAGTCGATCCCGCGCAAGGTAAGATCACAACGCACTCAAATGCGTCGCTAACATTGTGCGGGAGGCAAAACATCGCGTGTCACACCCTTTGGTTGTTGCAAACCCATTGTTGACGGATCCCGCCGTTCAGGCCCGTCAAGCCCGGGCTCCGTTGTTTGAAGCGTTGCGGGACTATGCACAAAAAGACATGGCGCCTTTTCATACGCCGGGCCACAAGCAAGGGCGTGGCATCGACCCAGAGATGTTGGAACTCTTGGGCGAAAACCTCTTCAAGATTGATCTGACCGAGTTGCCGGAGGTGGATAACCTGCATGATCCGGACGGGGTGATTAAAGAAGCTCAGGCATTGGCGGCGGAGGCCCATGGCGCGGATGCGTCGTTTTTTCTGGTGAATGGGTCAACGACGGGAAACAACGTGATGGTGATGACGGTGTGTGATCCGGGCGATCGCATCATCATTCCGCGGAATGCGCACAAGTCGGTGCTAGGTGGGATCATCCTGTCGGGTGCGCGTCCGGCGTTTGTGCGGCCGCAATGGGATGACGCGCTGTGTGTGGCGCATGGCATCACGCCGGAGGATATTGAAGCGGCGCTGATCAGTTATCCGGATGCCAAGGCGGTGTTGCTGGTGCATCCCACGTATTTTGGCGGCGTGGCGGACCTAAAACGGATCGCCGACTTGTGTCATGCACATGGCAAGCCGTTGTTGGTGGATGAGGCGCATGGGCCGCACTTTCATTTTCACGACGGTTTGCCGGTGAGTGCGATCGCCGCCGGGGCGGACATGGCTGTGCAGTCAACCCACAAGATTGTCTCCGGCATGACCCAGGCGTCTTTGTTGCACGTGAAGCAGCGAGCGGGCGCTGACGGGAAAGAACTCATTAACGTGAACCGTGTTCGGAACGTGTTGCAGCTCATTCACAGCACGAGTCCGAGTTATGTGTTGCTGGCGTCTTTGGATGTGGCACGTCGTCAGATGGCGTTGCAGGGTTCGCGTCTGCTTGGTGAGACGTTGGCGCTGGCTGAAAGTGCCCGTCAGCGGCTCAATGGCATCGAAGGGGTGTACGTTTTTGGTAAGGAACGGTGTCAAGGTGGGGGATTGCATGACCTGGATTTGACCAAGTTGACGATCAACGTGACAGGTTTGGGGATGACCGGCTTTATGGCTTTGGATGTTTTGAACGAGGAGTTTGGCATTCAGTCTGAGATGGCCACCTTGCACAATGTGTTGTTGATTGTGAGCATTGGAAACACGGCGCGTGATCTTGACCGGGTGGTAGCGGCTTTTGAGGTGCTTGCGCGTCGTGCCAGGCAATTTGGCACGATGGGGACTGCGGCGTTGCCGACCAGTTTGCCTTTGCCGACGACTTTGCCCGAGGCGCGTTTGACGCCTCGTGACGCTTTTTTTGCGGCGACGGACACGATTCCTTTTGAGACGTCGATGGGTCAGGTGTGTGCGGAGATTGTGGCGCCGTATCCACCGGGCATTCCGATTTTGGCGCCGGGCGAAGTGATCACGGATGAAGCGGTGGCGTACTTGAAGGTGGTGCACCAGATGGGGGGCTTTATTAACGGGCCCGAGGATGTTCGTTTGCGGACGATCAAAGTGGTGCGTACGTCGCACTGACACTGAATGGATTGAAGGTGGGGCGCGCTTTGTTACTGAACCCGGTTGTGGATGGGCCTTATTTCAAGTTCATTGCCGGTGCCAATTTGCGGGATTTGTTTACACTGGAGCGTCTTGGTTGTTTGTTCGGTTTGGCCGGTGCAACCATCATCGATGTGGCGGCGGAACCGGAGGTGGTGAAGGCGGTAGGTCGTGGCATCGCGACGGGTGAGCGTTGGTTGGCCGAGCCTGCGCCTTGGCTTGAGCGCTGTTTGGCGGGCCGGCGTGTGCCGGGCGGTGCGCCGATTGTCATGGTGTCTGTGACGTTGACGGGTGATCGCCACACGCAAATCGCGGTGGTCAACGACGACACCTGTATTCGTTGCGACTGGTGTACCCCTGTGTGTCCGCCGGGCAGCATTGTGAACGGGGACGTTGAGGATGCCATTTGTACGGGATGTGGGTTGTGTGTGCCGGTGTGTCCGCCTTTGGCGATCACCATGCAGGCGCGGCCGGTATCACCGGATTTGATGGCGTGTTGGGAAGCGGGGGCCCGCGGGCTTGAGGTGCATACCGGTGCAGCGAATGGCCAGGATATTCTGGCCATTCAGCCTGATGTGCGCGAATGGCTCAAGATGGGAGGATTGTTGTCTTACAGCATTGATGGCAAGCAACTGGGGCTTGGGCGGGCGGTGCAATTGGCGCGGGAATTGGGGCAGGCGGGCGTAATCATTCAGGCGGACGGGAATCCCATCAGCGGGCGGGACGGGATGCGTTCCACCGTGGCGGCGGTTCGTCTGGCGCGTCAGATGTTGGCTGAGGGGGTGCAGGCCTGGGTGCAGCCGGCGGGTGGAACCAATGATCACACGGGACGGTTGGCCAGGGCGTTTGGCTTACCGATAGCAGGGGTTGGCATGGGCAGTTTCGCGCGCAAGGTTGCAGCCCCCATTGAACGGGAGCCAGATTCGGAGCAGGCGTGGGAGGAAGCGCTCAGTGCGGCCCAGCGTTTGATCGATACAATTCGACCAGCGGCGGGTATGCTGGGTGCAGTGGATGAAGCGTGGCCAAGGAGGGTGAATGCATCGACATGAAAAACGCGTCACGGATAACCTTGACCAGTTGCTGGCCATATTGCCGATTCCGATCTCGGAAGCCTTGCGGGCGCAAAGTGGTCTGGAGGATTTGATCGAGATCGTGTTGGACCTGGGTCGCGTGCCGGAAGGGCGTTTTCCAGGGCGGGTGGTGGTGCTGGGGCAAGACCCTGTGACGCGCGAAGACCTCGAGCACGTTGTAGCGCGAGTGGGGGCGTTTTCGGGGGATAACCG
>Ga0079301_1001053_pt1 | contig 13111 bp, 8 predicted proteins | sample Wag4_2014_7_11_3_FD_74797 | JGI IMG/M metagenome (GOLD analysis project Ga0079301, IMG submission 74797) | Fresh water mixed with fracking chemicals microbial communities from Ohio, USA - Utica-2 Time Series FC 2014_7_11 | ecosystem: Engineered > Industrial production > Chemical products > Input...
ATGGGATTATCGTGACCACTGATGCCGATTGCAGTTTTGATTCTGGTTGGCTGAATACCCTATTGTTGTTCCGTCAAGAAAAACAGGCGGTTTTCGTCGCAGCTCCTGTAAGGTATAGCCATGAGAAAAGTTTTCTGGATAGGTTTCAGTCGCTCGACTTCCTCTCGCTACAAGCAATCACTGCTGCGGCTGTCAGTGCACGTTTATTCAACATGTGCAACGGCGCCAACCTGTTGTATACACGCGCCGCCTATGATGCAGTAGGCGGGTTTGAAGGCAATGACCACATCGCTTCCGGAGACGATATGTTTATGATGGAAAAGATGGCGGCAACATTTCCCGGACAGGTCCATTTTTGTTATGCAAAGGAAGCCATTATTACTACAGCACCTGCCGAAAGCTGGCAGGAGTTCATCCGCCAGCGAATCAGGTGGGCCAGTAAATCAACATATTACAGACACAATGGCATCAAGCTTGTATTGCTGCTGGTTTACCTTGTGAATAGCGGACTCACTGCCATGATGTTGATGCTTTTTTTTCTTCCCCAGTACCTGCCTGTCTGGTTGTTCATGGTATTGATGAAGGGATTGATAGAATTCCCCCTGATGATCAGGATAGCCCGCTTTTTTAACAAGACTCACCTGTTACCATGGTTTATTCCAATCCAACCCCTGCATGCGCTTTATACCGTGCTTGCAGGCGGGTTCGGACTGATTGGCAGTTATGAATGGAAGGGGAGGAAGGAGAAGAGGCTCAACTCGCCACCGGAACATTGCGGTTGAAGCTCTCTTCCAGGGAGATCAGTGTTTCTGTCCGTTCGATGCCCTTGATCCGCTGCAGTTGGTCGTGCAGTACATATTTCAGCTGGTTGATATCTTTGGCCACCACTTCGAGGAACATGCTATAGTTACCGGTGGTATAGTTCAGCCTAACAATTTCCGGAATCTGCTTCAGGTCTTCAGCCACTTGATCGTAAAGTGAGCTCTTTTCCAGGTAGATGCCAACAAATGCGGTAATATCATAACCCAAAAGTTTGAGGTCAACGTTCAGTTTCGTACCTTTGACAATTCCAATCTCCTGCAGTTTTTTGATGCGCACATGTATCGTTCCACCCGAAACAAAAAGCTGCTTGCCCAGGTCAGCATAGGAAATGCCAGCATCTTCCATCATGATCTGGATGATCTGCAGGTCGAGTTTGTCAAGATTCAATTTTGATGCCATACTGGTAGTGATTTTTTAATACTTTCAAATAAAGCTGCAATTTATTGAATATTATCAATAAATAAAAAATATTTCTTGAAATATTATCAAGAAATAACCTTATTTATTAAATTTGCATCAGTTCTTTACCACTGTGGGGTGATGAAACTTTCGGCAGACATGCCCTCTTGTCTCGAGGGTGAGGATAACAGGATAAACGTAGTGTAGAGCCGTCTCGCAAGAGGCGACCAGGGTCGACCACTGAAATCTGCCTAACGGTAGATAAACTTTGCGCTATAGCTAACTGCCTCGTGGAGGTTCGATCCCTCCCCCTACAGCAACAAAAATCCCGTCAATTGGTTGACGGGATTTTTTATTTGAGCCCAGTAAAGCTTAAAAATCAGTAATCTGATCCTCTATTCGATTGATGTCTTCGCCAATATTCCTACCATACTTTCTATTGAAGCTATAGAACAAGGTGACGTTCCATTGGAACCTATCACCGCCGGTAATATTCGTTTTTATGTTCTTGTTGATAGTCGACTGCAATAAGAAGGGTAGATTTTTCTTTGATAAACTAACCGTGTGGGTATAGAAAATACCGTCCTCTTTATCGAGTTTCAGGTAATAAACTTGTGGAGTGAATTGTATAGATGTCCCTCCACCTAATTTTATATTTGATATAGTTGAATTTAGGGTCAAGAAATGTGAACTTTTCACAGCATCTCCTTGCAATCCGAATCCTTTTAAATAATAGATCCCCACACGAAGATTTTTAGATACTTGGTAGCCCTGGTTTATTTCGGCAGCGATAAATCTCCTTAATTGTGAAATTTCAGAAAGTTGTCTTGTTCCTGGGTCAAGAATTTCCCTCGTTTGAATATTAAATGCAGGATGGGCACCAACACCTAAGCTATATTTCTTGTTTTCAACAGCTTTGTACCTGAACCAAAACACCATACTTCCCTTTCTGCCATCAAGAGTCATTCTGATATCCGGGTCGAAACTGAATTTGTTTTTTGAAACGGATAGTAAAAAGTTATAGGCTGGAGCATTCAAGGCGAAAGTCGGAATAATTGATAATCCATTGGTAGTTAAACCCACTAACCCAGAGAAATTACTTTTAACAACTACACTATCTTTCTTTTCTTTTTTAGACTCTTGGACTACTTCATTCTTTTCTTCTTGTGCCTGTAGTGTGGAAAGACTAAATAGAAATAATGCTGAAACCAGCAAGAATAGCTGTTGTAAACGAATCATCTGTTGGTTAGTTGGTTGTTGAGAATGCTGCAAAGTTAAGAAAAACCGAGGAGTTGAAGGGAGCTTAAACTATTGTAACACTTTATCAAACAACTAAAAGAAGTTACGGTTGTCTGTCACCAAGCGCATTTGTTTGAATTCACCTTGATCAAAATCAAGTCGACTTGCCTTTATCGCTATGGGAAATTCGTTTGTTCCACTGGTGCTCATCTTGAGTTGCCGTTTGTTCTCTAGACTAAATGACAGTCTTGGATCCTTGGCAGCCTGAAGTTTTGCCACCAAACTTAAATCAATATCCCGGTCAGTAATTACATCCATAACCAGCTGCTTTGCAAATACAACTCCTGTGATCAAGAGAACTTGATTTGCATTAAGATGATGAATAAAATTTTCGCTTACATTTTCTAAGCTCGATTCACTTAAATAGGATGTTAGTTGTCCAATTGCTACTGAAGAAGTATAAGCATCTTTATACTTAATGCTAATTTTTTGTCCCGTTTGTATACCCGTGCTGATATCAAAAGGCGTACCACCAATACCCTGCATCAATTCTTTAAGCACTGTTAGTCCCACTGTAAAATCATGCTCCACCTGCTGTGTAGCATCCACATTCAATGTTGGGTCTTCATCTACTACCAACTCTTTTGGATTTTTAAAAACCTGATTGATATGATCAAAATACAATTCCGGTCGGTTTGCCCCTTGTTTCAACCACAACTGAAGCGGCTGGTGATTACGAATCGGGCCGTCAATAAAATCATAACCAGATTTGCTGAGGTGTTTGATCAAATCCATGCACTTTTTTAACTAATATCACTAATCCCCAAGCCGAACTGATGTGAAAATCACCACAAAAGACTGTGATTTTTCTCTTCGCGATTGTATCTTTAAATTATTGAGACAACTAACCCTAAATAAAATACAAAAGAGACTGCTTATCATACTGGGAGGAATTATTTTGATTCTTCTTGTCCTTCAATTCTTCATCCAACAATACAGCACCAAAATACTGGAAGACCTTGTAGCCAAAGAAAGCAAGGGAAAGGTAAAGGTGCAGATTGGTAGAGTGCGACTGCGACTATTCCCCAATGAAACACTGGATCTGCACAATACTATTTTCATTTTCAACGACTTAGAAAACAAGACGAAAGCCTATTCGGTAGAATTCAAACACCTCTCACTTCAACTGAGATCGATTCGGTCGTTCATCATGGATAAAAAATTGTTGGTCGACTACCTCCTAGCAGATCAACCCGTCATCAATATCCATAACAATGGCAAACAAAAATCTAGATCAGGAAACCATAGCCTGAACATCAAACTAGGTAATGTCTACTTCGCACTGAAAAAAATGGTCAATGCGATTCAGGTAAAGAAATTCGGACTAAAAAAAGGAAGTATAACCCTTCATGATCTTGAGCCCTACAAAAAATCTATTACCCTCGGTAATATCAACATTATCTTGGATGAACTGAAAATGGCTGAAAAGAAAAATGAAGAAGAGCTCGGTATCAGCTTCAATAAACTCAATATCAGTTCGACCAACCAAAACATAGAATTTCCAGAAGGTGATTACCGTATACAATATAGTGCTTTGGAATTTGACACTGAGTTGAATGTTGTTAAGCTAGATGATTTCAAAATCAATAGCCAATCGAATGATTCTTCAAAAAATGATCTTACTGTCGCATTCAAGAAATTGCGACTTAGAAATATTGATTTTAAGGAACTCTATGCCAACAACAAATTCAAAGCCGACTCTGTTATCTGCACTGACCCAACCATCAAATTAGAATTAGACCTCACTAAAAAGAAAAATACTCCACTAGATGGTCTTGCACTGGAAAAAAAGATAGCAGGTCTGATTGGAAACGTAAACATGAAATACCTGGGACTCATTAATAGTAACATAACTATTGAGGCGAAAGGAAGTAAGTCAACCAACAACTACAACTCAAAAGGAAATAATTTTATTGCCTATAATGTTGCAATAGATAGTACTAAAGAGATTCCAATAGAAGTCGGTAAACTTCAATTCGCTATCAAAAACTACAACGAAACCCTTAAAAATGGCAAATACAAGATTCAATTTGATAGCGTTGTGTATGACAATATGGCTCTTACACTACTTAACTTCAAATTGAGTCCAACAAAAAATAATAGAGAAGCTGATAAAAAATATTTTACCATCCCACAGTTTAAATTAGAGGGATTAGGTATCTATGAATTAATTCTCGAAAAATATTTAAAGGCCAAAGAACTTACACTAACGAACGCAACATTCATCAACAACTATCACCCAAAAAATAACGAAAAATTAAAAGCAAGATCTATCAAATCTATTCTTTCAGATTTCAGTGAACAAATTGATCTAGAAACGATTCGCATCATTAATGGTAAGTTGCAGAACAAATCGACTAACAACAAAAGCGAAATCATTGCAACAGGCATACAGTCGGAAATTTCAGTCAATGAAATTTTTGATTTATCCACCTACGAATCAATGGCGTCTTCCATTGAAAAAATGAATTTTGATTCAGCAGTCTTTAAATCTGAAAAACAAACAATCTTACTGAAAAAAGGACAGTTCAATGGAGAAAGTAAAGCTATCCTTGCTGAAGAAATCAACATCAAAGCCAATAATAATGACATAGGAGCCAAAAATATTCGTATCCACAATTATCAATTCAACGACGATTTTACCAAAATCAGTATTGATTCTATTTTTTATCAATCCGCCAAAATTCAAATAGCAGAAAAAACAAATCAAAAAACCAATGAAGATGATGAATCATTCTTGCTACAAATAAATCATCTTGATGCAGGCAATACTGAATTCGAATTTTTATCAAATAAACAACTCAGCGCCAAAACATCTCTCAAAAAAATTAATTTATCGCAATTTGAACTGAATGATGAAAATGAAATAAAACTAAACGATTTAGCTATTGAAGGAGATTGGTTAAATGTATCATCGCCTGAAACGAGTGTTTCTTCTGCCAGCTTTACTATCATCAATAATCAACCTTCATATATAAATCGGGTCGCTATTGCTAGAAAATCAATAGCAGATACACTAAAGGCTTCATTCCCAAAAATCGACTTTACTCCTGCAATTGCTAATAGCTTAACCAATGGCTATCCTATTATTGACAATCTACTCCTTCATGATGCTAAGATCTATGCTAGACAACATGCAACTGCTGAAAAACAAAAATCTTCAAAGAAGATGCAATTTGATTTGGGTAGCATTAGCATGTCCCACGCTAACATTAATCTAAAACAACAAGATGATAAAAAATCATTTTCATTTCAATCGGAAAAAATTGATCTCAAAACGTCAAAATTAAATATCAATGAAGCAGGACTGTCAATAGGCAAAACGGATATAATGAGCGGAGCGTTGGATTTCACTGTGAATGATAGCATTAAACTTCAAATTGATGATGGTTCATTCGGCCTCCACATGAACTATTTAAATAAAAAGTCTGGAAATGATCCAAGCAGCTTCAAGACTGATATTCAAAAAGTAGAAGCACAAAAGGTGAATTTGATATCAACAGGAAAAAATGGAAAACTTTTTTCACTCACCCATTTTAATATAGGAGGTGAAAATATAAAACTGGATAGTTCAAGTCCAGCTCATGTACTAAGACACCTTAAAGCAAATCCAAGTTTATTTGTGAACAATATCGATCTTAAAGAAGCAAATGCTAATGCTACCATCAATGCATTTGGCATAGGCTACCGCAATGGTGGTAGAATTGTAACTATCGATTCATTCCAATATACACCTAACATCGATAGAGAAACGTTCATGAGGAACAACATCTATCAAAAGGACCATATGCAATTTTCTACAGGAAAAATTACCATCAGAAATTTTGATATTGAGCGCATTGCAACGGACTCTAATCTTCAACTGAACTATGTTATACTTGAAAAACCTATACTACAGGTTTACAAAGACAAACGACTACCACTTGAGCCGGGTAAAACAAAAGCTATGCCAGTCGCATTACTCAAGAAAATCAAACAACGTTTACACATCGATAGTGTAAGATTGGTAGATGGAAATGTTTTCTATGAAGAGTTTAATGACAAAACAGAAATGATTGCAAAAATTAATCTATCTGAATTTCAAACACTCATCACCAATATTGATAATTACAATACTGCCCCAACTGATAGTCTTTATATAATTAGCACATCTCGCCTTTTGGATACAGCACAAGTCTCTATTCGTTTTCATGAATCCTATGCAGATAGTATTGGAAGTTTTTTATACCGTGTAAGAATTGGACAATTTGGATTGCCTGCACTTAATAGTGTAATCTTACCGACTGCCAACATGAAAATTAACAAAGGATGGTTAGATGAGCTAGAGTTAAAAGTGATGGGCAATGACTATTTGGCACATGGGAAGATGAAAATGTACTATAATGATTTCAGAATTCAATTCTTAAGCAATAGAGAATTGGAGAAAAGAACCGTTTTCACCAAAACGTTGAGCTGGATTGCGAATTCCTTACTTAGAAAAAATAATGTCAAAAAAACTGGAACAGTCTTCACAGAAAGAACTAGAGAAAAAAGTTTCGTCAATTATTGGGTAAAAATTCTGCTTAGTGGTGCTATGACCAATACCCGAATCAGAAAGAATTCTAAACAAGAAAAACGTTACCAAAAAGCACTAAAACGCATACAAGTACCAGAACTTCCTGAAGTAGATCTATAGCCTAATTCAGTTAAAATTCGTATCATTACAACTGAATTCAAGACGCTAGTGAAATATAAAATTCTCCCCCTCTTTTTTCTGGTTTCAATTGGGTTTTCAAGTTGTGTTTTCCTAAAGAACGTTTCACAAAAAATCACGACTACCTTCAACAAGATTGTACATAAGTCGACAAAAGTAGAAAGTGCAACACCCGAAATTGTAAAATTGGAAAAACCAATTATCAATATTTCAAAAACCCCAGTTCATCACAAGACCAAAGCAATTCCCGATAAATCAATTAGTCAAAATACAGTTCAAGCTCAACTCGTTCATCCTCTAAGAGAGTTCAGGGCAGCATGGGTAGCAAGTGTGGCTAATATCAACTGGCCTAGTAAACCCGGACTCACCACAGCTGAACAACAAGCAGAAGCCATTAGCATACTGGATTATCTCCAAGTCAATAATTTCAATGCAGTCATTTTGCAAGTCCGCCCCCAAGCAGATGCCTTATATGCAAGTGACATTGAACCTTGGTCATATTTTCTGACTGGCGAACAAGACAAAGCACCTGATCCCTATTATGACCCTTTGTCATTTTGGGTTGAAGAAGCGCATAAAAGAGGATTGGAATTACATGCATGGATGAACCCCTATCGTGCACACCACAATTCTGGAAATGAAATTTCTTCTAAATCAATCGTTCGCACCAATCCTGAAACCGTATATTGGTTGAAAGAAGGTTACTGGTGGATGGATCCTGCATTAAAATTCACCCAAGATCATACAAGTAAAGTAGTCCTAGATGTAGTCAAACGATATGATATTGATGGCATTCATTTTGATGATTATTTCTATCCCTATCCTTCCTATAACGGTGGTGATGATTTCCCAGATGATCGTTCTTGGAATACCTATGTTGAAAATGGAGGAACCATGTCTCGTGGTGATTGGAGAAGAAACGCAGTAAACACTTTAATCGAACGATTATATAAAGAAATAAAAGCAGAAAAGAGACATGTCAAATTTGGATTGAGTCCTTTCGGTATTTGGCGTCCTGGCTTTCCTAAATCAGTAGAAGGCTTTGATCAATACGATAAGCTCTATGCAGATGCTAAACTTTGGTTGAATAAAGGATGGATTGATTATTTCACACCGCAATTATATTGGCCAAGTTATAAAATGAACATGAGCTTCCCTGTACTATTAGGATGGTGGCAGGAAGAAAATACGCATCAGCGTCATTTATGGCCTGGCATCAATATCGCTAACGATAAAAATATATTGCTCAATAACCAGGAAGTGATCAGTGAAATCATGATCACGCGCGGTATGCTTCCAAAGAGTCCGGGTACAGTCCATTGGAGCATGAACGCACTTACTAAAAATACTACACTCACCAAATCACTAAATGAAGGAGTTTATAAACAACCAGCAATAGTTCCTGCTAGTCCCTGGCTAGATCATATTGCACCAAAATCACCAGAAGTTTTTTTAGGTGAACAAGTTGATTCGTTACTCATTCAATGGAAAAGTAATGAGAAGGATATCATCAAGTGGGTCTTGTACTACCAATATGAAAACAAATGGGAGCAACGGATATTTAACAAAGAAGAAACGCAAACAGTAATTCCTCTTTACAATAATAAAATTACTGAACCAAGTAAGGTTAAATATATTATTGTTACCGCTATTGATCGTACTGGCAACGAGAGTGTTCAAAAGCCAATTGTAATCTATTGATTATAAAGGTAAATCTAGACCAACAATAACTCTTCTCCCAAGTAACTGTTGCACACTAGTAGATCTACTATTGGCATTTATAACTTGCTCTGTATATATTTTTCTATTCAACAAATTATAACCTTGTAAATACACACGATACCTTCTATTCATCATCCAATTAATTGTACAATCGAATAGATCTAATGTTTGAATATTTTTTCCTTGATAACGCGTCAAAGTCATAATAGTATTTAGTTGTCGACCAAACTGAAATTGAGATGATACTTTATATTCATATCGGTTATTCCAAAGCCTACTACTTGCATGTAATCCACTGAAATTCGACTTTAGATAATTATATTCAACTTGTACATTATACCCTTTTCGCCAATTGGTGGATAGGTAATTACCAAATCGATATATTTGATTGATGGCATAGAATTGTTGGCCATTAAATTGAGACAAGTTGTTTAGATGCAATAAGTTGGTTTGTATTCGGTATTTCATTCGAACTGGATGAATGATTTTTTCAATGTGTATGTTAAGGGAACGAGTCGATTGCCGACCGTTTAGTAATTCAGTCATTTTTGTAAAAAAAGGATCTAGCCCTACAGACATGAAATAATCTCCTATTACTCGTTTGATCATCAACTGACCACCAATGGTAAGTCCACTATAAAGATCCAAGGTTGAAAAATTAATCTGCCCATAGATTGAAACTGGAAAAGATAACTCAGTTGGACCCTTTATCAAAGTTGTTCCGTTGAAATAAACTTCTCCTGCAAATAATTTTCGTACTTCGGCCCCTTGTCGTAAAAGTCCATAATTGAAGCTGATCTGTTGTGTAGTTTTTCTCTTCCAACTAAATGCATGATCGATATGATAGATCATTCGTAAACTTTGGTTAGCATTAATTCTATTACCAACAGCTCCTAGCATGGATTGCATTTCAAAATGCAATCTTTTACTAATGGTTTTTGTAACATGGGCTGAAAAATATTTTTTCAAAACAGTTATATCGAGTTGTTCAAAATTCTGTTTTGAATTAATTACTGAAACAGATGAACGTAGCCAAAATTTAAAATTGATGTTCTTTACATTTTTAAAGTACCCAATGCCAGTTCTGGCACTACCACCTACATGATAAACTATTTGATTGAACTGATGATTTGAAGAATTATTATTTATGATATCATTTCGAGAAACAAATACCTCATATCGATTACTTGATATCTCGACAGCTGATTCCCACAACCAAATATGATTTGAATGCGACTTCCATGTTTGATTTACTGTAAATATCAATCCCTTTGAATTTAAAGTTGAATGTGATAATATTTTATGGCGTGAAATCAATTCTCGTTCCTCACTTGAATTCAACTTATTATCAGCATGATAAAACTTAAACTGATACTTGCTAGTATTTTTACTTCCCTTATCCCGTTCCCAATTTATAAAACCATTTGTCGTATTATTTTTTCTACTGGAGAGATTAACAGTATGTATGCCAATAGCTAAATCATCTCCAAAGGAAAAAAGCTGATTCTGTTCTACTCTATTGGTCATGTATTCACTAACCTTTTGAAAATTAAATCTAAGCTGAGTGAATTTATTCATTCTTAAAGTAGTTGCATAAGCCAATCCCCAATCGCTGTTCTGATTGATATATCTATTACTTAAACTTGCAATAGAATTATTTTGCAGTAAAAGAGGCCAGGAATGAAATAAAACTTCCCGGTTTACTTGTTCTGGTTGATCCATCAATTGATGTTGTAATGGATTAGCCCCTATATTATTTGTATTGACCAACACAAACTGTTTTATCTTGTTGCGCAGGTGAATCAGTTCTTTTTGTAATTCACCACTTTTCTTGGGCACATAAGCTAAGATTAGATTAACAGTAGGCCTTCCGTAATAACTGGGATTTAAGACTAAATTGATAGCAATACCCTTATTATCGGTCATGCCTTTCAAAAGTCGATTCTCATTGTATTTCTCTATTACTTGAATCGAATCAATCAGCAACGACCTCAGGTTACGAGAAATCAACTGATAATTTTCAGCAGTGAGATCATCCCCATCAAGCATTAGTTTTTGAATTGGCTTACCATTGAAACTGATTCTTCCATTGGCGTCCACTTGAAAGCCCGGTACATTGCTCAACAATTGTTCCAACCGAATGGCGTCGGCTCTTTTAAACCGATCGGCAGCAAAGACCAGGGTATCTCCTCTTCGTTTAGCCACCATAGCATTGCCTTTGATGTTAATCTCCGGCAAAGCAAGGTGACTTTTGGAAGGGATAGTATCATTGAATATTGGAAAATTTGAACATGAATTACAAAACAGTATCAAACCCATAAAAACACTAACCATGCCAGACATATTTAATCAATGTATTCCCAGGAATGAAACTTTATAACCGACTTGTTCTGACAGCCTATACAGTCACTGTTATTATTGAATGAGGCTTCAAGACGTGCAAATAGTTTTTTGACAAATCCAGCAAATCCAGGAAACCCTTCAACTCCTTTTTGAATTTTTGATTCATAAAAAAATGCGTCAAAGTCATATTCATCAGTCTGATAGATAAATTCCATTCGCCAATTGTCTTCATCGTCATATGCTTCAAGAATCAAACCAGGTAGTCCACCTAGTTTCCAAGGTCCATCGTTAATGGTGATCGTGGGTGCATACCAAGCCGTATAACCTCTGCCCTTAAACCTCGTCACTGCCTTCAGACATGGTATGCCCCCGATCATTTTATGTTCTTCAGTCATTACCCATTCCATTGGGAATAACGTATCCGCAAAATAATGTGATCGTTGATTGAGATCAGCAAACTCAAACAGTAATGAGTTACTCTCATGATCTTTATAAACTGTAAACAGACTATCACTTCTTAAATCTATTGTATTGTCTTGCAAAGAAGCGTGATGCTGACCCTCTTCTTTCATGGTAAACAAGGATCGTTTACCATCGATAATAAGTTTACCCCAATATGATCTGTGATTATCACTTCTCCCAAAACTTCCATTGAATTTTCCTTGAAAATAGAATGTTCCTTTTACCTCTTGTCCGTTTGAAAAAAACGACTGGAAAATAAATGCGATTATAATTAATTGTTTCATTGTATAAAATTGATGACGTAATACCCACGTCGTTGATTAATAAATAATAGCTCTCACTGTATTCATTGCTGCCTTCAAACAACCGACTGCTTGAATAGTAGCTTCATTGCATGTTGCTGCTGTAGTTGTACAACTCACTTCAGCTTCAATAGGACCTAAATCAAGTTTTCCTTTTAAGGTTACAGAACAATCTGCGTCTGCCTTAGTCTCAGTATGAACAGTCACCTGCTTCACATTGCTGATTTGTTTTTTCACATGATTGAAATCGGGTTTCGCTAATCCCGCTGCATAAGTCATGCTGAAAGTCATCATCAGCATCATCGTCACTACACTTACTTTCTTCATACGTTTGGTTTTTTAAAGATGAATTGGATTGACAAGGGTATCACGTCATCCAGTTGTTAAACTGTGCTGTAAAACTAACTTTCCCTATATCTCTCAAAAAGAGTCTTTCATCATTACCACGAGAGATTATAGCAACTGTGCGCTGGTGATTCCACGGAAATCAAGCATATCAATTAAAAAAGAAATACGCTTTACACACTACAGCATATTTGGCAAACTGACGATCTTACTTTCATTCAAAAAATGGCAAGATTAAACTCCCATTATTTAACTTTGCAGTTGCATGGGACAAAAAAAACTCAAACGTTTTGCAGAAATTGCCACATTCAACAATGTGTTTGAATATCCAACTAATACCGCAGGTAGTTGGTCAGAGCATTTTCAAAATCAACATCCAATCATCCTTGAACTTGCTTGTGGAAAAGGAGAATATAGTGTGGGCTTAGCAAGTATGCATGCTAGTCAAAATTTCATTGGTATTGACATCAAAGGAAATAGAATATGGGTAGGTGCAAAAAAAGCAATTGAACAAGGACTAACTAATGTTGCTTTCATTCGTTCACAAATTGGATTAATTGAAAATTATTTTGCTCAACAAGAGATCAGTGAGATTTGGCTCCCTTTTCCCGATCCTCAGCTACGTGCTGCAAAATGTAAAAGAAGATTGACGCATCCATCTTTTCTCAGAAAATATAAACAATTACTCAAGCCTGGCGGTTATGTACATTTGAAGACAGATTCA
>Ga0079301_1001055_pt1 | contig 13104 bp, 5 predicted proteins | sample Wag4_2014_7_11_3_FD_74797 | JGI IMG/M metagenome (GOLD analysis project Ga0079301, IMG submission 74797) | Fresh water mixed with fracking chemicals microbial communities from Ohio, USA - Utica-2 Time Series FC 2014_7_11 | ecosystem: Engineered > Industrial production > Chemical products > Input...
GGTCCGGAGTGGTTCGGCCATCGCTGCACCATTCCGCAAGATTGCCCGCAACATCATGCAAGCCAAAACCATTGGGGGCGAACCGCCCAACGGGCGCCGTCCTCGCCCAACCATCGTTCCACCGCGCGTGGGATTCGTCCTTCTCAAGGTTCTCGCCCGGATCGTTCCTCCGGGCCTGGTCGGAGATGTTGGCTTTGCCTTCCAGCACAGCTTCCTCCTCACCCCAAGGGAACTTCGACTGCGCTGCACCGAAGGAGCCATAGTGCCATTGAATCTCCGAGGGCAAGGAAAGAGCGGCCGCGCCTAGCCCGTCGGATGCAGCGGTCCAAGACACCGAATCCAAGGGCAATTGCAGCGCTACATCTGCAGTCATGGAGCTAGGCGGAGCATACATGTCCGGTCGCAAAGAGCTGAGATCCGTATAGCGGATACGACGCCACTGACCTTGCGTCACCTCATGCTTGCCTAGAAAGAACGGAGCTAGATCGAAGGTGGTCTGCTCACCCTCTTCCTTCGGACTCATATCCCCCAAGGGCTCGTCGTAAGTTGCAGCGACCGCTCCTCCCGGAAGCAGCACTAGCACGATGGCCGAATCGGCTGTCAATTTTAGTTGTCCATCGGTCGCGCGCGTGGGCACAGTGCCGCTGCCGAGATGTGCGAACTCGTGCAGACCAGAGATAGGATCGGCACCAAGCGGCCAGAGCCCACGCTGGACTACAAAACCGCGGCGACCAGGCCAACGAGCATTGGCGTACAGCGGACTGACCTTGATGGCTTCAGTAGCCGCGCTCCAGACCGCGACACCTTCGGGGCTAGCAATGCGCGCGTCGATCGCGCGTGCTTGGGCTAGGCGCTCGGACACATTCGGTACACCGTATAGATCCACACCTGGACCCGACTTGCCTTCGGCAAATCCCGTACGGAACCGGTGCATGTCAGCGATCCACGCACGCAGTGCATCATGCCACTCTTGCGTCTCGGGCGAGGCAAGGAAGCGCGAGTTCTGCGCACGCACCTGAACTTCCTTGTCAAGCTCAGCCAAGTCCTGCTCGAGTTGCCCAATACGGGCAGAGAGCAATGGCATCCGTTCTCTCCACACCCGCGCTTCCAACAAGGCCTGCTGCACGAAGAGCTCGTACGACCAGCGTTCCTCTGGTGTCTTGGTGGAAGCCAAGGCGAGAAGTGCAAGAGAACTCTCCACGGCTGCGGGCACCTTGTCCAACTGCCCCACTTGCACGAGTAGCCAACAACGACGGATGGCCAACTCTAGGAGCAGCGCAGAGTCATTGCGCTCGCGCGCCAACTCGTCTGCGCGCTCCAGCAGTGCAAGTGCAGCTGTCTCCTCGCCCTTGGGGCTCTCATTCAGGTTCGGTGGACCTACGGGCGCCAAGCCATCAATCAAGTCCAATAGCCCGCGATCACTAGCCCAGATGCGATCCGTCAAGGTGCCTTCTTGACGCAAGCGTGCAAGGGAAGCGTCGGCAGTGGGAAACGACTCCACACCAGCCATGCGTCGCGTCCACGTCAGCTCCGCTTCTAACACCACACGCCAGGTGAGCGCACTCTGCAAGTCTTCGTCAGTCTCCGGATCGACGACTAAGGTCTCATCCGCAGCACGCCGCAGTGCACCTAACTGTGCTTGCTGCTCTGTGAAGGCCAGCGAATCACCGGCACCATCTGCCGTCACCTCGCCTGCCATCAAGCGTTCAGCGCGCTGGATCCAACCTTCGAGCTGCGGGATGTTCTCAGGCACACCAGCCCCAAGCGTCAAGGCCTCTTGCTGTAGCAGTTGCAGCTCGGCCGCGCCGTAGGTCGTGGCCAGTCGCGCTCGCCGCTCCTCTGACCTGCGTTCCGCGTAGTACAGGAACACGGCCAGTGTGCTGATCGCAAGCGCTGCGACGGACGCTACACCAATGACAGAGGCAGCGACTGGATGCCGGCGCATCCACTTGCGCAAGCGCTGTACAGGCGTCGGTGGCTGAGCGTGAATCGGTTCGTCGGCCACAAAGCGACGCAAGTCATCGCCGAACTCACTCATCGTTTGGTATCGATGCTCGCGATCCTTCTCCATCGCTTTCGCAGCGATGATGCACAGCTCCGGCGCGGCTTTCGAGCGCAGTGTGCGCGGATCGACTGCATCGTGACTGAGAATCTGGACCGATAGCTGTTCGCGTGTGTCGCCTTGAAATGGCTTGCGCAACGCTACCAACTCATAGAGGACCGCGCCTAGGCTGAAGATGTCCGTGCGTGAGTCGATGTTGTTGCTCAACACCTGCTTCAACTGCTCGGGCGACATGTAGTAGTAGGTGCCAGCGATGCTGCCCGTGCGCGAGAGCGACAGATCCTCCATGCGTGCTAGGCCGAAGTCAGTGACCTTCGGCTCTGCATCGGCAACCATGATGTTGTCAGGCTTGAGGTCGCGGTGGATGACCTTTTCGTTGTGTGCCGCCTGCATGGCATCGCAAACCTTGGCGATCAGGGTCGCGACACCTTTGTCGTAATCGCTCGGCAACTCGCCGCGTTCGTGCAGCGCAATCGTCTCCTGTAGCCCCTTTCTGAGGTCGCTACCGTCGACATACTCCATCGCCATCCAAGCGGTCTGACCATCCGTACCTGAGTCCAACAACACCACGATGCCAGGGTGCTTGGAGCGTCCCATCGCCACCGCATCATTGAACAAGCGACGCCGCAGTTCAGCCGCGCGGTCCGGATCAAGCTCATCGGTGTGCGCGAGCTTGAGCGCGACCTTCTGACCGGAGGGCAGCTGCTTTGCGAGCCACACTTGACCGAAGCCGCCGCCACCTAGCTTGCGGACCAGTTCATACTTGCCCGCGATCACCCGGCCGGTTGCCAGCGCACCCTCGGTAGGTGCCTCGCTGACGAGACCTCCATAGGCATCCCACAGCCGCTTCTGTTCGCGCAGCTCCTCTGCAAGCTGCGGATGTTGGGCATACAAGGCCTCCCAATCGACAGACTCCCCGCGCTTCTGGCGTTCCAAGTGCTCTAGAAATAGAGACTCTGCGTCGTGATTGGGGTCGGGGGAAGCCAACTGTACCTTTCCTTCGAGCAACCCTATCCCATGGAATGCGGGAGGATGGCTCTCTTGACCACCGGAAAGGGCCCCTTAGGGCAAGTTAGACATCCCAAGCGCTGTCCGATCCGCTTGACACGCACGGCAGGGATAGTCTTCCGCACCTATGGCTATCACTATCCGCTTCGTAGATGGCGCGCGCGCCGACACGCAACTGAGTGTGGACGATGTCGACCAAGGGATTCGGTTTGGTCGCGACCCAGAGCAGTGCCAAGTTGTCTTCGGTCCGGATGAGACCAAGGTGAGCCGTGTGCATTGTGAACTGCGCCGGACCTTGGATGGGTACGAGCTGCGCCGCAATCTAGAGCGAAAAATGCTCCTCAATGGCAAGCCAGTGCTGGAGGGCGCACGCATCAAGGCTGGGCAACGCCTCACCTTCGGCGACGGCGGCCCCACGATCGAAGTGCTAGAGATCTCTCTGCCTAAGAACCAAGACCTAGGGGCGACCGAAGCCAGCCGCGGGGCACCTGACAAGGCGCTGGTAGATGTGGTCGAGCGCACGGCAGCCGACATGACTACCACCCGCAAAGAGCTGCGCGAAACGGGCAAGCGCGTCTCGAACCTCGGGGCTCGACTGCGCAAAGTAGCGGCAGCCGTGGTCGTGCTCGGTGCAGGCTCGGGGCTGGGCTATTGGCATTCACAACGCGGCATCGATGCGCATGAGGAGCGGCTCGCAGCCCTCGGTCAGCAAGTCGTAGAGACGCAGCGTAGTGCCAAGAATAGTTTACAGCCGGTGATGCACAAGGTGCGCGACTCGGTCTTCCTTGTCGTCCTGCGCCACAGCAACAACGCTGCCGGCGCGGTCGATGCAGTAGCAACCGCGTGGACCGTAGCCCCGGGCAAGGTAGCCACCAACGGCCATGTCGCCGACATGCAAGCCAATTTGACAGAAGGTCAGAGTCTGGTGTTACGCAACAGTCGCCTTGGTGCGCGCGAGTTGCGCATCAAGAATGTGACGCTACACCCGGGCTATACGCGCTTCCCAGAGCTCATCGAACAAGGGCGTGTAGCCAATCCAGCCGAAGCTGGAGCCCTTATGAGTGGCCAGACTATTCTCGCTTGCGATGTCGCCATCATGGATGTGGTCGAAGCGGATGCAGCGCTGCTGGGCGCGGCCCTTGAACTCGCTGATGATCAACACATCCAAAGCCTGAAAGCGGGAACTCCCCTAGGTTTTGTAGGTCACCCAACCGAAGGCTTCGTGTACGGCGGCGTTTCGCTGCTAGCACCTGTGCCCACAGCACAGCAGGGCATCGTCACGGCCGTCACGGGCTTCTTGCTGGAAGAAGCACCGAAAGAAGAGTCTCTGCTCGTGCACTTCAGCATGCCCGCAGCTGGCGGTGCGAGCGGCAGCCCTGTCTTCGACGACAGCGGCAAGATCATCGCTGTGCTCAGTGCAGGGAACAACTTCATGTTGCCGCCGTCTCTGTTGGCGGCCATGGATCCGAATGAGGCCAGCTCTGTGCCGCGCATTCCGGTAGGAGGCGTCAACTACGGCCAAAGCGCCACCATGGTGCGTGAACTCTTGGCCGGCGATGCGGAAGAGCGCACGAAGAACCGTGAGGTCTACTGGAACGAGCAACTGGACAAGGTTGCCGCTCTGGGCTCGGGCCGTACTCTCCAAGCGTTAGTCGATCAGATCCAAGTCGAGACAAGCTGCAAATTGACTTTGAGCAAGTCGCTACAAGGTCAACTCAAGCATGACGGAGAGGCGCTGACCGCACATGCCGATCAGGACTACACCCTGCCGGCCGATGGGGAGTTCCTCTTGATCACGGTTCCGGATTCGATGGTCGACATCGATGCCATCCTGAGCACCACGAAAGGCGTGCTGTATGCCGACCAAGATCTAGACGCCTATCCCGTCGTCGGCTGCAAAGGCAAACGCGGTGGACGCCTCTCCCTGCGGATCGAAACGGCTCAACTGGCCAAAGGCGACAGCCTGAAGTTCACGACCTACCTCTTCCAACGAGTGCAGAGCTAGGTTCTGCACCCCGGCATTCAGTCGCGCTGACGCCACTCGGCCAAGCGCGGCTCTGCAAGCTTCAACCAGCGCATCTTGGCACGATTCACCAGGTGATCAAACTTGGCCGGATCGTCAATCTGCATCCAATACGCGGCCAGCTTCGAGGGCACACCTAGGATGTGGCGATACTCGATCGCTTGGCGCATGTCATCGGGCAACTCACGCAGTGTGTCTTCAAGAATCTCGCGTAGCTCTACTTGTGACTGCACTTGGGAAGGAGTTGCTTCCCCACCAAGCACTTGCGCAAGAAACTGCTCGTTGTCGTCGCCCCCACGAGCAACCGCGGTGCGATGGGCAGGAGTCTGCAAGTAGTTCATGGCGATGCGCACAAGGTAGGCATACACACTGTCCTTGCCGCGGTACTCGAACTGATCTAAGCGCCGAAAGAGCTGCAGGTAGCTGTCATTGACGATGTCCTCCGCTTCCTTGCCAAGAGTACGGCCATGCATCTTCAACCGCACAAAGGTCTGCAGGCGATCGGCGTAGCGCAGGGCGAGCTCATTGCGCGCGTAGGCATCACCTGATCGTGCCTTACCTAGCAGCGTCACGGTCTCGCCCAAAGCTGCATCCGTAGGTGCCATCAGCACCGAAGACTGCAGGTCTAGATCTTTGCGCTGGGCACGCGTGAGGGTTGACGCTTGCGAGGGTTGGGACTCAGTCATACGACAACTATGCCCCAGGATTGCCACGCAGGCGTGACCTGTTGGCTGCCTCCTTGGGCCCCCATTCGATACCATGCAGGCATGAGTGACGACTCACACATAGTTGCCGAAGCACAAGCCTTGTATGCACGCCATGTAGCCGAGCGAGGCACTCCTCAAGAGTTCGAGGCGCTGTGTACGGCTCATCCACAACACGCTGCTGCCTTTCGACACTTGGACCAAGAGTGGAAGCAGTGGAACTCTGTCTTTCAACAGTTGGCTGGCAGCGGTTCACTCTCGATGGCCGTGCAGCGACTGCAGGAAGGGCTGCACGAGGAAACCGAGGGCCAATTGCCCGGATCAGCGTTGCTGCAACGCTTGAAGCAGCGCACCGGAACAGCACCACGCTACACCTTGCTGGGTGAAATAGGGCGTGGCGGAATGGGTGCCGTGGTGCGGGTGCGCGACGACGACTTGCGCCGCACCTTGGCTATGAAGGTCATTCTTGGGCGTGAAGATGCGTCAAAAGAAAGTGACACGCCAGCCGTAGATCGGCGGACCTTAGGTCGCTTCTTAGAAGAGGCGCAAATCACAGCCCAACTTGAGCACCCGGGCATCGTCCCTGTGCACGAATTGGGTCTCGATGGATCTGGTCGCGTGTACTTCACTATGCGACTCGTCAATGGTGAAGACTTGCACACGATCTTCAAGCATGTGCAAGACCAAACGCACGAGTGGACGACCACCCGTGCGTTGCATGTGTTGCTCAAAGTCTGTGATGCAGTGACCTACGCCCATGACAAGGGTGTTGTGCACCGCGATCTCAAGCCCACCAATGTGATGGTTGGAGCCTACGGTGAGGTCTATGTCATGGATTGGGGCCTGGCTCGCGTGTACGGCGCTGGCGACGCATCCCAAGGCACTCCCGATGTGCAGACCGACGGCAAGGACTTGCGTGAGCTCCACCCGGAATCACCTCTGATCACGGTTCAAGGCGATGTGGTGGGTACACCTGCCTACATGTCGCCGGAACAAGCACGCGGTGAGCCTACGGCCATCGGCCCGCAGAGCGATGTGTATGCGGTCGGCGCCATGCTGTACCAGCTACTCTCGGGGCGCATTCCGTACTTGGAGCCGGGTGCGCGCGTTCCTTTGCGCCAAGTGCTGGAGGCTGTGCGTGCTGGCCCTCCCAAGCCGCTGCACGAACTCGCGCCGCAAGCCCCTGCCGAACTGATCGCCATCGCCGACAAGGCTATGCAACGCGATCCAGCGGCGCGGTACAGCAACATGCACGAACTCAGCAACGACTTGCGCGCATGGCTCGAGGGTCGTGTGGTGCGCGCCTATGAAACGGGCGCTTGGGCCGAGGCGCGCAAGTGGATTGCGCGCAATCGCGGACTTTCTACCGCGATCAGTGGCGTGGTGTTGTCGCTGGCGGTGGGCGCCATCGTAGCCACACACCTTGCACATAGAGCCACGCTCGCGAACGCCGAGCTCAAGGTACGCAACCGAGAGCTCGACGAGTCGCGCCAGAGTGCCGATCAACACGCAGCTGAAGCGCTGCGCTTGCGTGATGAAGCCTTGCGAGCCTTGAAACTTGAGGACGAGGTGAAACTGCGCGGTCTGCAAGATGACTTGCAGCGCTTCCGTAGCGCGGCGCGCACCGTGGAGATCATCGCCACTCTAAGCCAACCTGCGTACCAATGGTGGCTAGAGAATGCCAAGTTGCTCGTGCATGGCCGTCAAGAGAACTTGTCAGCGGGCATCCGAGCGCTGCCAGGCCTAGCCGCTGTACGCGAACGCTTGGAGCGTGTGCGTGCGGGTGAGAAACCGCCGGTTGATGCACGCGGTGCCTTGGAAGAGCAGGACCTTGTGCAACTTCTCGCGCAGCTGGAACTGTTGTCGCGCGACCTTGCAGCTGCCGAGCAGTCGATCACCACGCCCGCGGCTCAAGCAGCGTGGACCTCTGCGTTGGCCGCTATCGAGACCAACCCGCGCTACCGCGACCAAGTCTGGCCCACTGGCCGACTCGGGCCGCAGCTAGGCCTACTGCCACTGGGTGAGAACCCAGCCACGGGGCTGCAAGAGTTCGTGCATCTGCAAACCGGCAGCGCACCTAGCCGCGCTGCTAACGGCCAACTGCTCCTCACGCCCGAATCCGGGCTCGTGTTTGTGCTGCTGCCGGGCGGTCGCGTGCCCGTCGAAGATGAGACCGGCGCCGACTACAAGCTGCAAGCCGAGCACACACCGCGGGTCAACCTGCACCCCTACTTCATCTCCAAGTATGAGGTGACCCGGGCACAATGGAACCGCATCTACGCACAGCCTGCTCCTGATACGGATGGACTCCTCCCCAGCGGCGAACACAACTGGGAGGACTGTCGCGACTACTTGGGACGATTGCTCGGATGGGCTTGGTTCCCGACACTTGCGCAACACGAGTACGCCATGCGCGCAGGCTCGAAGACCCCGTGGTGGACCGGCGAGGACCCGAGCTCGATGATTGGCCATGCCAATATCAGTGACTTTGCCGAGGACCCCAAGCAACCCAAGCTCGCCCCTGTAGGTGCGTATCGCGCCAATCCGTGGGGCTTGCATGACATGGCAGGCAACCTGTGGGAATGGTGCGCCTGCATGCGAGAGCTCGATGTGCTGCCACGCGATGGAGATGGGCTGCGTGAGTCACCCAATCCCACGCTAGGCCGTGTGTTCCGCGGCGGGAGCTACGGCTATGGAGCCCTCTACGCACGCTCTGCGTTGAGCATGAATGCCATCGTGTCGCACCGCGGCAATGACCTGGGGCTGCGGCCGGTGCTTCGCATCACACCTTGAGGGTGGGCAGGACCGCTGCGCGCCCCTACAATCCGGCCGCTCGCGATGAGTCCCGCTGCCCTCCCCCCCGAAGGACACTGCCGCTGATGGAAGCCGGAACCTGGCTGGCCTTGGTGGTGTTGTTGCTGTTCGTACTCGCGGCCGCAGCGATGGTGACGCGCGTGGTCCCCGCGTTGCTGGCGCTGCCGGTGCTCGCGGCCGCCATTGCGTTGACAGCGGCCGCGTTCGACACGGACCTCGGCGCTGCGCAAGCGCTCGGCGTCGTGATGCAGCAAGGCTCCACTCTGTTGGCCGAAGCGATGATCGTGTCGCTGCTTGGTGGCAGCTTGAGCTTCCTCCTGCACAAGAGCGGTGTGGCGGAGCGCATCGTCAAGTCCGGTGCCGAGCTCTTCGGCGAAGACCCACTGGTCGTGTCCGTGCTGGCGATCGCACTGATCGCACTGTTGTTCACCACCATTGGCGGCTTGGGTGCCATTGTGTTGGTGGCGATGATCGTGCTGCCGTTGCTGGCGACCTTGGGCATTGAAGGCGCAGTCGCCGGCGGCATCCTGCTCTTTGGCATCAGCTTGGGCGGATTGCTGAACCCGGGCAACTGGGTCGTGCATGAGACCGTGCTCAAGGTCCCGCGCGAGACCGTGGAGCAATTCGCCTTGACAGCGTTCGCGCTGACCTTCGTCGCTGCGCTGTTGTTCATCGTGGTCGAGTTGGCGCGTGCGCGCCTGATTCGCATCGCCTCACGCTCCACGCTCTTGGTCGTTGGTGGTGCTGCATTCGTACTCGGGGCCTTGGCTTGGGCTAGCCCGCGCATGGGCGAGTGGCGTGCTTGGGCAATCCCAAGCTTGTGGATCGTGCTAGCCGCCAGCGTGTTGCTGATGTTGGGCGACTTGGTGCGGCGCGCACCGCGCTGGAAGCTCGACAGTGCCGCGATTCGCCCGTGGGCCTTTGCTGCACCATTGGTGCCCTTGCTGTTGGTGTTGGTGGCACGCCTGCCCGCACCTGCGGCGTTCGTCGTGGGCATCGCCTACGCTTCGCTCTCCACAGCGCGGCCGGGCTCGCTGCGTCTCTTGATCCAAAGCATGATCAGCGGCGCGCAAGCCAGCATGGCTGCCGTAGTGTTGATGATCGGCATCGGCATGTTGGTGGTCGCGGTCAAAGGCCCGAGCGGTTCCGCTGCTTGGCCCATTCAAACTGCGCTCCTTCCGTTGGTGGAAGCCGTAACACCCACCAGCCCGCTGGCCTATGTGCTGCTCTTCGGCTTGGCGGCACCCTTGGCACTGTGGCGCGGCCCGCTCAACACATGGGGATTGGGCTACGGCGTAGCAGGCGTGTTGGCCACCAGCGGTCAACTGCCTGCTGCGGCCATCACCGCCATGCTGATCTCTGTCGGCCAAGTACAAGGCATCTGCGATCCCACCAACACACAGAACGCGTGGCTGGCTGCGGAACTCAAAGTCGATGTGCACACGCTATTGGCCCGCACACTCCCCTACGCGTGGGCACTCGCCTTCGCTGGCTTGATCGCCGGTGCGATCTACTACATGACTTGAGCGATGAATCCGTCACGCCGCGTCAAAGTAGGGATCGATGTAGGTGGCACCTTCACCCATGCCGTAGCGTTGGAAGCAACCACGCACCAGTTGTTGGGCAAGGTGCTGGTGCCCACAACCCACACGGCACACGAGGGAGTCGCGCGTGGTGTCGTCGATTCTCTCTTGTTGTTGCTGCGTGAGACAGGCATCACGCCCGACGAAGTAGTGTTAGTGGCGCATGGCACGACGCAAGCCACCAACGCGTTGCTCGAGGGCGATGTCGCGCCGGTAGGCATCCTCGCCATGGCACGGGGCGCGACCAAAGCGCGCGCCAAGCGCGAGATGGACTTGGGTGCCGTCGAGATCGCGGAAGGTGTGCACCTGCAAACGCACATGCGTTTTGTGGACCTCGACGAGCCCTTGACGACCGAGCGCATCGAACGCGCTCTCGATGAGTTGGTGCAGCAAGGCGCGCAAGTCATCGTCGCCAGTCAGAGCTTCGGGATCGAAGATCCCGCTAACGAACAGCAAGTGGTCGAGCGTGCGCGTGCGCGTGGTCTGTGCGCTACGGCTGGTAGTGAGCTCTCGCAGATCTTTGGGTTGCGTACGCGCACACGCACGGCGGCGATCAACGCCTGCATGTTGCCCAAGATGCTCGAAACAGCCGACATGACCGAGCGCGCGGTGAAGGAGTCGGGTGTCGCCGCGCCCCTGATGGTGGTGCGCAGCGATGGCGGCATCATGGATCTAGCCACGATGCGCACGCGGCCGATCTTGACCATGTTGTCAGGTCCCGCTGCGGGTGTAGCCGCTGCGATCCTCTATGCCAAAGTCAGCGACGGCATCTTCGTCGAAGTAGGCGGCACATCTAGCGATCTGTGCTTGGTGCGGCGTGGACGCCCGCAACTGGCGCAAGCCCGCATTGGTGGCGCGCGTCTGTATGTGCGCACAATCGATGTGCGCACGGTGGGCGTGGCGGGTGGTTCCATGATTCGCTGTGGCGGCAAGCGCATCACCGCCGTAGGACCGCGCAGCGCGCACATCGCTGGTTTGGCGTACGAGGCTTTCTCACCGGCGGATGCGCAACGCCAATTGGTGCGCTTTTCGCCGCGCAAAGGCGATCGCGAGGACCATGTCGCCTTGCGCAACCCAGGTGCTGCGCAGCCTGAGATCGCGCTCACCCCCACCGGTGCCGCCAATGTGCTGGGCTATGCGCGCGCTCGATCCAAGGGCGATGCGACGGCGTGTGAAAGCGCATGGAGCATCTTCGGAAGCGAGTTGGGCGTGTCTGCCAGCGAGGCTGCGCGGCGTGTCTTGGATGCCGCGACCGATCGTGTGCTGCCGGTGGTCAAGGAACTTGTGGCTAGCGCCAAAGGCGAGCGCCTCACTCTGGTCGGTGGAGGCGGTGGCGCAGAAGCGATCGTGCCGCACTTGTCACTGCGTGCGAAGCTCGATCACACCATCGCGCCCGATGCCGAAGTCATCTCTGCCATCGGTGCAGCGATGGGCGTGGTGCAAGATGTGGTCGAACGCTCGACCGTGGATCCAGGCGAAGCCGAACTGGATGCGCTGCGCCGCCAAGCCTTCGAATCAGTGGCGCGCATGGGCGCGGATCCCGCTTCGATCGAAGTGCTCGTCGAAGTGGACGCACGCGCGCGCATCGCACGCGCCACAGCTCGCGGTGCCAGTCAGATGGAAGGAGCGCGCCGCAGCGTCGATGACAACGAGCGGCGTGCGATCGCTGCGCGCGCATTGCGTGTCGAGCTGAACCAAGTCCATGACCTGGGCCAAGGTTGGCTGCGCGTGGCGCACGCGACACGCCGTGAGCGTTGGTTGGGGCTGATCCCCGTCGAGCGCGAGCCCGCGTGCGTCATCGACGGGGAAGGATTGGTGCGCGCCCAGATGCAGGACGCGCGTCGCGATGTCGTCGAGGTGCAACGGGTCGACGCGACTTTGCGCACCATCGGTGATCAGTTGTCGTCGTTCGGCGACGCCGGCGAGCTGCCGCCGGATGTGCTGTTGGTGCTACCTACTAAGTTGATTGACTTGGGCTCGTTGGCAACCGTCGACCAGATGTGTGCGCTCGCGCGCTTGGAAACGCGCGGTTTGCCGTCCCAGCTGACCGTTGTGTTGCTATCGCGGCGCAGAGAGTGACCGGCGAGTGCTTGTAACCGGCTGGGGTAGGTAGACTAGCCTGCGGTTGCGCGTCCCACGCACCCCCACACGCCCCATCGTGAAGCCCACTGCACATCTCCTCGGTCTTTCGGCCCTGCTCTTCGGTTTCGTTGCACCTGCGCTCTACGCGCAGGGCGCGGCACCGTCCAAGGATGCGTTCAAGCACGGCTCGCCGGCCCAACTGGGACAAGGGTTGACGGAACCTGACATGTGGCCCGCAGCTACAGAGGAAGGTTGGAAGAAGCCGGTACTCATCCAGTGGCAGCGCAGCTTTGAGGATGCGCTGCGCGTCTCCAAGGCGACGGGCAAGCCCGTCATGGTGGCGGTCAACATGGATGGCGAGATCGCCAGCGAGCACTGGGCAGGTGTGCGCTATCGCGAACCGGAAACAGCTAAGTTCTTCGAGAGCTATGTGTGTGTGATCGCCTCTGTCTATCGCCACACGCCGCGCGATTATGACGAGACAGGCAAGCGCATCGTGTGCCCGCGTCTGGGCTCGGTGACTTGCAGCGAACACATCCAAGTGGAGCGCGAGCTGTACGACCGCTACTTCGAGGGCATCCGCGTCTCCCCGCGTCACATTGCACTCGACCTAGAAAGCAAGCCGATCTACGACGTGTACTTTGCTTGGGACACGCAGACGGTGTCCACTGCGCTTGTCAAAGGCATCGCGCACCTGCCGCCGGGTAAGGATCTGCCGCTTGATCTGCCCACAGACCAGCGCATGACTAGCCCCGATGCGCGTGATCGCCAGCTGCTGGAGATCGAGTATCTGAGCGCCAAGCCAGTTGAGCGCCGCCGCTTGATCGA
>Ga0079301_1001058_pt1 | contig 13089 bp, 10 predicted proteins | sample Wag4_2014_7_11_3_FD_74797 | JGI IMG/M metagenome (GOLD analysis project Ga0079301, IMG submission 74797) | Fresh water mixed with fracking chemicals microbial communities from Ohio, USA - Utica-2 Time Series FC 2014_7_11 | ecosystem: Engineered > Industrial production > Chemical products > Input...
ACACATCGCCTTCGTGCTCAATCCGCACATCGTTAAAGAAGCCGGTTGCAAACAGCGCTTTAATCGACGCTTCTGCACGCGCATCAGTGAACGTATCACCGACCTTAATCGGTAAATAGTTGAACACCGTGCCAGGTTCAGTACGTTGTACGCCTTCGACACGAATATCCTTCACCACAAAGGAGGATGCAGCCCAGGCCGGAGCCATGGCCACGCTAACAGCAGCAGCAAGGTAGGAAAGTTTCATAGGAGGCGGTCATCCCGCGAAAAGACGGTTGAAATCGTTAAAAATCGCGAAGAGCATCAAGGTCAGTAACAACACCAAACCGACGCGATAGCCAAAAGCCTGAGCTTGTTCTGATAAAGGTTTTCCCTTCACCAGCTCGGCGACATGATACAGCAAGTGCCCCCCATCCAGCATAGGAATAGGCAACAGGTTTAACACAGCTAGGCTGACACTAATCAAAGCCAAAAACTCGACATAGGACGATACACCACGCCGTGCGGTTTGACCGGCAAAATCAGCGATGGTCAAAGGCCCACTGAGATTTTGCAAACTGACATCACCCAACACCATGCGATAGAACATCGAGAACGACAGGCGCACATCACGCCATGTCCGGCTTACCGCCACCACCAGTCCATCAATCGGGCCAGCTTGTTGTTCAAATTGCAGTTGTGCCAGCCAATCACGATCCACCTGTGGTGCAACACCAATACGAGGAATGCGTTGGCCATTTGTGGTTTCGACCCAGTTTGGTACTACCGAGACAGTAAAACGCTCTGCACCACGCTGTATGGTTAACAACAGCGGCTGTTGTGATTGTCCTTGTTGACGCAGCGCACGAACTAAATCGCCCCACTCTTTGACGGTTTGTGACCCCACGGCTTCAATGGTGTCACCAATGCGCAGGCCAGCTTGAAAGGCAGGTGAGTCCGGTTCAAGCGCAGCCACTTGTGGCAATAAACGTTGTGGCAATAATCCCAACCCAGCAACCGCCGCAGGCTCAGCGGAGAGGCCGCTGTCTTTGGGCGGTGGCAAAGTACGGGTACCGTATTCTGTATGCAGTTGAATCGCTTGTTCTGGCTGTGACAGTGCGTCAAGCAATGCCAAACGCAGCTCGGCCCAATCCTCGATGGTGGTTTCATTGACTCGCTCAACCCTGTCACCCGATTTCACGCCAGCCTGTGCCGCTGGGGTATCTGGCAACACCGTACCAATGAGGGGGCGCAAGGCTTCGGTACCCGACCACGCAAGCGCAGCATAAAACACCACCGCCAACAGCAAATTAGCCGCTGGGCCTGCCGCTACCACGGCCATCCGCGCCAAGACGGGTTGTGCCGCAAAGGTATGGGCACGCCAAGCCTCGGGCATCTGCGGTTCGTAAGTGTCTAGCATTTTGACATAACCACCGAGGGGGATGGGCGCCAATGTCCACTCAGTCCCATGACGATCACGCCAGCTAAACAGCGGTTTACCGAACCCCACCGAAAAGCGCAGAACATGAATCCCAGCACGCCGCGCCACCCAATAGTGGCCCAGCTCGTGAAATGTCACCAAGATACCAATGGCAACTAAGAACGCTAACACCGTGGTTAGCATGTGATTCGCTCCACGTGTTGCAAGGTGTAACTGCGTACAGCCTTATCCAAAGCAAACAAATCATCCAAACACCCACTGTTTGCGTGGGCAAAGTGTGTCAAAGCGTTTTCTACCAATTGGGGAATGGCAGTAAAGCGGATTTTTTCCGCTAAGAAAGCCGCCACTGCAATTTCGTTGGCGGCATTTAACACTGCTGGGGCATCAGCCCCCTGTTCTAATGCAGCAAAAGCCAAGCTTAATGCGGGGAAACGCACAAGGTCTGGTTGTTCAAATGTCAGTGGAGGCAAAGACAAAAAGTCTAAAGCGGCGACACCAGCCGAGATCCTCTCTGGCCATGCCAAAGCATGGGCAATCGGTGTCCGCATATCAGGGGTACCCAATTGGGCTAAGACGGAGCCATCACGGTAGCGCACCATAGAATGGATCACGCTTTGCGGATGCACCACCACTTCAATTTGCTCTGGTGTGGCATCAAACAGCCAGCGTGCTTCAATGACCTCTAAGCCTTTATTCATCAGCGAAGCTGAATCAACAGAAATTTTACGTCCCATCACCCAATTTGGATGCGCACAGGCTTGGGCAGGGGTCACTGAGGAAAGTGCATCAGCAGAGAGTTGTCGAAATGGGCCACCCGAGGCAGTGAGGATAATTTTCTCAACCCCTGCTTCAGCCAATGACACACAATCAGCAGGCAAAGATTGGAAAATCGCATTGTGTTCACTATCGATGGGCAATAAACGTGCGCCAGATTGTGCCACCGCTTCCATAAAAAAGCGGCCGGCCATAACCAAGGCTTCTTTATTGGCCAATAAAACCTTTTTTCCCGCTTGTGCCGCTGCCAAGGCTGGCGGTAAACCCGCCGCCCCGACAATCGCCGCCATCACAGCATCCACCTCGGGATGAGCGGCAATATCTCGCAACGCCTCAGCCCCGTATAACACTTCTGTAGTGCACCCTTGTTCACTTAGGCGCTGTTGTAGCTGGGCAGCGCTTGAAGCTTCGAGCGTCACGGCATAACGAGGATGAAATTGGACACACTGCTGTGCCAATTTATCAATTTGTTGTCCACCGCTTAATGCAAAAACTTGATAGCGGTCGGGGTGTCGCGCCACGACATCGAGGGTATTGACGCCAATCGTCCCTGTCGCACCCAAAACCGTCAGTAATTGTGGCGAGGAAGAAGACATTTGCTGTTTCACGCGATAATCCCGTTCATGTTTGCGATTGGATAACACACTAGAAGGCAGAGAGATAAGCTTGTAACGCCGCCGCAACCGCCAACACGGCAATCAAACTATCAATTCTATCCAGCACGCCACCATGCCCCGGCAGTAATTGGCTAGAGTCTTTCATCCCCGCTTGACGTTTAAACCATGATTCTAATAAATCACCCACAATACTCACTGCGGTCAGCGCCCACGCTACGACCACCCACATCCAAACCGGCAACGCCCACGGCTGTAACAATTTGGTTTGCGCCAAAATAGCAGCATAAATCGCTACCGCGACCAAAGCCCCATAAACCCCTTCCCAACTTTTGCCGGGGCTAATTGCTGGGGCTAATTTACGACGGCCAAAGGTTTTGCCAGAAAAATAGGCAGCCGTATCAGCCAACCAAACCAAGGCCATCAAAGCCAGCAACAAACTGGCAGCAGTTGGACTAGGGCGCCATGTTTGTAATGCACTCCAAGCCGGTAACAACAATAACCATCCCAACCCCATTGCTAACAGAGGTTGCTGTAACAGTGACCAACGCTGTTTTAGCCATAGCGGTGCCACCACAAACCAAAACACTAACACCATGCCATGCACAACCAGTGGCAAAGAATAAGCCACCGTTGCAGAGAACGTAGCCCACGCCCCAAGGCCAGCGCATGACAGCACAAGATAGGTGATTTGTTGTAGACGAGATAACTTGACTAGGCGTGACCATTCCCACAGCCCTAGTACAGTAATCAGCGCAGTAAACGCAGCCCATTGCAGAGAATCAAAAGCAAACAAGGCCGCTAACATCACTGGCAATAACACCAGAGCAGTCAGGACACGCAATTTCAGCATAAGACTAATCCAAGCGACGCAGCGCGGGGTCAAGCTGTTCGCTGGTGCGGCCAAAGCGACGTTCGCGACAACGATAAGAATGCATAGCCGCTTCGAGCGCAGCGCGGTCGAAATCTGGCCATAAAGTTTCGGTGAAATACAACTCGGCATAAGCCAGCTGCCACAGCAAGAAATTACTCACTCGCTGTTCACCACCTGTGCGGATAAATAAATCGGGTTCAGGTGCCTGACCTAGGCACAAATAGGGCTGAAGGTCAGCTTCTTGTACCGGTTGAGAAGGATCGTGACCTGCGGCAAGCAGCTGGTTGACGGCATGTAAGATGTCCCACCGCCCACCGTAGTCGGCAGCAACGGTCAGTACCAAACCTTGGTTATGCGCTGTACGCGCTTCAGCCGCCTCAATACGCGCCACCAAGTCGGCAGAAAAACGGGCACGGTTCCCAATCACTTGCAGGCGAATATCATTGCGGTGGAGGCGTTCTACCTCGCGCTCAAGCACATCCAAGAATAAGCCCATCAAAAAGGACACTTCTTCGAGTGGCCGTCGCCAATTTTCGCTTGAAAAGGCGAACAGCGTCAGGTATTGCACCCCAAGTTCAGAACAAGCGCGCACCGTGGCGCGCACTGCTTCCACCCCGCGTTTATGCCCCGCAATTCGGGGTAAAAAGCGGCGTTTTGCCCAGCGCCCATTGCCATCCATAATGATGGCAATGTGGCGGGGAACGGCATCTACCGTGGGCAGAGTTTGCGTGCTACTGGGCAAAGGGTAATGCTCCTTAGATTTCCATCAGCTCTTTTTCTTTTTCTGCCAAAGCTTTGTCGATTTCGGCGACAAACTTGTCAGTCAGCTTTTGGATGTCTTCTTGGGCACGACGCTCTTCGTCTTCGGTAATCGCTTTGTCTTTCAACAAATTTTTCAGATCGTTATTGCTATCACGGCGCACATTGCGAACGGCCACACGGGCGTTTTCTGCTTCACCTTTCACGATTTTGGTTAAATCGCGACGACGTTCTTCAGTCAACATCGGCATTGGCACACGAATTAAATCGCCATTAGAAGCAGGATTCAGACCCAAATCAGAGTCACGAATCGCTTTTTCAATTTTTGCCGCCATGCCCTTTTCCCATGCTTGCACCCCGATGGTACGCGCATCGATCAGCGTGACATTACCGACTTGGTTAATCGGTGTGGGCGAACCGTAATAATCGACGGTAATATGGTCGAGCAAACCGGTATGAGCGCGACCAGTCCGCACTTTGGTCAAATCGGTTTTGAAGGTTTCTAGGGTTTTTTGCATCCGCTGTTCAGCAGATTTTTTAACATCATTAATCATTGGAAATCACACTCCAAAGCAAGGGTTGGAGAAAAAAATGTTTAGCAGTGTACCAGTGTGCCTTCATCATCGCCAAGCACCACACGGCGCAGACCGCCTTCTTTGAAAATGCTAAACACTTTGATATTCAGTTTTTGGTCACGACATAATGCCAATGCAGTGGCATCCATGACTTTCAGATTTTTAATAATTGCTTCATCAAAAGTCAGTTTTTGATAACGGGTGGCTTCGGGATTTTTCTTTGGATCGTCCGTGTAAACGCCGTCAACCTTGGTGGCTTTTAACATTACATCGACATTCATTTCCATCCCACGCAACGCAGCAGCGGTGTCAGTGGTAAAGAAAGGATTACCAGTCCCTGCGGCAAAAATCACCACTTTGCCATCTTCCAAATACTGCAATGCCTTGCTGCGAATATAGGGCTCGGCAATCTGCTGCATGGTTAAGGCCGATTGCACACGAGCGGACATACCACGACGACTCATGGCATCTTTCAACGCCAGCGCATTCATCACGGTTGCCAACATCCCCATATAGTCTGCTGTGGCACGATCCATCCCAGCAGCAGTCGGTGCCACACCACGGAAGATATTGCCACCACCGATTACGATTGCAATTTGCACACCGAAAGCGAGCACTTCTTGAATTTGGGTCACAATTTGTTCGATGGTTTCACGGTTGATACCGTAGCTGTCATCCCCCATCAGGGCTTCGCCGGACAGTTTCAGCAGGATGCGCCGATAGGCCGGGGTGCGGGTTTCGCTCATGACTTAGACCTTTATAAATGCTTAAAAGATAAAACAGTGACAATCGGAATTGCCAAATCAGCAAACTTGAACCAAGCAAATTTCCTCATTTGGCATACCCAATCAGTATGTTCGAAAAAAGGCACCTCATAACCGAGGTGCCTTTTCGCGTAAGAAAACAGAAATTACGCTTTGCTTGCAGCAGCAGCGGCAGCAGCCACTTCAGCAGCGTAATCTTCCTGTTTTTTCTCGATGCCTTCGCCCACGATGAACATGGTGAAACGATTCACTTTCGAGGATTTTTCAGCCAACAGTTTTTCAACGGTTTGGTCTGGGTTTTTCACGAAAGCTTGGCCCAATAAGGTGACTTCGGCCAAGTATTTAGTGATACGACCTTCAACCATTTTCGCCACGATATCAGCAGGTTTGCCAGATTCAGCAGCTTGAGCGGTGTAGATACGACGTTCGGATTCTAAGGTTTCTGCAGGCACTTCATCTTTCGATACGCAGATTGGCTTAGAAGCTGCGATGTGCATTGCAATATCTTTACCCACTTGCTCTTCAGCACCGTCAAAATCAACCAACACGCCAATTTTCGAACCGTGCAGATAAGCAGCCAATTTGCCAGCGGTTTCATAGCGAACAAAGCGACGAACAGAGATGTTTTCGCCCAGTTTCGCGATCACTGCCTTACGTTCTGCTTCCAAAGCACCATCATTAGCAGCCATCAGCGCTTCAACATCAGCTGGGTTAACAGCCAACACCGATTTAGCAGCGGCATTGGCAAAAGCCAAGAAGCTGTCATCTTTTGCCACAAAGTCAGTTTCGCAGTTGACTTCTAACAACACGCCGTGTTGGCCTTCGATCAAGTGAGCAATCACGCCTTCGGCAGCGGTACGGCCAGCCAATTTACCTGCTTTCGCACCCGATTTAATACGCAGGATTTCTTCAGCTTTTTTGATATCGCCTTCTGCTTCAACCAAGGCTTTTTTGCATTCCATCATGCCCAGACCGGTTGCGGCACGCAGATCGGCCACCATTTTTGCGCTAATTTCAGCCATTGAATGACTCCTGAATAAATAGAATTACGGTTGTGAGGCCACAGCCGTGAAAGATACGATTTTGGCAATTACCGTTTGATGACAAGCGGCAATAACGCCACATTCAAAAAAAGGGGCATACGCCCCTTTTTCCTTAGACTGTCTCGAGCAGATTACTCAGCAGCGGCAGCTTGTGCTTCAGCAGCAGCGGCAACCACTTCTTGCAGCGATTGTGCTTTGCCTTCCAACACGGCATCAGCGATACCACGAGCGTACAGACGAATTGCGCGAGCAGAGTCGTCGTTACCAGGGATCACATAGTTCACGCCGTCTGGGCTGTTGTTGGTATCCACCACGCCAATCACTGGAATACCCAGTTTTTGTGCTTCGCTCACTGCGCCTTTTTGGTAGCCAGTGTCGATAATGAAGATTGCGTCAGGCAAACCTTTCATTTCGCGGATACCGCCCAAGCTGCGGTCGAGTTTTTCGACTTCGCGTTGCAGGTCCAACATTTCTTTTTTGTTGTAACCGGCATCAGCATTGGTCAACAAGGCTTGTTTGTCTTCCAGACGCTTGATCGATTGTTTGACGGTTTTGAAGTTAGTCAACATACCGCCCAACCAGCGTTGGTCAACGTAAGGCATACCAGCGCGTGCGGCTTCTTCGCGCACGATGTCACGAGCTTGACGCTTTGTACCCACGAACAACACGGTACCTTTGTTTGCAGTCAAACGACGCACATAGTTTTGTGCTTCGAGGAACAAAGGCAGGGTTTTTTCGAGGTTGATGATATGAATCTTGTTGCGGCTGCCAAAAATGTACTGAGACATTTTTGGGTTCCAGAAGCGAGTTTGGTGACCAAAGTGCACGCCAGCTTCGAGCATTTGGCGCATAGTAACTTGAGTGGACATCAGTAATTCCTGAAAATCAAAGGGTTATTCCGCCATTCGCGCGGTTGACCTAAAGGCACCCTTTGGCGCGAATGTGAGTAATACGCGCTAACTCATTAGCGCGGCGCGAGAGGATAGCACAGAAGGCACAACCGCTTCAATGTAAAACTAACGCGGCGGTAACGGCAAAATGGCACTGCCGTCATACACCAGCAAAGCAAATAGCTGTTCGCTTAGCTCACGTAACTGTTGCAACTGAGCACCATCCGTAGGCATGTCTTGCTGTTGTTGGCCGAGTAATTGGCGTGCTAATTGATGAATTTCGCGATGTAAACGGTCGATTTCAGCAAACAATGCCGGCGAACCATAGCGGGTTAAATCTTCTTGCAACAGCCATTGACCAAAACGGCATTGAGTTTCATCTAATGCAGGCAAAGGTATGGCAGAAGGGGCGGATGAGAGGTGTGATTCAATCGCACGAATCCACGCCCGATGTTCCACCGCTGCAAATAATAATGGCAATAGATCACGGCTGGCCCGCGAAAGACTGCGCCAGCGCACAGGCGGCTGCCAAGTTGCCAACCACGCCGCCACCTGTTCCGCCGGCATGGGATGTGCAATAGCAAATCCCTGCGCCAACTCACATCCTAAACGTAATAAAAAATTACCTTGCTCTTCTGACTCCACGCCCTCTGCCACCACACGGCAGCGGAAAGCATGAGCCAGCCCTAACACGCCCTCGAGCATCGCCAAATCATCAGGGTCGTTCAACATATTGCCAACAAAACGATGATCAATTTTAAGCTGACTGGCGGACAGACGGCGGATATAGTCAAGCGAACTATAACCAGTGCCAAAATCATCCAATGCCACAGCCACCCCCAAGGCATTGCAGGCGCGAATCGCCTCCGATGTTGCCGCCATATCATCGAGTGCGCTGGTTTCTATGATTTCTAAACACAGACTAAAACGCGGTAATTCAGGGTAACGCGCCAGCACCTCACCCAAAAATGGCAGAAATGCAGACGATTGAAATTGTCGGGCACTCAGATTGACACTGACAGAAATCGATAAACCTTGCGTTTGCCATTGCAACATTTGTTGTAGCGCGGAATGCACCACCCATTCACCCAGCTGCAAACACAACTTATCATTATCTAAAATAGGTAGAAAATCTCGCGGTAAAACAACCGTGTCTGAATCGGGCTGCCAGCGCAACAGTGCCTCGACCGCCATCAGTTCACCCGTGCGCATATTGACTTGTGGCTGATACAACAAGAAAAATTCGCCCAAAGTAAATGCTTGGTGCAAACGTTCTAAGCGTTGATGCAACTCACGCGCCCGTTTGTCTTCTTCGGGATCAAAAAAACGATAGCGATTCTTACCGCTTTGTTTCGCACGATACATCGCTTGATCGGCTTGGCGGAGTAGGAAATCGGCATCAACCGCGCCATGCACAGGATAGAGGGCAACCCCAATGCTGGCCGACACTTGCAGCTGTGCATCACCAAATGCCACCGGCTGTGCTGCCGCCCCTAACAAACGATCAAGCAAGATGATCGTATCAGCATGTTCCGATAGATCAGTGACCACCGCCACGAATTCATCACCACCTAACCGTGCGACGGTATCGGTCTCGCGTAAAGCTTGCCGCATTCGCCGCGCCACAGTGGTCAACAGCACGTCACCTGCTTGATGACCATAGGTGTCATTCACCGCCTTGAAGCCATCCAAATCAATATAAATCAAGGCAATTTTGCTATTTTGGCGATGGGTATGACGCATTTCTTGGCTCAGACGATCAGCCAACAAAGCGCGGTTTGGCAAACCCGTCAAAGCATCAAAATGGGCCAGCCGTTCTAGTTGTTGTTGTTGCTGTTTTTGTAGCGTGATATCCGTAAAGAAACAGACATAATGAGAAATCACCCCGCGACCATCGTAAACCGCACTGATCATCAACTGGGCAATAAACAATTCACCATTCTTACGCTGATTCCACACCTCACCCTGCCATTGCCCCTGCTGTTGGAGATATGACCATAGATTGTCATCAAAAGCAGCTTGATGCTGTAGCGCATTCAATAGATAGGGAGGCTGATTGAGTAGCTCATCGCGGGGATAACCAGTCATATCACTCAAAGCAGCATTACATTCGATGATATGACCATCCGGCGCGGTAATCATGATGCCTTCAGAGGCGTGGGTAAACACCGTTGCGGCAAGGCGCGCATCCGCTTCACGATCATGTCGCAGGATGGCATAGCGGATGGCTTTTCTGACGTTACTGCCATCGGTGCCTTTACTGAGAAAATCTTCTGCGCCGGCGGCAATCGCTGTTTGAATGGTTTCGTGCTGGTCCAGCCCCGTTAGCACCACAATCGGCGCATCAGGTAATAATTTACGGCAGCTGGCCACCGTTGAGATGCCAAAAGAATCTGGCAAATTAAGGTCGAGCAATACCACATCGGGGTGAATCCCTTGGTGGATTTTGCGTTCAGCTGCCGCCAGACTTTCGACAATATGAACATCAAATGCGGTTGGACTGCGCTCTAAAAGCTGCCATCGAATCAGTTGTGCATCACCAGGATCATCCTCGATCACAAGCACAACAGGGCAAGCGGCGGGTGTGCTGGTAGGATCGGGATACATGGATTTTTCCTATGTGAAGAACAAAAAAGACTGAAAGCATATCAAATTTTCATCAAGCAACCAAAGCATCTATTGCCATTTCTGGTTGAGCTTGCCATTTTGGCAACGAAAAATAAAACATACTGCCACACCCTTCGCCAGCAGATTCAATCCAAATTTTTCCACCATGTCGCTCAACAATTTTACGGCACACCGCCAGCCCCACCCCGCTGCCCTCATATTCATTACGAGTATGCAAACGCTGAAAGACTTTGAACAAGCGGTGGAATTGGTTTGGCGCAACACCAATCCCATTATCTTTGACACAAAATAACCACCCTTCCTCATCCTTCGCTTCTACAGTGATGACGATATGGGGGGTGCGATCTCGTGCGCGATATTTGATTGCGTTACCAATTAAATTTTGAAATAAACGGGTCAGTTCATCACGAGAGGCGTGTAATTGTGGCCACTCGCCAAGGATGTCGATGTGCGCTTGTGCTTCATGAATCGCTGGCGACAAAAAATGCAATGCTTCATCAAGACGTTCACGACTGTCCACTACGGCCAAAGGTGACCCTTTGCGCCCAACCCGAGAGTATTCCAACAACGACACCAACATCTGATCCATACGCAACGCACCATCACGAACAAAGAACATCATCTGTTGTGTATCGGTGTTGAGATGTTGTGCCAAACTTTGTTCCAACAGTTGCACATAGCTGCTGATCATTCGCAGGGGTTGGCGTAGATCATGCGAAGCAACATAGGCAAACTGTTCTAATTCGGCATTGGAACGAGCCAGTTCCTCGCGTTGTAGCGCCAATAAACGTTCGGTTTCTTTACGTTGCGTAATGTCGCGATAAATCGCCAAGAAGTGAGGCTGATTTTCTAATTCCACCCGTTGCACTGTGACATGGACAGTGATCAGACTGCCATCTTGCTTGCGGTGTAGCGTTTCAAAATCGTCATAACCCTCGGTTAACAGATGTTCGAAACGAGCAGCAGTTTCTTCTGGATGTTCATAGGCATCGTATGCTGGAATCGGCAAAAGCGCGAAATCGTCTGCGCTATAACCCAGCTGTTGATGGGCAGCAGGATTGAATTGCACAGGTAAAGCGGTTTCAGGGTCGATCAATACCACCCCATCTGGCAACATATCGAACAGACTACGCATCCGTGCCTCGCTGCTGCGTAAGGCAAACTCGGCTTGTTTACGGCGGCTGATATCAGTATGGGTGCCAGCCATCCACAGTGGTTTGCCTTCTGCATCCCATGAAATAACCTTGCCACGGTCTAACACCCACACCCAATGCCCTTCACGGTGCAGCATCCTGACTTCAACCTCGTAACAATCTATTTCACCTGCAAAGTGCGCGTTGAGTAAGGATTCTGAGGCGGCAAAATCTTCTGGATGGGCAAACTTTAACCATGTGTTGATGTTGATGGGTTGGAGTTCGTCTAATCGATAGCCAATGATTTCTGCCCATCGTTCATTAAAACGGGTTTCACCTGAAGGAATATGCCATTCCCACGTACCAACACCGGTTCCCCACAAAATATTGCTTAAACGCTGCCGTTCTTGTTCAAGATGGTGTTCCAGCGTTTTGAGATGGGTTTGGTCAAACAAATAGCCACGGATATGCAGCAGTTCACCTTTATCATCGAATACCAGACGGGTGAAGTCGTAATACCAGCGGTAGTCACCGTCCTTGTGTTGAATTCGATAGCTTTGTTCAAAGTGCAGCGTCTTGGAATGAATATAAGATGCCACCTCGGCTGCGACTCGAGATTGATCTTCAGGATGAATTAAATCAAAGAAGTGGAAATCATCAGCAAAGACTTCGTGTTTTTGATAGCCGAGCACCGCCGCCACGTTATCGGACACATGACGCAACGGCCATCCGGGTGTGGGTTGCCAACTCATCACGGTCACCGGGCCAGAAGCAAAGAGTTGGAGCTCTTCTTCTAGATGTTGTTGTGCGATTTTGCGTAGGCCAATATCGTGCCAAGTGACCAAGACACAGTCTTCACCCTCAGCAGAAAACGAAGATAGTGAGACCTCAGCAAAAAATAAGCTGCCGTCAGCACGAATATGAGTCCATTCGAAGCGTTGTTGTGGTTCACCATCACTTAACAACTGCATCAAACTACTGGCTTTTTGCTCGGATAATTCGCCATCTGGCTGATAACGTGGCGATAATTCACCCGGGGTTTTACCAATAATGGCACGGCTATCACCATAGCCTAAGATATTCAACGCAATCGGATTGCAATCGACAAATCGACCTTGTCGAATCACCAGCGCAGGTTCAGGAAAATGATGTAATACCAAACGAAGGTAGTGATGTTTTTTCTGGCTTGTTTGCCATTGCCACCAAAGCACAGCGCAAAGGCACAACAACAGGAAGGCGATCAACCATGGAAACAACGGTGAAGCCATGATGACAGACTCTGAGTAAGGTCGAGTATTTGCTATCGCAGCACCACTAACGATAGCACCTATTAACAGCAAACAAATCTGTCCCCAGACACGAGACATGATTTTATCCCTGTCTAAAAGTTGACAAAAACAATTATATCACAAAGAAATATTTTTTGTTTAATTTTTACAAAAAAGCCATTTATATCAATTAATACAAATTCTCAACCACTAATAACCACGGACGACCCCCTGCTTCGAGCTGAATCTTGCCATTTTCATCTAATTGGACACGAATTTTTGTCACTGAATTACGCACATTGCCACCAATTGCATAGAGATAAGGCTGCTCAATGTTCACCACCACA
>Ga0079301_1001059_pt1 | contig 13087 bp, 11 predicted proteins | sample Wag4_2014_7_11_3_FD_74797 | JGI IMG/M metagenome (GOLD analysis project Ga0079301, IMG submission 74797) | Fresh water mixed with fracking chemicals microbial communities from Ohio, USA - Utica-2 Time Series FC 2014_7_11 | ecosystem: Engineered > Industrial production > Chemical products > Input...
GTAACTGCACCGACCATCAAGAATCGGCTTGTGAGCGTCTCGGTCAGCGCCTCTCGACCTGACCTTGCAGCCAACATCGCAAATGCTTATGTCGATAACCTCAAGATAATACTCGACGAGATCGGCTATAACAAGGCAACGAAGAACTTGCGCTTCGTTCGTGAGCAGCTTCGGATGGCGAAAGGGAATCTTACACTTTCAGAGGAGAAGCTGACCCAATTCCAGTCGGCCAATAATCTCGCTTCCCTGCCGGAGGCCATCATCGCGTCCGTGAAGTCGATCAGCGAGCTCGAGGCCCAGCAAGTCAACACGGAGGTGCAGCTGAGGTCAACCGAAGAATCTCTCGGCGAGCTTCAAACTCGAATCGACACGTTGCAAGTCGATCCCAAATTGCTGCTCGAATTCGAGATCAAGAAAAAGGCTCTCGCCGTCCAAGGAAGCGCCTTGGCTAAGGCCAAAAAGGGTTTCCTTGAAAAGCTCTCGAACTTGCCCCCCAAGGGGATGGAGCTCGCTCGTCTCCAGCGCGACGTCGAAGTGCAGAACGCCATCTACCTCGCCCTCCGTCAGCAATACGAGACCGCGCTCATCAGCGAGAACAAGGACTCGGATGCATTCATCCCCCTTGACAAGGCAGAACCACCCGAAAAACCGAGCATGCCCCAGATTGTCATCGTCCTACTGGGCATGATGGCGGGATTGATGCTCTCCCTCATGTTCGTTTTGGTGCACGATCGATTTCAACTCAGAATACCCTCTCGATGAACTTGGGCTTTCAGGCGAATACCCAAGCGACCTCAATGCGGAGCATTGGTATCCAATCAAGAGTTGGTCTCGGTTTCTGCGGCGTCTTTTCACTTCCTAAGCCGGCGGATCTCCACTAATGTGTAGCTGTGCATGGGTGTAATACTATCAACCTGTAGTGATTTGATTGCTCGGGCCAAGAGTAGTCGTGTCGTGAAAAATACGGCCTGGCTTTTGCTCGACAAGTTGTTGAGATTATCAATTGGCCTCATCGTAGGCACGATGGTCGCTCGATATCTCGGCCCTGAAAAGTTTGGCCTTCTGAGCTATGTAATCGCCCTGGTCGCCCTTGTTGGTGGGATGGGTTCCTTGGGACTTGATAGCATTGTAGTTCGCAACGTTGTTCGCGACCCGTCCAACGCCAGTGTAGAGCTAGGAACGACCCTGTTGCTGAAGTCCATCGGCGGAGGTGTTTCCTTCGCAATGGCATTCCTTCTGGTGAGCCTACTTCGCCCAGATGGCGGCGCAACGGCTGAAATTGCAGCCCTTGTCGGGCTAGCCACGGCAGTAAAAGGCCTAGACGTAGCACGATTTTGGTTCGAGGCAAACATCAACTCGAAGTTCACCGCAATCTCAGAATCGGTAGCATTCCTCATATCATCTGGCCTTAAGTTGGCACTAATTCAGGTGGGAGCTCCTCCCGCTGCCTTTGCCGGAATCATGCTGATTGAAGCATTGGTTGCATTGCTGGTTAATTCTATGTTCTATCACCGTTCCGGACGATCGATCAAGTCGTGGCGGGCATCCTGCACCAGTGCTAACGCTCTCCTCCGTGACTGCTGGCCACTAGCCTTATCCAGCATCGTGATGATTGCCTATATGAAAATCGACCAGTTGATGCTGGGACAGTTATCTGGATATAGCCGTGTAGGGATATATGGGGCGGCTACACGCATATCCGAAGTTTGGTATTTGTTCCCTGTGATGATAGGGCAATCTATATACCCGGTGCTTATCAAGCAGAAGCAGAAAGACGACGACAGCTTCACCCTCCTGATTCAAAAACTTATGGATGCTGCGGTGATACTCAGCCTGACAATAGCCCTGCCTGTTAGCTTGCTATCGAATCAAATCATCAACTTGCTGTACGGATCGAACTTCGACGAATCATCCAGCGTGCTAATTATCCATATTTGGGGCTCAGCCTTTGTCTTCATGGGAGTAATTGCTGGAAGATGGTATTTAGCGAACGATCTACAGCAACTGTCCCTATTTAGGTCACTATACGGCATAGCTACCAACGTTCTGCTAAACATTTTCCTAATACCCCGTTACGGGGCAAATGGAGCCGCTATCTCTATGGTATTCTCCCACTTCGTGGGCTCATACTTAGCAAACTCCTTTGACTCACGAACCAGAGGAGTTTTCCTGATTCAGACAAAGGCGATGATTGTCCCTGCAAGAATGCTCTATCGAGCCCTACAACTGGCGTTATCCGCAGGGCGAGGGGTCCGGCAAAGGTAACTCAGTCTGGTTCTCGATACCTCGGAGACCAAGGACAACTCGATGACTTAACAGGAGTAACCGGTGAACAAGTCGTCTCATCCCCTAATTCATGGGCTAGACAAGAAAGGCGATATTCTCACGATTCGCTTTTCGGATGAGTTTAGATACCTTGGCCTGATTCAAGACGATTTCTGGATCAAGCAAGATGGTGTCGCGCTAGAAGGCATACCGGCCGAGATTCTCCTAGTTCCGCTTATTCTCAATATTGCACCCGTCATCTGGGTGTCGGGAGAGTCATTTTACCTGGAAACCATGGATGAAAGCCTTTATCACTCACTGCAAGAGCTCAAGAAATCCCTAGCAACAATGTATCCCAGTATGAATTGGGACGGAGAACTGAAAGCGCGGCATTTGATTCGCACAAGTCCCCCCTCGACATCAAACCGTGCATCAGTATTGTTCAGTGGCGGTGTTGACTCGATATGCTCATCATTCCGCCATATCGACGAACCTCAAATTCTCATCACGGTTAGAGGAAGCGACATCTCTCTGAATGACGACTCCGGATGGGCCATCATTAAGAGCCAGACCGAGAGATTCGCGCAAAATTATGGTTTTGACTCAGCATTTATCGAATCAAACTTCTTCACATTCCTAAATCAAGGATCACTCAGCAGCATCGATCGATCGGTCCCATCGTGGTGGGCCTACGTACAGCATGGAATGGGATTGGCTGGCCTTACCGCGATTCCCTCCTACTTAGCAGGCAGCAATGTGCTTTACATCGCATCCACTCATTCAACTGCCTTCTATGACAAGCAATGGGGTTCCCATCCGCGTATTGACAATCTGATCGCATGGGGAAGCCTACGGGTTATACACGACAGCTATGAAATTACTCGGCAACAGAAGATCCGATTGATCGTTGATCGTACCAGCGCCGAAGAACTAATAACGCCCGTTCTAAGAGTCTGCTATTCAAATTCGTCAGGTGATGGCGGTAACTGCGGCAAGTGTGAAAAGTGCAGCAGGACCATCACAAGCCTTATAGTAGCGGGAGTGAGCTATCAGGACTACGGATTCCAGATCGGACCACAGGAATTTTCTCAAAACGTTATGAATTCATTTCATCGAATGAAGTTCAACTTCGATGAAAATGCCGAGTTTCACTGGACCGACATTCAATCTCATATAGACCATATGATTGACCCCAGTTCAAACAATCGGACGCTAGCTGCGTTCCTAGATTGGCTGAATAGATTCGATTTCCATCACTATCGAGTTCACTACCAACGTTCCCAGCAGCGACTGCTTGCGATCAAATCTGCCATCAAGCACATACCCTTTGCTTACGAGACCTTCAGGTATTGCAAGAGGAAGCTCCGCGGAATACTCACATGAGCCAAGCATGTAATACCTTGCGATGAATCCAGGTATTCGATCCTATAGTTAGTCCTTTTATAAACTTCTTGGAAAGCAAGTTTATGCGAAACACAATTTTATTCAATCCCGCGATTGCGAGCACGAATATGGGCGATCGCATCATCGAAAAGAGCGTCAGGCAGTATCTTCATCAGCTATTCCCCGGGGACTTTATGTGTGAGTTGCCGACGCAGGACCCTGTTGGCCCGAAGGGCCGACAACTATTGAAGGACGCAGCCTTCGCCTTCGTGGGGGGAACAAACCTGCTATCCTCGGCAATGAATCGCTACAACCAATGGAAAATCAACGTCTTGGACGCTCTAACCATGCGCAATGTGATCCTGATGGGCGTTGGTTGGTGGCAATACCAGCCTCCGGCAAATGCCTACACGCGATTTCTGCTGCGGCGGGTACTCCATTCCCAAATGCTCCATTCGGTTCGTGATAGCTATACCGAAAGCAAGCTTCGTGAAATGGGCATTGATAACGTCCTGAATACAAGTTGTCCTACAGCTTGGAGCCTGACTCCCGAACACTGTGCAACCATCCCAAGTCATCGATCTAATGAAGTTATTATGACGCTGACGGACTATAGTCCTGACACTAAAAGAGATCGCCAGCTTATCGACACCCTGCTCGCCTACTACGACGTCGTCCACATGTGGGTCCAAGGCACGGGCGATGTTCGCTACGTCAGAGAACTCATCCAAGATCCCCGAGTCCGGCTTGTCAATCCCAGTGTCGATGCCTTCGATCACGTCTTAGCGACCCGAGATGTCGATTATGTCGGGACACGCCTGCATGCTGGAATCCGAGCCCTTCAGTACCAACGCCGGACGCTCATTGTCTCGGTAGACAATCGGGCTACCGAAATCTCGCGAGACATTGGGCTCAACGTGATCGAACGTGCTGACATTGGCCAGGTACAGCACTTTGCGGAGAACGAGGTAACCATGCGGATCGTCTTGCCGGTCGACAACATCAAACGCTGGATGTCGCAGTTCCACCCCGACGTGTACGCGACCGATCCAACTCCACAACCAAATTCACTCGCTTCCAAATGAAGGTACTCATCCTCAACGATTCCGATATCGATGGCGGAGCGGCTCGTTCCGCCCACCGCCTTCATCTGGGCTTACGGCACATCGGCCTGGACTCGCAGATGCTCGTCCGGGCCAAGGTATCAGACGAGTCTACGATCGTGGGGCCTGCCAGCAAACGAGAGAAGTTCATTTCCAAGCTGCGCCCCTTCCTCGAATCGCTGCCCGTGCGAATATATCCCGCACGTACCGGCCTCGTGACACCTGCGGTAGTCCCGGACTCCCTCGCGCAACACGTGAACCGATTGAATCCCGATATCGTGCATGTCCACTGGGTTGGCAACGGCTTCATGCGGCTCGAGTCGCTCGCAAGGCTTAGACATCCGCTCGTGTGGACACTGCATGACATGTGGGCTTTTACGGGAGGGTGTCATTATGACGAGGGCTGCGGTCGTTACCGCAAGCGCTGCGGCCCTTGCCCCGTGCTCGGTTCCCACTCGTCACATGACTTATCCCGGTGGATCTGGAATCGCAAGGCGCGCCTCTGGCCTCAGCTTGATGTCACGATCGTGACCCCCAGTCGCTGGCTCTCCAGGTGTGCTGCGGAGAGCACCCTGCTCTCCGGCAAACGGATTGAAACGATCCCCAATGGACTCGACCTGCGGCGCTACCGCCCAATCGAAAAAAGCCTCGCGCGTCGGTTACTCGGCCTACCTGAAGACAAACAATTAATCCTGTTCGGAGCAGTGGCCAGCACGAGCGATCCTCGCAAGGGTTTCCACCACCTCCGACCGGCCCTCGCCGAACTCACCCGCCGTGGCTGGGGCGACAAGCTCGAACTGCTCGTTCTGGGAGCCTCTCGGCCCTCCGTCCCTCACGAACTGAGCCTTACCACCCACTACCTGGGACGCATGGCGGACGACATCAGCCTCGTACTCACCTATTCCGCTGCTGATGTCTTCGTCGCTCCTTCGGAGCAGGACAACCTGCCGAACACGGTGTTGGAGGCCATGGCCTGCGGGACCCCGTGCGTGGCATTCGACATCGGGGGCATGTCGGACCTCATCGAGCCTGGAATCGGAGGATACCTGGCGACACCCTTTTTACCCGCAGACCTGGCAACGGGGATCGAGCATGTACTCCGCGCCGACGCAGGCTCGATGAGCCAAACGGTGCGCCAGAAAATCGAGCGCGAATTCGACATCGAACAGGTTGCCAGACGGCATCATCGGCTTTATGAGGAACTGCGAGGCCGCTCGTGATGATGCAAACCGTGCTGGAGCGCACCCGCCAGCGGCCGACGGCTCCTGCCACCTCGAGCGGTATCGACGCCCACCACGCGCTTGCCATCGTGTTGGTGATCAAGGGCCATACCCCTTTGCCCGGACCAATCGGCAAATTGATTGACCTGTTCCACGTGCCCCTGCCTCCGGACTTGTCGCAAGCTACCTTGGCCGAGGCCTGCTCACCATGAAGCAGGTACGGCGTCTCGCCGGGACCTTCGTGTTCCTCGGAGTTGGCGCCATGCGACTCACGAACCACTGGCCTCATCGCCAGGATCACGCCTGGTCGACAATGCTCCTCGATAGCTTCCGCTGGGGCAATTTCCAGCACCTGGAGCATCGCTACGGCTTCGTGCTTTGGTTCATTCCCTCGCTCTTCGCCGCGCTGACGCTACTTGAGGTTGCGCGGCGCCGGCGTTCGCGCGGGACGGCAGCAGGGATCGTCCTCACAGCCTTGGCGGGTACAGCGACCCTGTCCTTCTTCTTGACTGCCGAGAGCATCCCCTACTCGCTCAACACTCTGCTCGTCTCCACTCCCTCTGAGCTGGCGAGTTATGGCGCACGCCGATTAGCCCAGCTCCCGCGCTGGCCCATCGTCATCCTCGAGTTCACGGCTCTCGTACTCTATTCTCTGGTGCCAGGCACGACGGCCCTGAATGTCGCCTACTTCTCGCCCGTGCTGCTAATCACGCTTTCCGTGAGCATCCTTGGGGTGCTCGCCCTCTATCGTCTACTGGTCAGCCTTAATATTGCATATGAATTTTTAAAATTTTTCGGTCGTAACTTAATAACAATTTTTGTGCACCGAGTTTATATGTACACCCTGTTCAGCATCACGGCTGCAACCGATCTTCATCTTCGTGGGTTCCCTTGCAGTCGTGAGCGGGGGGAGCTTCCTCTTGAGACGATTCGGTGTCAAAGAACTCGGTTTCTTGGCCGTTCCTTAGGGGCCTCACCATGACCGCCCCTCAAAAAACCGCAACCATTCTATTCGCCGGCGGGTACGTCGTCTCGGTCGAAGGGTCCCTATACAAGCTCTCGGAAGCTGCACGAAAAACAATCGCGGGCTGTGTGTGCCTGCCGGCAAAAGAAGGTATCGAGGTCAAAATACTCCCCCTGACAGCCGTTTGCGAGCTATTCTTCCGACGCCACTTTCCTCGCCTGCTTCATCCCCTTCTGAGACCCATGCTCAAGCCTCTCAAGTTGCTGCATGCCCTTTGGCGGCTATCCGGACACATGGGGAGGCTGGTCGTCGAACGGCATGCGTACGAGGCGCTCATGGTTTACAACTACTCATGGGCGACCGTCACCTTTGCCGGGTTCGCCCGCTGGATAACGAGAAAACGGATCTTCCTCGATTACGAGGACGGGATGTTCACGGATGCACAGTATCGCCGCTACCATGCGATGCTGGAATCGGTTGCTCTGCGGCTCGCCGACGCGAGCATCCTTGTCAACGACGAGCTAGGCGCCAGGTTGCCGGCAACTATGCCAAGCCTTGTCGTGAGCGGTATCTTTCCTGATTTACCGGCGACGCGAAGCGCCAACTCCCGCCCCGTACTGCTCTACAGCGGGAATGTCGACATGGAATTCGGATTGGGGCTGCTCATGGAGGAACTCAGCACGCTCGGGACGGTTAGCCTGGACGTTCAAGTGACCGGTGGGGGTAAGGGCTCCGGACGTCTACGCACATTCCTGGCAGCGCACGATCTGCCGCACGTGCACTATCACGCCTTCATCCCCACCGAGGATCTGTTGGCTCTGGAAGAGAGGGCGAGCGGATACTTGATCCTCCAGTATGAGGACTCGCGCTATTATGGCACCAATTATCCGTCCAAGTTCTTCTACTATCTCGGCCGCCTCACGCCGGTGTCCGTCAACCGCCGATCCCTCTTCGATCCCTATCTGAGCATACCGAATGCCTTCACGTTCGATCGTCCAGCAGATGCAGCCATGGTGATCCAGCAGCATATCGACCGGAAATTCGACCACCAGACAGCCCGGATCATGATGCGAGACTACAATCAAGGGATTGGCAAGGCCCTGGGCAAGGTGTTATTAGGAGGTGCATATGGAACCTAGACTGCCCCATCCTGATGGTTTCGAGAAAGAATCCACGCGCAAGCAGGCGATTCATCCGATCCACGTCACGGAAGATCACTCCTGGAACAACACGGGCATAACCCGAGTGGTCGACCTGTTGGCTCGCAACATGACCGCTGTCGGACTGAATCAGACGATCATTAGTGCAGGGGATAGTCCCATCCCCCCTCCTGCTGGCGTTGAAGCCGTCAACGTGCCGATTCCATCGGGGGGTCTCGCTTGGCGCTGGAGCCCCGCCTTTGCCTCAACCCTGCGCCGCCTGTTGGCAGATCACCCCCTAGCCGTCACGCACCTTCATGGCCTGTGGATGTCCGAACAATGGATAGCCGCGCGGATTGCCCACGCAGAAGGGGTGCCGTTCCTCATCACTCCGCACGGCATGCTCAACCATTGGATGAACTTCTCGCAGGGATGGGCACGGAGCTGGCAAAAGCAGCTCTACTGGAGGGGGATGGCACATCCAGTGTTTCGTCATGCCGCCGTGGTCCATGCGGTCACGCGCCAGGAGCGCGAGAACATCCGCAAGTACCTGCCGCGGGCGCAAGTCGAGATAATCCCCAATGCGGTCGATTTGACGGAGATCGATGCCCATCCCCACGTATCTGGAGACCCCGATCGAACCTTGCTCTTCATCGGTCGCATCCATCCCATCAAGGGAGTACGGACGCTGATCGAGGCCTTTGCGCAAGCGGGGCTCTCTCGGGAATGGCGGTTGCTCGTCGTCGGGCCGGAGGAGATTCCCGAGTTCAAGGCCGAGTTGATCAGGCGTGTCTCCGACCTGGGGCTCTCCGAGCGCGTCACCTTCCAAGACCCGGTCTTCGACGAACAAAAATGGGCTCTTTACCGGAAGGCATGGACCGTGGTGATGCCGTCCTACTCCGAAGTCATCGGCATGGTAAACCTGGAGTCCGCAGCATGCGAGACCCCGACCATCACCACGGTCGCGACCGGCCTGGAAGACTGGACCGACGGTGGCGGAATCCTGATTCGGCCAGAAGTTGGAGAACTGGCGCAGGCCCTGCGGCAAGCCACCACCTGGGACGAGCAGGAGCGAAGGGAGCGAGGGAGAGCCGCGCGAGCCCTCGTTGAACGTGAATACTCTTGGGCAGTAATTCGACAAAAATGGCATGACTTATATACCTCGCTTCATTAAGCAGGCAAGGTTTCTCGCGTATCGACATTAAACTGGGACTCATGCGCATGGCCCCGCCCGAATTAATCCTGACCCTTCTTCCTTCGTTCTACAAGGTGCGTCTCTACAACGAGTTAGCCAAGCTGGAAGACATCGTCGTGGTTTTCGTCCTCGAGAGCGAGGCGACCCGCAACCATGCTTTCCTGGATGAGCGCTGCCACTTTCCCTTCCTGGTGATACGGAGCCCAGGAGGCGGTCTACTCGGATGCCTACGAGGTGTCGCAAAGCTAATAACTATCGCCTATTCGCGCCCCTTCTCAAACTTGACGACCGGTGGCTGGGAAGAACACGAGTACTGGCTAGCGTCGCTCTTGCCGCGCGGATGGCGCCGCCGCATCGTGATGGAAATGACCGCTTTGGAGTCCCAGAGCCGTGACGTGGGGATCAATGCCCTCAAGCGACCGTTACTCTCGGGGTTCAAGCGCCTTTTCCTGCGGCAAGTCGACGTGGCACTCGTAGCAGGAGTTCGTCATCTGCACTACCCGGAGCAGCATGGCTTCCGGGGTGATTTCAGAAACCTGCGCGGGATGGGATTGAGCTTCGAACAGCAGTATTGCCGCTTGGCGCGAGGAAAAGGAGCAGAACGCTTCCTGTTTTTGGGGCCTTTCGTTCCCGAGAAGAACCTGGCTTTCACCATCCGCGCGTTTCTCGCTTCAGGCCTGGCCGAGCGCGGCTGCTCCCTCACGGTCGTGGGAGAGGGCCCGCTGAAGGAGGAGTTGATCCGTACTTTCGCCGGGCAGCCGGGAATCGTGTTTTCCCCCTATGTCAGCCACACCGAGTTGCCGGATCCCCTATCCCGATTCGACGCGCTGATCTTACTTAGCGTCTTGGAACCCGACGACATGGTCCTCGAAGAAGCCCTCAAATCCGGCATGCCCGTCCTCGTATCCGATCGGGTCGGAGACGTGGACACCTTAGTACGTGACGGCAATCACGGCCGGGTCGTTCCCATGCACGAGGCGACCTGCGCCGGAGCGTTCATCGAACTGGCATCGGCCGATCGTTACGACTCCTTGGCGCGTGCCATTCAAAGCGATGAGAGCATGTGCCGCACACGTGAGGACCAGTTCAAGGGATATGCAACGCATGGCGGTTAGTGCGTCCCTCGACCCGCGTGGCCCGGCTCCTCTCGACGGAGTCCTGGTGGCGTTGGTCGTGCTGGTATCAGGCTCGCTTTACTACTCGACCTACTTCCAAAACGCGTGGTTACTGCTTGTCCTTGCGATCGCATGCGCCCGGCATCTGTACCGTCCCGGTCTCCTGTCGCTGAGGGCAGTCCTGTTCAGCGCACTGTTCGTCCTGGTGGCTGGACTCAATTCCTCCCTCGCCCTCAGCTCCTACGTGGTCATGTTGTTCCGTGTGACATGTGCTCTGCTGATCGTTTCAGCCGTCCCCATGCGCACCTTTAGCCACATGTTCCTCCAGATCGTGACCGCTCTTGCGGCGGTATCTATGCTTTACCTACCAGCCACAGTGCTAGGCTTACAATCCCCGTTACCCATGTTCTCGAGTCTTTCCTTGATCCCCATTCAGAACTTCCTTCTATTTAGCCTCAATCCCTTTCACATGACCAATTTCCGCAACTGCGGCCTGTTCTGGGAGCCAGGAGCCTTCCAGTTCTTCATCAATCTGGCGTTCCTGCTGGCTATCGCCTACAAGCAACTGCGCTGGGGACATGCTCTCGTACTCGTGGCGGCTCTCTTGACCACCCAATCGACCACTGGCTACATCGTGTTCGCCCTGATCCTTCTCGGGTACGGATCTACCTCGGCCCTGAACCCGAAGCTGAAAGGTCTTGGGCTTGGAGTGTCGATCGTTGCCCTTCCAATTGCCATTCCCTTGCTGGAACGGGTGGTTTTTAGCAAGTTCTCGTCGGAAAGCGGCTCTTTTGTTTCATTCATGTCTCGGAACCAGGATGTTTTGATAGACTGGCAAATTTTCCTGGATAAATGGCTAACTGGTGTCGGATACGGCAACCTCGCGATCCGAGAAGTCTACGGACCGAAAATCCTAGGCGACAGTTACTACCACTTCCTGCCAACCGGTGCGGACTCATTTCTAATATACCTTTCACAAGTGGGAATAATTGGCATATTGATGCTGATTCCGCTGGTATTCCCTCGATTCCTATCAGGTTTCAATATTTTTGCCAGGCTGCTCTTCGCTGCCGCAATCGTAATTCTTTTCAATACGGAAAACATGTTACCGTTTCTCATCGCGAATGTGTTACTGCTTTATGGACTGACTGAAAACCGAATTCAGGGTGAGGGAACAACCTGATGCGTATTCTCATTCATGGGATTAACTTTCACCCTGAACTGACGGGGATCGGCAAATATACCGGGGAAATGGCCGACTACTTTGCCCGGAATGGCCATGAGGTCCGGGTGGTGACGGCTCCCCCCTACTATCCTGCTTGGCGAGTATCAGAGGGATATTCGGCCTGGAGGTTTCGCAGGGAGACGCGAAATGGAGTCGAAATCTGGCGCTGCCCACTCTGGGTGCCGGTTCGGCCAAGCGGGATCAAGCGACTCTTGCACCTCCTCAGCTTTGCATTGAGCAGCCTTCCCATCATGTTGAAACAACTCGCATGGCGCCCGGATTTGGTCATGTCAATCGAACCACCGCTCACATGCGCTCCTCAGGCGGCCCTGGTCTCCCGCCTGTCAAAAGCGGTGGGAGTCATGCACATTCAGGATTTCGAGGTAGACGCGGCTTTCGAGATGAAGTTGCTGCCAGAGGGCCCTCTGCGCGGCCTCGTGCTGGGGGTGGAACGATCCTTGATGGGTAGCTTCGACCGCATATCGACCATTTCGGGAGCCATGATTGAGCGGTTACGCGATAAGGGCGTTTCGTCCGAGAAGATCGTGTATTTTCCGAACTGGGTGGACACGGACCTCATTCGGCCCGATCAGGCTGCTGGCGAGCGCATGCGGGTCGAACTCGGGATTCCCTCTGACCGCACGATCGCGCTGTACTCGGGGAATCTTGGTGAGAAGCAGGGACTCGAGATCCTGGTTGAGGCCATTCGCCAGGTCGGAGAAGACGTATTGTTTGTCATCTGCGGGGAGGGCTCCGCCAGATCTCGCATTGTCGCTCAGACGGAAGGCCTGGCAAACGTCATCTTCTTGCCTCTTCAGCCCCTAGAAAAGCTCAATGCATTACTCAACATGGCGGATATCCACTTGATACCCCAGCGCGCCGATGCGGCAGACCTGGTGATGCCCTCGAAGCTAACCGGCATCCTCTCCTGCGGTGGTGCGGTTATCGCTACGGCCGCTTCCGGGACAGAACTTGCGAAAGTGGTGCGGGATGCCGGCGGTATGATCACCCCACCTGGTGATGCTTCGGCCCTCTCAAAGGCTATCGAGCGCCTAAGTACAGACCCGAGAGGAATTCGCGAGATGGGACAGGTGGCCCGGAAGTATGCCGAGAACTTCCTGGGCCAGACCTCCGTCCTGGATCAATTCTTAAAGACGATGACAGAAATTAGGCCGGACCATGCCCGCACGTCCACCAGTACGTACTCGCCGTAGCACGTATGGCACTCAGGGCCCGGCATCCCGCAGGCTTGACCTGAACGCTTACCTTCATTCTCAATTCTAGCAAGAGCCAGCCATCCTTAGAACGACACCCAAGGTCCTCCACAGGATATCCAGATCACCTCGTAAGGACCAGGCGTGCATGTATTCCCAATCCAGGTCCACCATCCGCTCGAACGACTTCAGCGAACTCCGGCCACTGACCTGCCACAGGCCCGTCGCCCCCGGCAAGACCCCCAATCGCTCCATCTCACGTGG
>Ga0079301_1001060_pt1 | contig 13075 bp, 11 predicted proteins | sample Wag4_2014_7_11_3_FD_74797 | JGI IMG/M metagenome (GOLD analysis project Ga0079301, IMG submission 74797) | Fresh water mixed with fracking chemicals microbial communities from Ohio, USA - Utica-2 Time Series FC 2014_7_11 | ecosystem: Engineered > Industrial production > Chemical products > Input...
GCTCGAAGCCCACGATGTAATGGCCCAGCATCCAGCCCTGGCTCCAGGCGGCCATCAAGGAGCCGATGAAAAACGCCCAATTCCACGCGCCCTGATGCGCTGCGCGCGCCTTGACCCGAAAATCAAACGCTACGCCGCGCAGGATCAGGCCGATCAACATCAGCGTCACCGGGAAATAAAGCGCGCCGAGAATCACCCCATGCGCCATCGGAAAGCAGGTGAGCAAAATGCCCACCCCCAAGACCAGCCAGGTTTCATTCGCATCCCAGAAAGGCCCGATGCTGGAAATCATCACATCCTTTTGCCGCGCCGCCTCGACCGCGGATCGGGCCTCGAGATCGGTGCGCGGCAACAACATGCCGACCCCGAGGTCATAACCATCCAGCACCACATAGGCCAGCATGGCGAGCCCCATGATCGCCATGAAAATCACCGGCAGCCAGTCGTTGAATGTGTGCAATCGGCCAAGTTCAGTCATGATTGCCCGCCCCTTCAAACAGCCGGATTCAAGGCCGCCACCGGCGCGCCCTGCGGCAGCCCCGCCTTGCGGGCCATGTAAAACACCACCGACACATACGAGACCACGAGGCCCAAATAAACGGTGAGATACATCGCCAAGGTGGCGGCCAACATCGGCGCCGGCGTCGCGGCCGCGGCTTGCGCCGTGGTCAGCACGCCGTGCACCAACCAAGGCTGACGACCCATTTCGGTGACATACCACCCCGCCACCGTGGCGACCCAACCCGAGAAACTCATCCACACCAACCCCCGCAACAACCACGCCGGCAGCGCGATGCCGCGCTTGGCATGACGCCGCAGGGCGTATGCCGCGAGCACGCCCGTCAAGAGCATCAACATCCCGGTGCCCACCATCACGCGAAACGCCCAGAACACCGGCCCCACGCTCGGGTGCCGACCGACGAAATCATTCAAGCCCTGCACCACGCCATCGAGATCATGCTTGAGGTAAAGACTGGCGAGCCCCGGAATGGCGATCTCGAAACGATTCTCCCGCGCCTCGCTGTCCGGAATGGCAAACAACACCGCCGGCGCCCGGGCTTGCGTTTCCCAGATGCCCTCCATCGCGGCAATCTTGGCGGGCTGGTGCTGCAGGGTATTGAGGCCATGCAGATCGCCCAACCCAATCTGCGCGGGCACCAACACCGCAGCGATCACCACCCCGGTGCGCAACACCGCCAACACAGCCGGCGTGCGCTCGCCGCGCAACCAGCGATAGGCACTGATCCCCGCCAACAAAAACGCCACCGTCACAAAGCAGGCGGTCATCATGTGCGCGAAACGGTACGGGAACGAAGGGTTGAACAGGATGGCCCACCAATCCGTGGCGTGCGCCACCAGACGGCCCGCCTCATTGGCCCGCATCTCAAATCCGGCGGGGGTTTGCATCCAGCTGTTGAGCACCAGAATCCAGAACGCACTGAGCGTGGTGCCCACCGCCACCAGCACCGTGGCGAGCGTGTGCGCCCGGTTGCTCACCCGTTTTGCACCAAAGAGCATGATGCCCAGAAACGTGGCCTCCAGAAAAAACGCGGTCATCACCTCATAAGCCAAAAGCGGCCCGGCGATATTGCCCACGGTCTCCATGAAACCCGGCCAATTCGTGCCGAATTGAAAGCTCATGGTGATGCCGCTGACCACGCCCAGCGCGAAGGTGACGGCAAACACCTTCACCCAGAAAACATACGCCTCCATCCACTTGGCCTCGCCAGTGCGGTTAAAGCGCAGCTTGAAAAACAACAGCACCCACGCCAGCGCGATGGTGATGGTGGGGAACAGGATGTGGAAGGTGATGTTGGCGCCGAACTGAATGCGATGCAGGAGCAAGGCATCGGGCGTGGCGGCTTGGATTAAGGCAGGGTCAGTCATGGCAAGGGCTTCAAGCAATAAAGCGGAATGGAGGTTTCAACCGCGTGAGTCTTTGCTGGCGTTCTGAAGTTTCAGTAATTTGTGAACCTTAACTTCACGAAAGGTGGGCGTCAAGTGGCAGAAGGGAAGCGCGGGAGGCACGGATCAAGCCGACCTCCTCGTGCGGGCCAATGGGCCGTTTTCAATACGGTGCGACACGCCGCTCGCCCAGAAACAGCCCCACCCCACGCCGTGCACGCTTCGGAAGACGTTGATTTATGCAGAGGACCGCTGGCGGGCTCTTTTGAAACTCGGCAGCCAGGGTGGCTTTGGAAGATGTGAAAAAGGCCGGTGCACATTGCGTGTGCACCGGCCTTTGGACTGTTGGTGGAGCGGAGGAGGATCGAACTCCCGACCTTCGCATTGCGAACGCGACGCTCTCCCAGCTGAGCTACCGCCCCAACGAGGGCGCGATTATAACAGCGGCTTTTCGGCTTGTGGGCCGCGGCTTGAAGAAATTTGCCCAAAACTGCCAGGCAGGTCAGTGCTGCCCATCGCGCGTCGCCTTTCGCGCATTCCGCGGCCGGTTGAGTCTGTTGGCCTCGATGATCGGGCGCATGGGGTCACCCTGGGGCGAGCGGCCGACCCACTGATCAATGGCGTCGTAATGCTGCTGCATTTCCGCTTTGTAGCGTTCGAGCCGGAGTTTGGCCTGCAACTTTTCCTCGAGCTTGGGCATGTCGCTTGCGGTGTCGGCCATCAGGGCTTTCGCGGCGCGTTTGAGCGCCTCGACGGCACCGACCGCGCCCGGACTCCTGGCGACGGCATCGCCATAACTCTGCAAGCTGCCGGTGGTAGGCATCAGCGAAGCTGTCACCGAAGAGGCCACTCGGCCGAATTGCCGAGAGAGCAGGCCGCGCTCTTGCGGAGCGAATCGCCCAAGCTCGGCAGACCAGCTCTCGCAAGCGCTCACCAGTTCTGAGAGCACCTGATTTTGCCGGAGTCGCGCTTCGGGGTTTTTCGGGTCACGCTCGATCACGCCCCGCAAGGATTGGTAACGCGCAACCCGCTCATGGACGGCCTGCGTGAATTTCTCCGGGTTGGGCAGATGCCCCACCTGCGCCAGGTGCCAAGCCGCGAGTTGCTGCGCGCAGGCCCCCAACTCGCTCACCAAATCCCGGCATCGTGGCTGGCTCATGCAGGCCCAACCAAGCCCTGTCAGGGCTGACTGCCAATCGGACTCGGCCAGCGCTTTGCGCCCACGCTCGGCGTGATGCGAAGTCTCGTGCTTGGGGTTCGCCTGCTGATCGGGCTGGATGGTCACGAACCACTGCTTGCTCAGCTCACCAAGCTCCATGCCATGCCGAAAAATCTGGTAGCCAAGCTGTGCATGCTGAACAGATCCTTGGAGCATGTTCTCGAACTGATCCACAGAATCTTCGAGCGCAGAGATTGCCGAGCGCACCCTGCGCGAAAAATCCCGGGCCGCGGCTTCGAGGCCGGCTTCATCGAGCTTGGTGCATGTGGCGCCTCCCATGACGCCGCTCAGGGTCTCGGAATTGTCGCCCGGAGCGGAAGGCCGCACTTCGGTGGCGGCTGAACCGCGCCTGCCCAGCCAGGCCATCGCGGCGCTGGGCCTGCTGGTGGATGAACGTGAAGGCCCGGGCTGCGCCGGGCGATACCCGCCGACTGAGCGGGCGGGCGATGTGGCTTCTGCTTTGCCCCTCGGAGAACTGCCCAGCACTGCGCGGAATTCATACGAGCCGTTGCTGCCAGAGTTTGCAGCGGGAATATCTTGTCTGAGGCCCGGGATGTTGATGGCTGTCGATTTCACTTCAATACCTCAGCCCAGCCGATGCGCGGGGCTTTTCAAAACGATTTGATTAGGTGATCAGGGCTTTTGTTCGTGAAGCACATGAGGGTGCGCTTAGAAACCACACCGCTGCCTACGCGAACGGCGCTCTGTCGCGTTTTCCCCGGATAAGTTCCCGCAGGCGGGTTACCACGGAATGTGGGGACAACGGCACTCAACCTGAAAAGTTGATCGCGGCCCTACTCTTCAGGCACTTTCGTTTTTCTCAGGGTGCCTCGGCGCTCTCGCCTGAGCCCGCCACGCTTTTGGCCAGCCGATCGCAAATCGGCGCCCAATCGGGCCCCTCGGGCGGGGCTTCCACAAAGATGCAGGCCAAGCCCAACTGATCCAATGCGCGCAAACTGGCATAGAGCCCCTTTGCATACGCCACCGCATCGGGGCCGATGTAATGCCACACACAGGGCGCATCCAGTCCTTCGGGCGCGGGGGACCATGACACCACACCGGTGCGCTCGCCACTTTGAAGCCGCTCGCGCAGCCGCGCCGCAATTTGCCCGGATTCGAGCATCACCAGAAGCGTGCTCGGCGCATAATGCGCCTCCAACATACCTGAGGCCCGCGTGGCGGGCCGGGCCGATGCGGCTTCGCGAACCGGCCGGCCAATGACGGCTTCAATCTCACGCCGGCTGATCATGCCCGGCCGCAACAGCACCGGCGCGCCCTGCGAGAGATCCACAATCGAAGACTCGATGCCCACCTGACACGCCCCGCCATCCAACACCAACGGCACGGCATCCCCCAATTCATCGCGCACATGCTGCGCGGTGGTCGGGCTCACCCGGCCGAAGCGGTTGGCCGAGGGTGCAGCAAGCCCGCTGCCGAAGGCTTGCAGCAGCTTCAAGGCGAGCGGGTGCGCGGGCACACGCAGGCCCACGGTGTCCTGCCCGCCGGTCACCGCATCGGGCACGATCTCGCTGCGTTTCAAAATCAGCGTAAGCGGCCCGGGCCAGAAGGCGTGGGAGAGCGCAATCGCTTCACGCGGAATCTCGCGCGCCCACTCGGTCAGGTGCTCGGCATCAGGAAGGTGCACGATCAGCGGGTGATCGGCCGGCCGGCCCTTGACCGAAAAAATCTTTGCTACCGCCGCCGGGTTTTGCGCATCTGCGCCTAAGCCGTAGACGGTTTCGGTGGGAAAGGCCACCAGTTCGCCCGCGCGCAACAGCGCCACAGCGCGGGCGATATCGGCCCTATCCTGCACCTCAGTCATCCGCCACACCCAGCGCAGCGCGGGCCGCCAGCGCTGCTGGCAATGCCTCGCCCACCTCACGCCCGAGGACGGTGAAATGCCCCATCTTGCGACCAACCCGTGCCTCGTGCTTGCCATACAAATGCAGCTTCAAGCCCGGCACTGCGAGAATCTCGGGCCACCGCGGCTCACGACTGACGTCCTCATGGAGCCAAACATCGCCCAGCAGATTCACCATCACCGCCGCGCTGTGTGCGCGAGTGTCACCCAGCGGCAAACCGACCAGCGCACGCACCTGTTGTTCAAACTGGCTAACGAGGCACGCATCCAGGGTGTAATGCCCGCTGTTATGCGGTCGGGGCGCGATTTCATTGACCAGCAAGCGGCCTTCGCTCACAAAAAACTCGACCGCCATCACGCCCACATAACCGAGCTTCCGCGCAATCTCGAGCGCGAGTTGCTCGGCCTCTTCACGCACGGGCTCAGCCACCCGGGCCGGCACGATCGACACATCCAGAATGCCGCGGCGATGCTGGTTTTCAGAAAGCGGAAAACACTTCGCCTGCCCGTCTTGCGCACGGGCCAGCACCACCGACACCTCGCAATCCAGGGTGACGAATTTTTCCAGTACACAGGCCTCGCCCTTGAAGGCGGCAAGCGCAGCGCGGGCTTCGTCAAGGTTGGCCACACGGGCCTGCCCCTTGCCGTCATAACCAAAACGGGCCACCTTCAACACGGCGGGAAAATAAGCTTGTGCCTCTTTGGCAAGCACCTCCAGATCCGCCGCAGAATCGATCACCGCAAAGGGGCCGACCGGGAAACCCTGATCGCGCAAGAAGGTTTTTTCGCGGCTGCGATGCTGTGCAATCGCCACACATTCCGCCGCCGGGCTCACTGGCAGGTGTTGCGACAAAAACGAAAGCGTCTGCGCCGGCACGTTCTCAAATTCCGTGGTCACGGCGGCGCATTCAGCGGCCATTTTCTGCAAGGCCACGGCATCGTCATACTGCGCCTGCAGATGCACATCAGCAATCCGCCCGGCGGGGCTGGCCTGATCGGGGTCGAGCACCATCACGCGGTAGCCCAGCTCATGCGCAGCCATCACGAAAAAGCGGCCCAACTGGCCGCCCCCCAACATCCCCAGCATGGCAGGCGGGGCGATCATGTCGGATCTTCCAGTTTCATGTCCAGCACCTTGCGGGTCTGCTCGTCGCGGAAATCCTGGAGCTTCCGGGCGAGCGTGGCATCGGTGGTGGCCAACATGCTGATCGCATAGAGCGCCGCATTGGCCGCCCCGGCCTCACCGATGGCGAAGGTGGCCACCGGCACCCCCTTGGGCATCTGCACGATCGACAGCAGGGAATCCAGCCCCTTGAGCGCCTTCGATTGCACCGGCACACCCAGCACCGGCAGGATGGTTTTCGAGGACAACATGCCGGGCAGGTGCGCCGCACCACCAGCGCCGGCAATGATGGCTTTCAAGCCACGCTCCGCCGCGGTTTGGGCGTATTCAAACAGCAAATCCGGCGTGCGGTGCGCGGACACCACGCGGGCTTCATAGGGCACGCCGAATTGCGCGAGCATTTCGGTCGCGGCGCGCATGGTGGCCCAATCGGAATTGGAGCCCATCACCACGCCAATCACGGGTTTGGCATCCATCATCGGGCTCCAGGCAGGCGGCGCTCGGCCGATTCAAGGGTGTTGGCAAGCAGCATGGTGATCGTCATCGGCCCCACGCCACCGGGCACCGGGGTGATGAGCGAGGCGACCTTTTTCGCGGATTCAAAATCCACATCGCCCGCCAACTTGCCGCCTTCTTCCGGCGGCAGGCGGTTGATGCCCACATCGATCACCACCGCGCCGGGTTTGATCATGTCGCCCGTGATCATGCGCGGCCGGCCCACCGCCGCCACCAGCACATCGGCACGACGGGTGTGAAAGGCGAGATCTTTGGTTTGGGAGTGACACACCGTCACCGTGGCCCCCGCGCCCAGCAGCAGGAGCGCCATGGGTTTGCCCACGATATTGCTGCGCCCCACCACCACCGCCTCCGCGCCCTTGAGATTGACCTTGGCGCTTTTGAGCATTTCCATCACGCCATAGGGCGTGCAGGGGATAAAATGTGGCTTGCCCTGTGCCAGCGCGCCGACATTCTCCGCATGAAACCCGTCGACATCCTTGTCTGCCGCGATGGCTTCCAGCACGGCATCGGAATCGAACTGCGGCGGCAGGGGAAGCTGCACCAGAATGCCATGGACCGCAGGGTCAGCATTGAGCGCAGCGATGCGCTCGAACACCACCTTGGGGTCGACATCTTCAGGGTAATCATCACGGATCGAACGAATGCCCGCATCTTCGCAGGCCTTCGCCTTGTTGCGCACATACACCGCAGAGGCTGGGTTGGCCCCCACCAGAATGACCGCAAGGCAAGGCGTTACACCCTGGGCGGTCAAGGCCTGGGCGCGCGCCTTGATGCCCGCGCGGAGCTCGGCAGACAAAGCATTGCCATCAATGATGGCAGCATCAGAAGGCAGATTGCTGGAAGACATGAAGCCCGCCCAAAGAAAAAGCCGCGGATTGTAGCACCTTCAAGCCCGAGGCGTGTTTTCCGTTCACCCCACGCGCCAACCTCAACTGCAGGCGCAGACTGGCGGGGTGTTCAACCCCGCACACACAGGAGATAGGCCCGCTTGGCCGTCGCAGTGCTCAAGGGCACGAGGCATCAGTCACAAAAAACCGATGCCTCTCCGCAAAGTTCTCAGCTGCGCTCAAACTTGCGACGCGGCGCGGGCTTGGCGGCCCCGGAAAAATCCCGGCTGCCCCCACGGCTGTCGGCCTGACGGGCCGGCGCCTTATTCCCATTCCACTCACGATTGCCGTCACGATGAACGTTACGCTCGGCGCGATCACCTTCGCGCTGCGGATAAGCACTGCGCTCAGTGCGCACCCCATCGCGTTGCGAATTGGCACTGTGCTCAGTGCGAGCCCCCTCGCGTTTAGGATTCGCACTGCGATCCCCCCATGCACCCTCGCGTTGCGGAGCGGCGCTACGCTCGGGGCGCACCCCGTCTTTATTCGGGTATGCGCCGCGCTCACGGTTGAATTGCCCTTCACCCCGACGCGCGCCCTGCCCTTCACGGCCGCCGCCGCCGCGGAACGGCTTGGGCCCCGACCCAGGGCGACGCGGCTCACGCGCCACCTCCACCTTTGGCTCCAAGCCCGGCACGGTGTGCACTGCGATGGTGTTTTTGGTGTAACGCTCGATCGCCTTCACCTGAAAGCGCTCGCGACCCGAGGCGAAACTGATCGCCACACCCGAGCGACCAGCACGCCCGGTACGGCCGATGCGATGCACATAATCTTCAGGGTTTTTGGGCAGATCGAAGTTGATCACATGGCTGATGGTTTGCACATCGATACCCCGCGCGGCCACATCGGTGGCGACGAGCACGCGGTAGTGCCCGCGGCGCAAGCCCATCAACGTACGATTGCGCTGGGACTGAGACATATCCCCGTGCAGCGCCGCCACCGCGAAGCCCGCGCCATCGAGCTCAATGGCGAGCGAATCGGCATCACGCTTGGTGGCGGTAAACACGATCGCCTGCTCAAGCGATGCGTCGCGCAGCACGGAATCAAGCAAGCGGGTCTTGTGGCGCAGATCGTCGGCATAAAGCATACGCTGCTCGATGTCGGCGTGCCCCTTCACAGACGACAGGATTTCAATCCGCTCAGGGGAGCGCATCAGTCGGCGGGTGATGCCCTCGATGCGAGCATCCACCGTGGCGGAAAACAGCAGGGTCTGACGCTCCGCGGGCAGGCGGGAGAGGATCTGCTCGATATCATCGATGAAGCCCATGTCCAGCATGCGGTCGGCTTCGTCAAGCACCAGCATTTGCAGGCCGGAGAAATCAATGCGACCACGCTCCATGTGATCGATCAGTCGGCCCGGCGTGGCCACCAGCACATCATAGCGCTGCGAGAGCTGGCGATTTTGCACCGGATAAGGCATCCCGCCGACCACGCTCACAGGCTTGGCATTGCGCAAATAACGGCCGTATTTACGGCAGGCCTCGGTCACCTGCAGGGCAAGCTCGCGAGTGGGGGTGAGCACCAGCATCCGCGGGCCGGCGCTTTGCACACGGGAAAGCGGATCATCGCTCACGTCCTGATTCATGCGATGCAGGGCAGGCAGCATGAATGCCGCCGTCTTGCCCGAGCCGGTTTGGGATGACACCAGAAGATCACGGCCCGCAATCGCAGCCGGAATGGATTGTGCCTGCACCGCTGTGGGGGCTTCATAGCCCGCCTCGGTCAATGCTTTCACCAAAAATTCATTGAGGCCCAGTTCCTGGAAACCCATGGTTGATTCCTTCATTTAAAATGCGTGCAAAAAGCACACAGACGACCCGGATTGACACACTGTCAAGGGTCGACAAGACGCGGGTATCGGCACCAACCGATCACAAAAACCGCGCCCGAAGGAAATCTGGGGGAGGAAAGATAGGCTAGGGACGACGCTTATTTCGGCGAGTTAAGTCGGCAATAATAATTGCCAACACACCGAAGGATGCGGACTATACGCGAACACCCGCAAGGTGCGCAAGCAGAACAGGCATCGGCCAAGGCCGGGGCATCAAACCTGGTTCAGGTTCAGGTTCAGGTTCATCACTCACCATGACGCTCGCGTCTTCTTGAAACGACTCTGGTGAATGAATGAAAGAACATGAGATGTGTGAGCCCCCCCCGTCATTCCCGCGCAGGCGGGAATCCAGGAATCGAAGCCACTGGCACCCCAATGCGCGAGAATGACGATGGGGCAGGCGTCGGCAACTGGATACCCCGAGCGAAACGAAGATTCTGAAATGGATGCTGTTTTGATGCTCCAACCCTGCCGCATCCACCGACCACACCCATCAGCCCGACCGAAAGACATCACCATGAACAACGCCAGCTGGTCAGACAAAGAAAAGAAAATCGCACGCGCTGCGTTCGACAAGGCGCTTCAACGAGAATTCGCCGCACTTCTCGAGGAATTCGCATCGCGCAGCCAGCAGATACAGTCTTCTGGCGACCTCTGGGATATCGAAGACTTCCTGCGCGAGCGCCGCCGCGAAATCGACCGGACATACGATTATCGATACTCGCAGTTGTTTTTCGTATTTTGCACCCTCATCCGCCGCGGCAGGCTGACCCTGGAAGACCTCACCGGTCTGCGGCCCGACAAGCTCGAGGCGATCGAGCAATTCGTGAATTTCAGGGTGCCCGCAGAGGAGGAGGAGGAACGGTCACTCTGAGCTCGCCACCGCGCTCAGGATTACGCGAGGCTCATCAGCGCGCAACGTCAGCAATGCGGATGGATCGAGAACGAAATCGGTCGTGACGGCTTGGCGTCTTCCTTGCGATTTGCAATCAGACGCCGCGTTGCCCCGCCCTTGTTGTGCCCCCGGAAAGCGGCCACCCGATCGCTCTTGACTCGATGGAGGCGAAGGGCATCCCCCTCAATGACCCAATCGGGACGTGCAGATGGCGTGAGGTTGAATCGATAGCGAATCTCTGCCGGGATCACCGTCTGCCCGCATGATCACACCATCATGCTTGGGGCAATCATCGGCCGGAGGGGGCCGCGTAAAGGATACAACATCAAAGACCCAAACTGATTCGGTGCGTAAAGGAAGTTCGCTTTGGCCTGACCGCGAGATTTGCGGTCTTTGTGCGTATGTTCAGAGGGGTGGGGCGGGTAGGTGAGCCCCAGGTTCGCGGTGTTCACACAACGCGTGGGTAACAAGTTACCCACGCTGCAAAAGCAAAAGAAAAAGCCGCCCGAAGGCGGCTTTTTCATCTAACTCAGGCCGAAGCCGGAATTAGAAGCTGTGGCGCAGGCCCAGAGCAAAACCATCCTGTTCAAACTTGGTGGTCGTGTTCTTGGACTCGGTGTCGCCGTAGATGGCGTACACGTTGGTGCGCTTGCTGAGGCTATAGACACCCAGCAGTTGCATTGCCTTGTGGTCGACCTTCACACCACCGTTCACAGCCTTGCTCTTGCCGTCGGCGTACTGGGCGACCAGCTTCAGGTTGCCCATGGGCACGGTCACGCCGATGGTGTCGACAGAGCTATCAACAGTCTTGGTACCAGCGGCGTTCTTCACGTCACGCTCGGTGCGGGAGTAGAAGGGCACGGCCACGCCGAGGTTGTACTTGGCAGCCAGCACTTGCGCAGTGGTTTCGGGCTCGCCAGCGGTGCCTTCGGCAGCGGTGGTCTGCTGGTTACGGGCGTAGGCAATAGCCAGGGGGCCGTTGGCGTAGTTCACGCCGAAGTTCACGTACTCGTCCTTGGCCGAGTTGATGGTGGCATCGTTGTCGGTGTCGGTGTTGGCGTACTGCACACGGACATCAAAGCCGGAGAAAGACGGGGACAGGTAGGTGATGGCGTTGGAAACACGCACGTCGGTCAGGCCGAGGTGGGCGTCCAGGTTACCCGGGGCGAAGTTGGTGGAGTTTTCGTTGGGGTTGTGCGCGTCGAGGACCATCTTGACGAGGGACTGGATACGACCCACGCGGACTTCACCGAAGCCACCGGACAGACCGGCCCAGCCCAGACGGGTGGAGGGGATACCGGTGTTTTCGGACCAGTTGGTGCCGTATTCGAGCACGAAGTTGGCCTTCAGACCATTGCCCAGATCTTCGTTGCCACGGAAGCCGATGCGGCCACCGGACAGGGTGCCATCAAGACCGGTGTTGGTGGTTTCGATCTTGGGACCGGCGGACACGGCGTTGGTGCCAGCGGTGAAGGTGTTGCGGGTTTCTTGGCTGGTGTAACCAACGTCGAACACGCCATAAACAGTCACGTTGGACTGAGCAAACGCGGGGGCGGCGGCGAGGCCGGCCAGCGCAGCAACGATCAGTTTCTTTTGCATTTGATACTCCTTGGTTTAAGGGCTGATTGCTCGCTTTGAGCGAGTGGGCTGAAAGATACCTTCCCGGGAAAGCAAGTCACCCTAAAGTAAACAGCCGCCCCAAAAAATCCCGCCAGTTAGCCGAAACACCCCGACTTTTTGTTGTATCGGAGCAACAAATCTCCACCCGCACCCCGCGTGACAAACGCTTACAAAAGGTTGTGACAGGCCGATCGAAAAGCCCGGGTCTTGCAAGGTCGCTGTGCTCAAGACAGATCAGGCGTCACACCTTGATCACGTTATCGCCATACCCGGCAAGTTTTGCGTCGCGGGTTATCAGGCGCATGGGCTCAATCACGGACTGCGCAAAGATCAAGCGATCAAAGGGGTCGTGATGATGCGCAGGCAGATCAGCGACTGCGGTGACATGCTCGGACTCAATCGCCAGAAGGCGATATCCAGAGGCTTCAAAAAAGCCCAGGGCCTCTTTGCCCGAAATCGGCATATCACCTCGGGCAAGCGCATGCTTGATGGTGATTTCCCACAAGCTGGCGACGCTGACCCACACCGAGGCTCGGGGCGATTCAATCAGTTGGCGCGCCTTTTCACAAAGTTTTGGGCTATCCGTGATCGCCCAAAGCGCAATATGGGTATCCAGCAGCAAATTCACGACTTAACCCCGCCCGTGAATAAGCGCAAGACCTCTTCATTGTGGGCATCGATATCGTCCGGGACTTCAAACAAACCCTTTGCCACGCCAAGACGCTTACCCGTGGGCGCAGCATCGACCGGCACCAATTTTGCCGCCGGGCGGCCATTGCGGGCAATCACGATCTCGCGTTCTCTGCCCTGTTCAATCGCCTCTACCAGACGGGAAAGCGATGATTTGGCTTGAAGCATATTGACTGGTTGCATGGGGTCACCTCACCAAGAATGAGGCTAGTCTAGCTTGGCTAATTATGGCGAGTCAAACGTTCCGATCAGCACAACCCTGAGCCGCCGGGGCGCGAGCCGAGGCCCATCGGGGCACCCTCGGGCGGCACCGCCGACCCCTAACGCAACGCCCGATGCCCGTGCACCTTCGCCTTGATCGCGGGCATCTGCGCGAGCGCCGCTTTTTCACCCTCCAGCACCGCAAGGTGCCGGGTCTGGAAATCGGTGGATGAGATTTCATGAATGGCGGGCCGAATTATCACGCTGGCATCAGCGAGCTCATGACGGGTGATCGATTGGCCCATGATGGCGAAGGTTTGCATC
>Ga0079301_1001066_pt1 | contig 13022 bp, 11 predicted proteins | sample Wag4_2014_7_11_3_FD_74797 | JGI IMG/M metagenome (GOLD analysis project Ga0079301, IMG submission 74797) | Fresh water mixed with fracking chemicals microbial communities from Ohio, USA - Utica-2 Time Series FC 2014_7_11 | ecosystem: Engineered > Industrial production > Chemical products > Input...
CCAACCTGAGCGATGAAAAACTCATCGCCGCGGTTGAACAAAAAACCGCCGAGGCAGCCGCGCAGCTTAATCGCATCGCAGCCGAATTCACGCCCGCCACCTTCGCCAGCAGCTTGGGCGCGGAGGACATGGTGCTCACTGACCTCATCCTGCGCGCGCGGCTGCCGATCGAGATTTTCTCGCTCGACACCGGCCGCCTCCCGGCGGAAACCTACTCGCTCATGCAGGCGGTGCAGCAGCATTACGGCGTGAAGCTCAAGCTCTATTATCCGCAAGCCGACGCGCTGGAAACCTACACCCGCGAGCACGGCATCAACGCGTTTTACGATTCAGTCGAGCTTCGCAAAGGGTGCTGCGCGATTCGCAAGGTCGAGCCCTTGAAGCGCGCCTTGAGTGCTAAGCGGGCCTGGATCACGGGCTTACGGGCACAGCAGTCGGTGACCCGCGGCACTTTGAGTGTGCAGGCTTTCGATGCCGACCATGGTCTTGAAAAATTCAACCCGCTCGCCGACTGGAGCGAGAATGAAGTGTGGGCCTACATCCGCACCCATGGCGTGCCCTACAACGCGCTGCATGACAAGTTCTACCCCTCCATCGGCTGCGCGCCCTGCACCCGCGCCATCTCGCCCGGCGAAGATATCCGCGCCGGCCGCTGGTGGTGGGAAAACCCCGAAAGCAAGGAATGCGGCCTGCATGTCCGCAAGGCCTGACCAGGACATTGACATCATCATGACCCGACACACGCTCTCACATCTCGATTGGCTTGAATCTGAGTCCATCCACATCCTGCGCGAGGTGGCTGGCCAATGCCGAAACCCGGCGCTGCTGTTTTCCGGCGGCAAGGATTCGATCTGCTTGCTGCGCCTGGCTGAAAAGGCCTTCCGCCCGGGCAAGTTTCCGTTTCCGCTGCTCAATATCGACACCGGTCACAACTACCGCGAAGTGACCGATTTCCGCGATGCCCGCGCCGCGGAGCTGGGCGAGCGGCTGATCGTGCGCTCGGTGGAAGACTCCATGGCCCGCGGCACAGTGGTGCTCAAAAACCCCGACGAGCCACGCAACCGGCATCAATCGGTGACGCTGCTCGAATCGATCGCGGAATTCGAATTCGATGCCTGCATCGGCGGCGCCCGGCGCGACGAAGAAAAAGCCCGCGCCAAGGAACGCATCATGTCCTTCCGCGATGAATTCGGCCAATGGGACCCAAAAAACCAGCGTCCGGAATTGTGGGATCTTTATAACGCCCGCACCTTCAAGGGCGAAAACATCCGCGCCTTTCCGATCTCCAACTGGACTGAGCTGGATGTGTGGCAATACATCGAACGCGAAGGGTTGGCGTTGCCCTCGATCTACTTCGCCCACACCCGGCCGGTGGTGCGCCGCGGCGGCGCCATTGTGCCGGTGACTGAGCTCACCCCGCCGCGCGCGGGTGAAGCAGTGATCGATCTGTCGGTGCGCTTTCGCACCGTGGGCGACATCACCTGCACGGCGCCGGTGGAATCCACCGCTGCCACAGTCGAGCAAATCATTCTGGAAACCGCGCAGACCACCATCACCGAACGCGGGGCCACGCGGCTCGATGACCAAACGAGCGACGCCTCGATGGAACAGCGCAAGAAAGAGGGGTATTTCTGATGTCCACCCAACACACTGACAACGGCCTGCTGCGGTTTCTCACCTGCGGCAGCGTGGATGACGGCAAGAGCACGTTGATCGGCCGATTGCTGTTCGACAGCAAAACCATTCTGACCGACACGCTCGCCCATATCGAACGCACCTCGCAAAAGCGCGGCCTGTCGGCGGTGGATTTATCGCTGCTCACCGACGGCCTGCAAGCCGAGCGCGAGCAAGGCATCACCATCGATGTGGCGTATCGGTATTTCGCCACCGGCACGCGAAAATACATCATCGCGGACGCGCCCGGCCATGAGCAATACACCCGCAACATGGTGACCGCCGCCTCCACCGCCAATCTGGCGATCATCCTGATCGACGCCCGCCGCGGCGTGCTCACCCAGACGCGCCGGCACTCCTACATCGCGCATCTGCTGGGCATCCCGCACTTGCTGATCGCGATCAACAAAATGGATCTGGTGGAGTATTCCCAAACGGTGTTTGAAAACATCCGCAAGGAGTATCTCGACTTTGCTGAAAAGCTCGGCATTCGTGATGTGAAGTTCATCCCGCTATCGGCGCTCAATGGCGACATGGTGGTGGATCGCGGTGATGCGCTCGGGTGGTATGACGGCCCCACCCTGCTGGAGCTGCTTGAAGCGGCCCCGGTGGCACACGCCGAAGCCCGCGAGAAATTTCGGTTTCCGGTGCAATATGTCTGCCGCCCGCAGGCCTCCGACGACCCGGCACTGCATGATTATCGCGGCTTCATGGGGCGTGTGGAATCGGGCGAGATCGCGCCGGGGGATACGGTGCAGGTGTTGCCCTCGGGGCTTACTTCGCGGGTGAAGGATATCCAGATTCTGGGGCAAAGCCTGCCCAGCGCCTTTGCCGAGCAATCCGTCACGCTGCTGCTGGAAGACGACATCGACATCTCCCGCGGCGACATGCTGGTGAAAGCCGGCGAAGCGCCTGAGTGCGTGAAACAGATCGAGGCCATGGTGTGCTGGCTCTCCGAAACCCCGCTCGCGCCCGCGCGCAAATATCTCATCCGCCACACCACGCGGGAAACCAAGGCGATGGTGGCGGGCATCGAGTTTCGGGTGGATGTGAATGCGCTCGAGCGTGTGCCAGCCACCACGCTGGCCATGAATGACATCGCCAAGGTGGCCTTCAAGCTCGCGCAGCCCCTGGCGGCGGATGCCTATGCTGACAACCGCGCAACCGGTGCCTTCATCGTGATTGATGAAGCAACCAACAACACCGTGGGCGCGGGGATGGTGCTGTGAGCCACAAGCCGCTCGGCAAGGTGTATCTGGTGGGTGCCGGCCCCGGCGCCCCGGATTTGCTCACGCTGCGGGCGGCGCGGATTCTGGCGTCTGCGGAGGTGGTGTTTCACGATGCGCTGGTGCACCCGGACACGCTCGCACTCGCACAGCGCGCCGAGCATGTGGCAGTGGGCAAGCGCTGCGGGCGGCACAGCAGCGCACAGGCCTTCATCAACAAACGGCTGGTGGATGCGGCTCGGAAATATGCGGTGGTGGTGCGTCTCAAGGGTGGGGACCCGATGCTATTCGGTCGGGCGCAGGAAGAGATCGATGCGCTCAATGGCGCGGGCATCGAATTCGAGGTGGTGCCGGGTGTCACCACGGCGCTCGCGGCGGCGGCCCAAATCGGCACCTCGCTCACCCGGCGGGGGGTCAGCCGCAACGTGACGTTTGTCACGCCGCGTGTGGGCAAGAGCGAGCAACCCAGCGATTGGGCGCGGGCGGTGGTGGCGGCGGACACCGCAGTGATTTACATGGGTGCTGGCGAAGCTGCCGAAATCCGCGCCACGCTGGGCGCGCGCGGGGTGCCAATGAGCACGCCGGTGTTGCTGGTGGAAAACGTCTCCCTGCCCGGCAGCCGCGAAATCGGCTGCACCCTGGGGGAGATCGAATGGGCGGCCACCCAGCTTGGGTCCGGCCCCTGCGTTATCATGCTTGGCGAAGCCATGCGAGACGCAAGCATCGCAAGCTACCCACAGAAACAAGCGTGCTGGGGCACTCCGTAGGGTGGGTAACTTGATACCCGCGCGTCGCGTGTGCGAGCGAAGATCGCATCGGTTTTGAAATCTCAACACACGGGATTGGTTTTATTTCGGTTCGCGCTGCTTGCCACCAACGCGTGGGTAGCAAGTTACCCAGCCTACGCGAGTTTGAATTTATTCGAGAGGCGACCGAAGGAGCGGACGTTTTCTTGATGTTGGACTTCGCCTTCGAGCATTTGCCAGGCCATGCTGCGCACATGGGTGCGGGCGCCCTTGCCGGAGTCTTCGAAGTTGAAGTCCAGAAATTGCACTTGGGGGAGGATGCCAAGCTCAGGCACATACATGAGCTCTTGCACCATCACCGCGGCGAGCCCCTCGGAGAGGAGCTTGGCGGCGGAATCGGGGTTCATGTCCTTGACCAGGGCATGAAAGCGCTGGATGGCGCCGGCGACATTGTCGGCGTGGATGGTGGTGATGACCAAGTGGCCATTCACCGCGGCTTTCATGGATTCTTCTGCGGTTTCAGAATCGCGCAATTCACCGAACATGATGATGTTCGGCTTCCAGCGGATGATCTGGCGCGAGACTGCGGGGTAACCACCGCGGTCGCGAGAGGCCCAGACTTGATAGCACACACCGGTGCGGTGAAAGCCTTCAAGCGGCAGCTCGGGCGGGTCTTCCGCGGCGATCGCCACCCCACCGAAACGCTCGATGCGCTCCACCACCAAGGCCGATGCGGTGGTTGTCTTGCCCTGCCCGGTGCGCCCGGCGATCAGCAAAAGCCCGGTCATGCGGGGGGCGAGCAAAGATTTGATGACTTCTTCATTGAGGCGCAAGGACTCGAGCCTTGGCACCTGCGTGGGCATGCGGCGCAGCACATACACCGCACCGCGCTGCGGCAACATTTTTGACACCCGGTAATGGATGCCGTCATATTCCATGGAAAAATCCGCCGCCCCCACCTCGGCTTCCGCCGCCACACACGCAGCACGCATTCGGGCGGCATCTTCGGAAGCTTCAGCCGGCAGGCGGGCGGTGCCCTCCGGTAACGCGGACGTGCACATCCAGACCTCTACCTCGCCGAGGTAGAGGTCTGAAAATGTGAGGTCAGCGACGCGGCGGGACATTCTTCTTAAAGCTCACCAGCGGATTTGTTGGGATGTCGCGCTGGTCGCCGCCCCGCCGCCGAGATCCTTACCTACCAATGCCTTTCGAGCTGCTTGTGCATCATCGCTATTCCCCCCAAATGTCAGCGTAAATCCTTCTGCGACGGTTGCAGCGTTGGCCATGGAGACAGTGGCACCAGTCTTTGTGTGTGTCATCGTGTCGCCATTTAAAGTCCAACCTTTGGGCGTTTGGACTTGGCTAAGTAATAAATCTGCCGGCGCACTGTTCCCCGCTGCAAGCTGCCGCACAGAGGTTACGATGCCGGTTACGCCCTCCACATAAGACTGATTTGATGCACCTGTATTCGCCGTCGAATACAAACCCAGCGCGCCGGCTATCACCAAGGCCGCCAAGCCAATAAATGCGATAAATTCAAGAATCGTCACACCGGCTTGGAGCTTCACCCGCTTAAAAGTAATTTTCTTCATCTCAAATTTCCTTTTCATATTTATAAACACAGTAAAAGACAGACCCCACTTCAATCAGCGCTTCGACGTCACTGTTTGTATGAACTATCACCCTCCCTGTTGAATGGTCTGGGCGATCTGCTCCTGAATCGCGAAAAGCCCCAACACCAACCACGCCACGATAAGCACCACCGTAAAAAACGCAACGCTCTTCAGAACGGCCGCTTGGCTGTTCACTTGATCCAGCCCGTTTTCCATCCACTCCTTGGCGGTGATCTGCAGCGCTTTATCGAGCTCGGCGCGCTGGGAGAAAATGGCGATTGAATCAATGATGGCACGATCTGGGAATCCGTGCCCGGCTCGCTCGAGGGCATCACCAAAATTGACCCCCGACTGGGAGTACGCGATCACCGGGTCGAGCCGCTCCCGCATCCAGGTGTCAGCGTGCTTGCGCAGCATGAGCAGCGCGCGCTCGATGTTGGTGCCGGTCTCCACCAGCACGGCCAATGAGATGAGGAAACCACTGCCGTTGCGCAGCCGGTAATAGGAATACGGCGGATAGCGGTCAAGCCAGGTGCGCGCCTTGCCGGTGAAGCGCGGCAGGCTGAGCTTATAGGCCACCACCACGCCAATCACGACCACAACAAAAACCCACCAGTAGCCCTTGACGACGCTTGACAAGATGTGAAGGCTCTTGGCGATGCCGGTCCAGGTTTTTGGATCAGAAATTTCGGCGAACACCGGGATGATCTTGATGCCAAACATCACGGTGATCAACATGGCCACCACGAAAAGGATGGCGGGATAAAGCGTGGCACCCAGCAGGGCTTTTTTGATCTGGGCAGAAAATTTCACGGATTCGATGACGCGAAGCAAGATGGCCTCGAGCTTGCCGGCCTTGCCACCCGCGGAAATCAGTGTGCGCTCATCAAGCGGCACCCAATCACCCATGGCATCGGCAAAGTCACGGCCACCGTCCATCTGGGCAATCCATTCGCCGTACATGATCACATGGGGATGGCTTTTGCCTTTTTTTAGCGCGCGCTTGTAGAGCTCTTTATTGGCGTCGTACACACTGATGCCGTTACGCAGCATGAAATACAGCATGCGATAGACATCGATGCGCGATTGGCTGCTTGCCAGAAACTGAAATTTGGCAAAAGCGAGATTGAGTGAATCGGAATCGAGTTTCATGCTCAGGAGGCCTTGAGGAAATCGAGTCGATTGAGTTCGTCGGTCAGGAAGCCCAGTTGCGACTCCACATCCCGCGGGTCGATGAGGCCGGCACCCACTTTATCGATTGCGTGGCCGAGCATGGAAGTGCCGCCCAGCTTGGTGCGCCAGTGCCGCTCAGCACCGCGTTTGTCGCGACCGCGCATGTAGTCCATAAAAATACCGTCCGGTGCAATCACTTCAGACACCACGGTGCGGCCTGAGTAACCTGTGCCGCGGCATTTGTCGCAGCCATCGCCCTTCAGGCAGACACCCTCCACACCGCCACCGAGTTTAACCGTTTTGAATATGCGGTCCATCTGGCGCCGACTAATGGCTTGGGATTTGGACAACGCCTCCTGAAGCGGCAGCTTGCAGTGGGGGCACAATTGCTTGACCAGACGCTGGGCCACCAGCCCGGTGACCAGCGTCTCATCCGTGAGCAATGACAAATCCATGCCCAGGTCAAGCAAGCGGTCGAAGATGTGCATCGCCGAGTTGGCGTGGATGGTGGTGTAGACCTGGTGGCCCGTCATCGAGGCTTGCAGCGCGGCGCGGGCACTGGCGAAGTCGCGTACTTCCGAGATCATGAGGATGTCCGGGTCCATACGCATTGCGGCGCGGATGGCGCCAATATATTGCTTGGCGCGCTCTTCGTCGGTGCTGGCGTTGGTCACCGAGGTTTGCACCGCACCCGTGATGACATATTCGGTGGGGTCTTCCACCGTGATGATGTTTTTGCGGCCCAGAGTTTCGGAAAACACCTGCGCCAGCGCGCGCTGCAGCGTGGTGGATTTGCCCGAACCGGTGGGGCCGGATATGAAGTTAATGCCGGTGGGCTTGGCCATCATGGCTTCAATGGCGACAAGCTGGGATTCGGCATACCCGAGCGCCGCGAGCGTACCCTGCGTGGCGCTGGTGTCGTAAAGAATACGCAGCACCATGATTTCGCCCACATTGGTGGGGCTACGCACGATGCGCACACCGAACAAGCCGGAGGGCAACTTGGAAGTGTCGTTGATCACCGCGTCCTGACGCTCACGTTCCTTGTATGTGGCATCGGATTCGTCGGACATGGATACATACAGGGTGCGGATAAGCAGTTGGCCGATTTCGACGGTTTGCTCATGCTGCCGCTGCTCGACCAGATCACCCAGTACGCGGAAGAAGACACGAGTGCGATTTCGCTCGATGCGAATGTGGATATCGGATGAGCCGGATTTCACGGCATCCGTGATCAACTGGCCACAAATCCGCTGGGTGGTGGAGGAATCAATGCGTCGGGCTACACGCTGACCGAGTTTATAGAGTTGACCGACAGTCTGGATGTCGGAGTCTATAACTCTGATTTCACGGCCGTTTTGCCGAAAAACTCGGCGCACCCTCGCGATATAGGAGATGATTTCAGGCTGTGTTTTTGCCCCCATGGATACATGAAGGCTGCCGTCTGAAAGCAGGCAAAGGCTGGTTTCCAGCCCCGCGGGTGGGCAATACTCCGGGTTTTCAGGGACCGATATCGGATACGGCTCCGATGCTGGTGGCAGATTCCCCCCGAGAGAGCCTGCTGCTTTTGTTGTGTCCATCAATGGCGTCTCCAGAGCACCGCTCAAGTCGGGTTAAAAAGGCCGACCCATGGGCATACCCCCCGTAGATGGACTCGTGGCCGAGCCCCCCGGCCGTGCGGTGGAACCGCCCACACCCAGCCGCCGCTCGACACTACCCTTGCGCAACACGACACCATCCGAGCGGATGGACGCCACTCGCATCCCGTTCGGGAGGGTGTCGCCCTCGCGCACCAGCATGCTTGAACCATTGTCGAGCACAAAAGTGGCGAGCCGATCACCATCGACCGATTGGCGCATCGACTTGAAGATGACATTGGCTTCAGGCACCGCCTGAGGCGCGTTCAGGCGCTCGATTTCCTTGATTTTGGTGGTGATCTGGGCGCGGAGCTCTGTTTCCTCGAGGCGTTTCTTGAGAAGCAGGATTTCACGCTGCATGCGGGTGAATTCGTCCTTGCCGATCACCACGCTTTCGACCCGCAGATCAGCCGGGGCGGCGGGCGCGGGCGCGATGGCGGGCGCGGGTGCCGGCGCCGCAGCAGGCGCGGGGGCCTGTGCCATGACGAAAGAGGCCGGCAACAGGGCGGCGATCAGAATTACGGTGCGTTTATTTGCCATAGATATCTCCTTCAAGCTTCCATTGATCGCCTGTGCGTACCGCCTTTTTCAGCCTGAGCCCGTGTATGTGCCCGGTGATAGTCACGAAATCCCACGGAGGGGTGAGGCCGGACAAACTGAATGTCAGGTTTTTCCAGGACTTGATGACCGTTCGGCCTTCGGCATTTTTTGTGTTGCTCTCAGGTTCGTTGTTGAAACTGCCTTGCAGGCCCCGTGCCTGCGCCAGCGAGATCAGCGCCAGACGGGCGCTTTCCATTTCGGATACCGCCTCATCCTGATAGGGCATGGGCAACTGGCGGCGCACCACGAGTGCGGCTTTGTCACCCGAGAACGACAGCGGGTCGGCGGCATTGACGGGCTCAAACACCAGGCCTTGCACCACGGGGCGCACGAAAGCCACATTGGAGTCGCCACGCGCCCAAGTGAATTTGACGCCGGCATTCATGTCGCAATCAACGGACTCGAGCTTCCAGCCGCCCGGGCCATCCGGCACCCTCTGCATGGCATCGAAGCACATCAGCGCCACCTGCGCGGCTTCGGGCTCGGTTTTCCAGGGGAAGGGCAATACGATCGGGGGCTGCTCACCCGTCACTGGCTCAAGGGCCTGGGATACTTCAGGTATCTGGGCCACTTCGGCCGCTTTTTCCATCACGAAGTAAGCCACACCTGCGGCGAGGGCAATCAGCAATCCGCCCAGGGTGATTGCCTTCCAGGGGATGGTGGCAGTGACTGGCTGGAGTTTGCAGGGGTCCTTAACCTTGAGCTTGCCACCCTTGAAGGGCAGGAGATCCTCGAGGGGCAGCTCTTCGGAATTGCCGATCTGGAGTGACTTGGGGGCGTAAATCGCCTCCCATTGGTTTGTCTGACCGAATTCCTGACCGAAGCGCTCGAGCACTTCGGTCTTGCTGCCTGCGAAATCGCCTTCGGGCAGCAGCGCATCCTTGAGCACTGCGACGAAGATGTAGAAATCACCTTCGACCGGGAAGATACCCATCCAGTTGGAGTGCCCCGAGCGCGCTGACACTGCCTTCGCAATGGTGGCGGCGATCGAAGTGCTGCCGACCTTGGCACCGCCCGCTGAGGATCCGAACCCCACCTGCGGGATGCCGAAGGGATCCTTCAGCTGGCAGAAGCCGATCAGATCCATGTCCTTGAACTGGAACTTGACCTGGGCGCGGGCCTCGTCCTTCCAGCCCTTGGCACTGGTCAAGGTCTGCCAGAAAAGGCCGGATACGAACTCCTGCCCTCCGAAATCAAAGACCTGGTGCTGGTTGTACATGGCCTCAGCTCCGGATGCGATCCATGATGACGGGGGTGATCATGATGACGATGAGCGTGCGCTGCGCTACAGCCTGACGCGAGCCACCGAAAGCGAGATTCTCTGGGCGATCCAGCCCTTTTCGATTGGCTTGGTTGAAGTTATTTTCGTAGCCCGCCATCACCAGCGTTTCCCCCGACTTGAGCGAGACACGCTGCATGAAGTTGCGCACGTTCTGGGACCACAACGAGATGGCAACCTGACTGCTGGCTTCACCGTAGGTTTGCGGCACGAGACCCTCAGGCGCTTCGGACAAATCCGCGGACAGATGAATGAGCAGGTTTTCAGAATCAAGAATCCGCGGCAACAGCTGGAGGGCCACCCCCGATGTCACCGTGCCCGGCGTAACAGACACCGTGGGCGCATTGGTGGCGGTGTCGACCGTACGGGTATAGGTATCAATGAAGCGCGAGGTGGTGCCTACTTGAATTGGAGTGGGCTGGTTGTTCAGCGCGAACTGCTGAGCGGAGGTCACATCACTGATCTCAGCTTGCTCGGCAAGCGCTTTGATGATGGTGTTGCTCCCACCCAATTTGCCCTGGCCCGCAGCTTTGGAAAAGACCAGCGCAGAGCCCGAGCCGCTGTCAGCTTTGACATCAAAGACGCTGCGCAGTCGAGCGGCATTACCGCCCGCTCTTTCGTAGACGAGATCCCAGTCAATACCGAGCGTCTCGGAATTATTAAGTTTGAGTGTCACCACCTTCACATCGAGCAGCACCTGACGCGAGAGCAGCGTGTTCTGCGCCTCGATCAACTTGGCCACCTGATCCAGCACAAAGGGAGTGTCTGTCACGGTGACTGTGCCAGCGGAGCCGTTGACTGTGACAATACCATCACGCGATCTCATGGCGTTGACGCTGTCCTCCAACGACTTCCAGAAGGTGACGCCAACCGAGGCTTGGGTACGCTGGGTCGCAGTACGGCTAGAGCCCGCGGTGGTTGACGCTGCGCCACCGCCTGATGTGCCGATATCGGTTGTAGCAGCCAGATCACCAGGCAACACCATGATGGTGTAGGTGCGGGTGTCGCGATGGTAGAACTCGATGGTGCCATTGGGCGTGTGACGCCAGGAGATACCGAAGCGCCCGGCCACCAGATCAAAGAGCGAAGACAGGCTGCCGGCAAACCGGAAGCTCACCGGGGGTTGCACAGCACTTGCGCCCGAGCCACCGGATAACGAACCGGGCGCGGAAGCGGGCGCTCCAGGTGCAGCCGGGGCGCCGGCCGCAGCCGGCGCTGCGGGATTGATTGAATAGAGAGCGGCCCCGCGGGCGGCCGCCAGCAAGGCATCATCACGCACCACGACCGACACACGCGCGATGGATGAGAGCGGCTCAATCAACTCGGAGAGGGCGGACACATCTTGCACCATCTCAACCCTGCGGGAGAGAAACTCAGGCGGCTTGACCGACGTGCTGAGCGGCACGGGCTTCGCGCCGAGGAACACTTTATCGCTCACCACCACGGCGGAGGATTTTTGGTTCTTGGCTTGATCAACCGCGACTTCGTTCTTGAGCGTCGATTCCCTGACCTTCTTTTCCTGGTCACGCACCACGGCGGATTGGTACTGGAGGAAATTGGTGGTGCACCCACCCAACACCGCCGTCGCCACGACGGCCGCAATCCAAGATGTTTTCATTATTGCCTCCCGGAAAGGATGCGGAGCACCCGATTACCCTTGTAGAACTCTGCCCGCACCGGCCGCTCAGGGACGGACAAGCCATCAACCACCTTGGCGACCGCTTCGATAAAGTCGCCGTCAAAATCTGCATTGAATTCGATCTGGAAATCAGTGGGGAATTCCCACGCAACTTGCCACTCCACTTGACGCGCCCAGCGCTCGAGCGCGGTGCGCACGGTGCGGTCCTCGCGAGCCAATGTCCAAGCCAAGGGTGTGGCAGGTGCCGGGATCACAGCTGCAGAGCCCAGTAGCGCAGACAGGGACGCCGGATCCGCCGTCGCGAGTTTGATGTCGGTAATGTCAAGCGGCTTGACAGCACCCTGCGGCTCAACACGCTCGACCGCCGCCTGGATCGACACAGCGGCGGGCGCAGATTGGGCGAGGACGTCTGGTTGCGCCTCAACCGGGGCGCCGGAGGCCTGTGCATCTTGAGCGGGAATGTAGGCCGCTTTCACCATTGCATGCTCAACAGACGAGGCGGCCACTGGCAAGATGGCAGACGAGGGCGCGGGGTCATTCAACTTGACCAGGACCTCTGCCGCAACATCCGGGGCCAGCACGCCACCGCGCACGAGATCCACGATACGGGAGGACACCTCTGCGATCCCCTGCGGGGCCTTGCCTTCAGCGCCGGCAAAACCCTCGGCGGCAGGGACAACGGATTGAGCAGCGGTCACAACCTCCACCAACGAGGCCTTGTCAGCGATTTCTGCGAGCTCGAAGGTTACCGGCTCAGGCAGGGGCAATGAGGCGATTGCGGGCGCCGGGGGCAAGGCCTCGGGCGCCTCCAACAACGCCACCTCGGGCTTGTTCGGGGTAGCGAGCGCTTCCTCGGTTGACCGGTCAAAGGCAGGCACCGGGGCAGATGCGAATCGGGTGGCGGTCAGGCGGATAGAATGGCGCAACGCGGGCGCCGGGGCCGCGGACTCCTCGACCGTGATGCGCCCCGCAGACTCGCCAATGGTGCCATGCATCGAACCCGAAACGGGTTGAGTGCTCTCCGCGCACGCAGGGCCTGCCGACATGAGGCCGGCTGCAATGATTGTCAGGGTAGTCCGGTAGGCGGGCATGTTCATGCTCCTTGGATTCAAACGTTTCAACAATATAGCCTGCAGCAAAAAACCAGATTTCGGGCCGCGATCAAACCACGTTCGCGGGAAAGCGCAAGCAAAAATGCGTCAAGCATTTCGCAAAGCGCGCAGTATGCCAGCGAGAGGGGAAACGCGGAACAAAAAATACGGCTTTTCTAATGATGCTCGGCACAAAAACAACATCCAGGGGGCATCACTGGCCCCGCACGCCGTCTCACTACATTCGACGATAGGCCAATTTAATATGTCATCGAGATTCGCCAGAAATCCTGATTGCAAACCGAAGCCCTCCCCAAACGCGCTCGCGCGGCTCGCTCTACACT
>Ga0079301_1001067_pt1 | contig 13013 bp, 12 predicted proteins | sample Wag4_2014_7_11_3_FD_74797 | JGI IMG/M metagenome (GOLD analysis project Ga0079301, IMG submission 74797) | Fresh water mixed with fracking chemicals microbial communities from Ohio, USA - Utica-2 Time Series FC 2014_7_11 | ecosystem: Engineered > Industrial production > Chemical products > Input...
GAGATCGACCACTACCAGCCGATCCTGTACGTGCTCGAGAGCTTCGAGCAGCTGCGGGATGCGATGAACAGCTATGCGACGCGGTTGATCGATGCGGCCGAAAAGGCGCCTGTGCACGCGTGAGTGCGAGGGGACGTCCGAGATAACTTTAGGATAAACCGCGATTGAATCGTGGATTGTCCTAGACCGTGGCTATGCTCCCGGCATGCCCGCGCACATGCTGGTCCCACGCGACATCGGTCCGCTCGTCTCGCAATCCGCCATGACGTTTCCCGCGGTGGGGATCGTGGGACCTCGGCAGAGCGGCAAGTCCTCGCTTGTCCGGGCCCTGTTTCCACGGCACAGGCTCGCGATCCTCGAGTCGCCCGATGTCCTGCGCGCCGCGCAGCAGGATCCGCGCGCCTTTCTTGATTCCTTCGAGTCAGCCGACGGCGCCGTGCTCGACGAGATCCAGCGTGCGCCGGAGCTCATGTCGTATCTGCTCGAGTACATCGACCGCGATCTGCGCACCGGCAGGCGCATGGGCCGCTGGATCCTGACCGGCTCGGAGAGCCTCCTGCTTTCGCAGCGCATCACGCAATCGCTCGCGGGGCGGATCGCGATGCTCGAGGTGCTCCCGATGAGCGCAGGCGAACTCGCCGCCTTCCCCCGGCGCCGGGGCGACGCGCGGGCATCGCTCGTCCGTTCGGTCATCCAGGGCGGCTACCCCGCGCTCTTCGCCGAACGGCCGGATCGCGGCACCTGGTTCGACGCCTATGTGACGACGTACCTCGAGCGCGATGTGCGCAACATCCTGCGGGTCGGGGATCTCGCTGCATTCCAGCGCTTCCTCACGCTCTGCGCAGGACGCACGGGCCAACTGCTGAATCTGGCGCAACTCGGCGCAGATGCCGCGATCGCGCAGAGCACCGCGCGCGCATGGATGTCCGTCCTCGAGGCGACCTACATCGTCAAGCTCGTCCCGGGCTGGTACGGCAACATCAGCAAGCGGCTCGTGAAGGCACCCAAGCTGCACTTCGTCGATACGGGACTCGCATGCGCGCTGCTCGGCATCTCGGACGAGAAGGTGCTCGACACGCATCCGCTGCGGGGGCCGCTCGTCGAGTCGTGGTTCGCAGGCGAGCTGCTGAAGGCGCAGGCAGCGCACGGCCTGCGCTCGCGGATCTTCCACTGGCGCGACCAGAACGCGGCGGAAGCGGACCTCGTGGTCGACCTCGGCGGCAAGCTGACCGTGATCGAGGTCAAGAGCGCCATGACCGTGCACCAGGACTGGGCCCGCGCGCTCGAGCGCATGACGAGCGCCCTGCCCGTGGACACGCGCGTCGAGCGCGTCATCGTGCACGGTGGCGGCGACGACATGCCGCCGCTGAAGGGCACCACGCTCGTCCCGTGGTCGCGTGCGGCGGAGTTCGCGACGCGCGTGTTCGCAGAGGGCTCGGGCAAGCTCCCAGCCGCAACGCCGTCCAAGGTGGAGACCGCGTCGAGGAAGGCGGCGACAAAGGGCTCGCGCGGCGTGAAGCAGGCGCCCGCCAAGCGAAAGACGGCGGCCGGAGAGGCCGCCGCCAAGCGCATCGTGAAGAAGAAGAGTCGAAGGGCTTAGGGACAGGCGCCCCAGCCGGCGAGGACGATCGCGAGGTCCGAGCCGTTGACTTCGCCGTCCGCATTGATGTCCGCGCCCGGGTACTTCGCGCTGGGGGCACCCCAGTTCTGGAGGACGATGGCGAGATCGACGCCGTCGATGGAGCCGGATGAGTCGGCATCGCCCGGGCATGGCGTCGATTCACAAGCATCGACTTGGCCATCCTGGTCGGAGTCGACCGACGGATCCACGAGGATCTCCGCTGCATCCGGGATGAGATTCTGATTGCAGTCGGTTGTCGTGTCGATCGCCGACGAAGAGCTGCATCCGCTGCATGCAACGCAACAGTTCCAATCCTGCGTGCCGGACCATGCCGCGGAGTTTCCGATGAAGCTGCAGTTGGAAAGCGGAATGGCGACATGACCCCACCATCGGGCGATGGCGCCACCCGAGTAGACCGTTGCCTGATTGCGCGCGAAGATGCAGTCGCTCGCGGAGCTCGCCGAGTGCGAGACGTGGAACCCACCACCTTCTTGGGCCTGGTTGTCGAGGAACATGGAATCGGTGACGATCGCGCCTGCCCCATTCGCCGTCGCGGAGTACATACCCAATCCACCGGCTTGCGCGGTTCCCAGCCCACCATTCGCGACGAACGCACAGTTCGCAACGGTTGCCCCGGCAAAGTTCGCGTCGGCCTCGATGAGAAGTCCATTGGTGTTGCGTGTGAATAGACATCGCTCGACATCTAGCGCGCCGTTAGTGGCATGCACGCCTCGCCCGTTGGCGATGTGCAGGTTCCGAAGTACAACCGTACCCGTGGCACCTGGAGCACACTCGACGAGTGGCGATGTCTCGTTCCCGGATCCGATGAATTGCGTCGACATCGCGCCGCCGGTTCCCGCGATCGTGAGTGAGTGCACGATCGTCACCGGATCCCACTCATAGGCACCTGGAGCGACGAGCACACGGTCGTTTGGCTGGCTCGCCGCGACGGCGGCGGCCAAGGTCGCGAACTGGGACGGGACCAGAAGATCGCGCGGTCCGACCTCCGTGACGGAGAGGTCGTCGATCAGGATCCCGCCCGCGTTCCCGAGCACAAGCGAGCGAAACTCGACGACCGTTGAAGCCGAGTCGGCGACCCACTCGCGCTCGAGACGGGTCCATTGGCCCCAATTGCATTCAACGCCCGCCGTGCTATCGCTACCCCAAAGCGTCGTGAGAGTGTGATCGCTCGTCGTCGATCCGGTCGTGATCCGCATCGTCTTCGGGGTACCGATGGGAGCGCAGCATCCATTCGCCAGCGCGAGCGCGGATACTCGATAGCGCTTGCCAATCACCGTTGCGATGGTCTGCCGGATCGCGCCGCCATCCTGCGCAGGCGAACCGTTCAAATCAACCGTGCGACTTCCCTCGGGCGCCGCATCGCAGCATGTTCCGCCCGCCAGCGACCAGTTCCAGTCGACGCTCCGAGGTCCGACCACCACCCAGTTCGGGATAGTGGTGCTTCCGCCACCCAACGTCAAAAAGCCACCACACGTCGAAGGCGAGCCCCCTTCGAGACCGCCATTCACGAGCAGGTTCTGACCAAGCGCCGCCGATGCCGATGCGGCGATCACCGCAATACCAGACGCCATCCGATTCATCGATTGATCCTCTCGCAGCAAGGCCACAGGGCGCGAGCGGGGAACGTCCTGCCGCGCGGGCATCGTGAGAAAGGCCGCAAGAATCACGAGCGGTGCGAAAAGCACCGTACTGACAGCGGCCACCCTCGAACTCGACGTGGGTGCCACTGGGCTGCCCATGGACGCGGACACCCGCATCCACTGCTCATCGCTGTAGTTCCGCCACTCCCCGCTCACTGCGCCACCAGCCTCTGCACATCCGCGATCGCCTCGTCCATCTCGCGCTCGGAGACGCCTTCGAGGGCGAGGAGCCAGCGCATCCAATCGCGGACCTTCGCCTGCGCGAGCCGCGCGGCGGGGCGGGCGCTCTCGGGGCGGAGGCCGAGTTCGCGGGCGGCGTCCTCGTAGGTGACGCCCTCGAGGAAGTGGCGCTCGAACACGGCCCAGGCGTAGGCCTTGCCGGCGGCGACCAGCTCGTTTCGCGCGCGCTCGCACGCCTCGCCGAGCACGCTGCGCGCCCACGCGCGCTCGAGCTCGCGGAAGGCGCGGGCGTCGTCGGGAGCGGCGAGCGCGTCGGCCCCCTGCTCATGCATCGCGTCGAGCGAGGCGCCATCGCGACGCTCGCGGCGCATGCGCGCGCGGCGCTCCTCGCGCAGGTAGAGCAGCATGCCGTTCGCGAGGAACCGACGCAGCGGCATCGCGCTCTCGAACCACTTGACGAGGTACTCGTCACGCGCGAGGCGGCTGGCGAAGAAGCCGTTGACGAGCGCCTCCGCGTCGTCGAGCCAGCCGAGGCTCGAGCCCTTGGCGTAGATGCGCAGCGGCTCGGCGTAGCGCGCCATGACGCGGGCGCGGAGTTCGGCGGCGACCGACGCGTCGCGCGGCGCCTCCATGACGCGCGTGGCGAGCCAGGTCCATTCGGTCGAGGGAAAGTGGTCGTAGTTCGTCCCAGCCATGCGTGTCTGCATGCCAAGAAGGCCTCGGGAGTGTCCAGCGGTGTGGATACTCGCCGAATCCGCGCGAAGTCGCCTGGATGACTTGGAGTCAGTCTGCGCGCGGGGTGCAGGGATCTCCGCATGGATCGGCCGAAATCGTCCGATATACTCGGCCGCATGGCGCCCGCTCGTCCAACTCCGCCCGATGCCACGATCGCTCGCGTGGTCGAAGCGGCGCTCCTCGCCGCCTCGCCTTCGACGCGCTGCGTCGCCTGCTGGGTGTTCGGTTCACGGGCGGGCACTTCGTTTCAACGCGACAGCGATCTCGATCTCGCGGTGCTCTGCGAGGGAACGCTGACCGATGTGCAGGCGTTCGAGGCGGCTCAGATGGTTGCGTCGGAGCTCGCGCTCGATGTCGACCTAGTCGATCTCCGCCGGGCATCGGGCGTGCTCGCGATGGAGGTCGTTCACAGGGGCCGGCGCATCCTCTGCCGCGACGAGTTCACGACGGAGCTGTACGCGACGACCTGCTTCTCGGAGTATGTGTCGTTCAGTGAAGCGCGCGCGCCCATCGTGGAGGACTTCCTTCGCGCACGGAAGGCGGTCTGATTGCCTCCGAACGATGTGCTCCTCAACAAGGCGACGACGATCGAGCGCTGCGTGACGAGGGTGCGCACGGAGCGGGCGCGTCAGCCCGATGACGCACTCGCGCAGACCGTCGAGGATTCGATCGTGCTGAACATCCAGCGCGCGTGCGAGGCCTCGATCGACGGGGCGATGCATGTGGTGCGGCTCCGCGAGCTCGGTGTCCCCCAGGATCGCCGCGACGCATTCCGTCTGCTCGCCGAGGCGGGGATCATCGATCCGACGCTCTGCGGCGCACTGCAGCGCATGGTCGGCTTCCGCAACATCGCGGTCCATGACTACCAGCGAATCGCGCGCGCCGTGATCGATCACATCGTCCTACACGGGCTCGACGACCTGCTCCGCTTCGCGCGGGTCCTCTGCGCCCTCTGACGCGGCGCGGCGACTACACTGCCCGCCCCATGGCCAAGAAGTCGACCTCCGCCGCCCGGACCGCCGTCAAGAACGCCCCCGCCGCAACCACCGAGCAACTGCTCCTCGGCATCCCCCTCAAGGGCTACGCCGCGCGGCGCGAGCAGGTGCTCAAGTCGCTCAAGGACTCGGTCGCGCTCGTGTTCGCGGGGGACATGGACGCGAGCATCCACGGCGAGTTCCGCGCGCATCCGCACTTCCAGTACCTCACGGGCATCGTCGACGAGCCGGGCGCGGTGCTGCTGTTCGACCCGCTGAATCCCGTCGAGGCGCGGCGCACGATCCTGTTCCTGAAGCCGCTCAACCCCGAGCTCGAGAAGTGGGACGGCTTCCGCGAGGAGATCTCGTCGAAGCTCAAGGCGAGGTACGGCGTGTCGACGATCATGCGCACGACCGCGTTCGCGCGGTTCCTGCTCGAGGCGACGAAGCGCGCGAAGCGGTTCGCGCTGCTGCATCCGCTGGCGGCGCACACCGCGCCGGTGTCGCCGGACCTCGATGTGTTCCGGAAGAGCGCCGAGCGCATCCCGGGCTCGTCGTTCGTCGACCACACGCAGATGCTCGCGGTCATGCGCGCGGCGAAGTGCCCGTACGAGATCGCGCTCATGCAGCGCGCCGCCGACATCACGGCGAAGGGCTACGACGCGGTGCTCTCGGGCCTCAAGCCCGGCATCACCGAGTTCGACGTGCAGGAGCTCGCCGAGCACGGCTACCGCGCCAACGGCTCGCGCAAGCCCGCGTACCACACGATCGCGGGCGGCGCGTTCAACGCGACGGTGCTGCACTACCACGGCAACCGCGAGCCGCTCAGGGACGGCGACCTGATCCTGCTCGACTCGGGCGCCGAGTACATGGGCTACGCGTGCGATGTCACGCGCACCTTCCCCGTGAACGGCAAGTTCACCAAGCGCCAGCGCGAGATCTACGAGATCGTGCTCGAGGCGCAGCTCGCGGCGATCGCGGCGACCAAGGCGGGCACGACCTTCGCGGCGATCGACAAGGCCGCGCGCGACGTGATCACGAAGGCGGGCTACGGCGACGCGTTCTTCCACGGCTGCGGACATCACCTCGGGCTCGAGGTGCACGACATCACGCCGGAAGGGCCGATCCCCGAGAACGCGATCATCACCATCGAGCCGGGCATCTATCTCCCGGGCGAGAACTTCGGCGTGCGCATCGAGGACGACATCCTCGTGACCAGGAAGGCCGGCGGCGTGAACCTGACCTCGGCCATCCCGAAGACGGTCGAGGCGATCGAGCGCGCGATGCGCTGAACGCGTTCTTGACCGCGGCTGAACGCCTCGGCGACGACGCGTGCGCACCATGCCTCGATGCACGGACGCTCCACTCCATCGCACACCACCCCGACGCGGGCCGCGGCGCCGCCGCTCGGGCGCGCACTCCTGCTGACCGGGTCGATCGGCTCCGGCCACACCCGCGCAGCGGAGGCGGTCGCCGAGGCGATGCTCCGCAGCGGCGGCGCCGATTCGGCGCTGGTGGTCGATGTGCTGGCGCACGCGAACGCGCCGTTCCGCGCGCTGTACCGCGACGCGTACCTCTCGCTGATCGAGCGCGCGCCGGGCGCGATCGGCTGGCTCTACCGCACGAGCGACACCACCGGCGGCGGCGCGGCGCGGCGCACTGTGCAGCGCTGGGCGCTCGGCCGGCTTCGGGCGATGCTCGCGCGCGAGCGGCCCGACACCATCGTGTGCACGCACTTCCTCGCGGCGGAGCTCGTGTCGGGCATGGTCGAGCGCGGCGAGTGGAGCGGCACCTTCGCGGTGGTGGTGACCGACCTCGACGCGCATGCGATGTGGGCGGTCTGCCCGCGCGCGGACCTCTGGTTCGTGGCGCTGCCCGAGACGGTGGAGATCCTGGTGGGCAAGGGCGTTCCGCGCGACCGCATCGCGGTGACGGGCATCCCGATCGCCGGTGCGTTCAGTGCGCGCCTTCCGTCCCGCGCCGAGCTGCGTGCGCGCTTCGGCCTGCCGACCACGGGTCCGATGCTGCTGGTGTCGGGCGGCGGGGTCGGGGTGTCGCTGCTCTCCTCCACGCTGGAGCAGCTTCTGTCGATGCCGGTCGACTGCGGCGTGGCGCTGGTCTGCGGCAAGAACGCGCGCCTTCGGCGGGATGCCGAGGCGGTGCTGGCCGCGGCGGCTCCGGGGCGCGTGCGCTGCACCGTGCTCGGATTCACCGACCGCATGCACGAGCTCATGCACGCCGCCGACCTCGCGGTCGGGAAGCCCGGCGGACTGACCTCGAGCGAGGCGCTCGCATGCGGGCTCCCCATGGCGATCGTGCATCCCGTGCCCGGGCAGGAGGAGCGCAACAGCGACCACCTGCTCGAGTGGGGCGTGGCGATCCGCCTCAACTCGCCCGAGACCTTCGGCTGGCGCATCGCGACGCTGCTCGGGGACGGCGCGCGGCTCGACCGCATGCGGCAGGCCGCGCGGATGCGCGCGCGTCCGTTCGCGGCCGACGCGATCGTGGACGAGCTCCGTCGCCTGCGCGGCGCGCCGGTGTCGGCGCCCGCACCGGCCCCGCAGCAGGTCGCCCACTTCACGCCCCGGCTCGCGCGCACCGACGACGCGCCGTCACTCGAGCAGGGCGGGGAAGAACTCGTGCAGCGTGAGCAGCACCAGTGACCACGCGACCGGCGACGCGCTGACCACGATCGCCGTGACCGCGAGGAAGCGACCCGCGCTGCGCCGCAGCCGCGCGAGGATCTCGCACACCACGATCACCCACATCATGAGCGCGAACTTGAACGCGACCGCGCCCTGCATGCCCCACTCGTCGATCACGAGCGCGGCGAGCGGGTTCACCTCGATGCCGCCGCGGTCGAGGATCTTCCAGGTGAGCATGATGTCGAGGCTCGACACGAAGATGATCCACACGTACGCGTTCTGGAAGTGCATCTCGGGCGCATGCGCGAACCCGAGCGGATCGGGCGTGAACGCCGCGCCGCACTCGGGGCAGCGCGCGGGGCGCCTGACCTCGTGCCGCCCGACCGCGTAGCCGCACCCGGGACAGCACCCGTAGCGCGCGCGGCGGCGGCGGCGGAACTCGATCGGCCCGGCGATCGCGCACCACGACACCGTCGCCCAGAAGAGCACGTCGAGCAGGATGCCGACCGCGAGCGGCCGCAGCGGCACCAGGATGTGCATGCCGTGCACCATGCCGATGTGCGCGTTCCAGTGGAACTCGGGCATGCCCTCGTATCCGCCCGCGAACTCGCCGGTCGGCGTGCTCGAGAGCGCGCCCGCGGGAGCGGCCCCCGCGCGCGGCGCGCGGTACCAGGCCTCGCTCGCGAAGGCGCGGAACGGCCAGCCGGCGAGGCCGGTGTCGATGCGTCCCCACGACGCGCGCTGCTCGGTCGGCGGCGTGCGCACGATGCTCGCCGGTGCGCGCCGCGCGCGGCCGTTCGAGTCCTCGAGCCGCCCCTCGGGCCAGTGGGTGTGTGCGGAGTCGGAGGCGTCCTCGCGGGCTTGACCGCGGGCGTCCTCTCGGGCTTGACCGCGCGCCGGCTCGCGGGGCAGCGCGATGTACCAATCCGAGAACGCGCTGCGCCGGACCTCGAGCGTCGGTCCTGCGCCGGAGAACGAGCCGTCGACGCCCGCGCCGCTGGTCGACGCCGCCGCCGCCGGCCGCCACATGCTGATCGGCGCGTTCGCCGGGCCGATCCCGCGCGACGCCAGCAGCAGCGGCAGTCCCCACGACATGAACAGCGTGATCGCCACCCCGCTCAGGAGGTACGGCCAGGCCTTCGCGAACCATCGCGCGAGGCGCGGACGCCAGGGTTCGGCGTGGCGCGGATGCATGGGGGCACTATCGCAGGCGCCGCCGGGAGTGCAAACATCGGTCCGCGCGCGAGTACGCGAGCGGGCGTCCGAGCAGGCACGCGAGCAGGCACATGCGCTCCCACGCACGAGCGCCAGCCCGATGCCATGAAGAGGCAAAAACCCACGGCCCGCGTCTGTCACGCGGGCCGTGGGCGCTGCAATCGGATGCCCTGTCCGTTCCAAGGCGTCCGCGATGGGTCTGGCGGCGAAGAGAGGGCCCAGGCGATCAGCGGCGACGTCCGCGACCGGCGAGTCCGGCGAGTCCGAGCAGCGCGATCGCGCCCGGGGCGGGCACGCCGAGCGCGGTGCCGATCGAGCCCGTGTCGCCGCTGCTCGCATAGGTGACCTGGGTGCCGAGCGTGCCGACGCTGCTGACCACGCCGTTGTAGGACGGGTCGATCACGCCCGCGCCGTCGTAGCCGTAGAAGAAGCTCGAGCCCGAGGTGGCCACGCCGAAGGTGACCGAGGTGATCAGGGTGCCCGCCGAGTCGAACAGCGAGACGCCGTCGCCGCCCGACGAGAAACCGACGCCCGAGCCGCTGTAGTAGCCGACCGACACGCCGCTCAGGCCCCAGAAGGTGTTGAACGAGGGAAGACCCGCGCCCGCCGCCGACTCGATGAACACGATGCTCTGGCCCGCGGCGATCGAGGTGATGCCGTTGAGCGCGACGGCGACAGCGAAGTTCACCGAGCCGTCATCCATGCGCCAACCGGTCAGGTCGACGGCCGACGAGCCGTAGTTGGTGATCTCGAACCAGTCCGGGGTCGGCAGGCCGCCGCCGTTGCTGGAGCTCATGACCTCGGTGATGCGGAGATTGGCGTGGGCCGACGACGCGACGATCGCGCTGCACGCGGCAGCGGCAAGCAGGGACTTCATGGAACACCTCTGGAAGACAGGGAACAGGGATGGGGAGACACGCCGGCTGGACACCGGCGGTGGCGAGGGAAGCCACAGGCGGGACACTACGGCTCGGATGTTGCGGTTCCGCAAAGGCTCGGCTCAGGTTCGCCTTGCCTGTGTTCAGACTCCCGCAGCCACTCCGGCGCCCGCGCGCGGCGCGAGATGCGCGAGCAGCACCTCGGCCACCCGCCGCCAGCCCTGCGTGCGCGCGTGCGCGAGGCACGAGGCGCGCGGCACCGCGAGTGCGCGCGCCGACGCGGCGACGAGGTCCTCGTCGAGCGCGCCGTTGACGCCCTCGCGCACCACATCGATCGGCCCCGTCACGGGATACGCCGCGACCGGCACGCCGCAGGCGTTCGCCTCGAGCATCACCACCCCGAAGGTGTCGGTGCGGCTCGGGAAGACGAACACATCGGCCGCCGCGTAGTGGGCGGCGAGCTCCTCGCCGAAGCGGTAGCCCGCGAAGCGCACCTCGGGATGGCTCCGCTCGAGCCGCGCGCGCTCGGGGCCGTCGCCGACGACCACCTTCGACCCCGGCAGCGGCGCTGTGACGAAGGCGTCGATGTTCTTCTCGCGCGCGACGCGCCCGGCGTAGAGGTGCACCGGCCGCGGCAGTTCGGCGAACAGCGAGGTCGTGCGCGGACGGAACAGCTCGGTGTCGACGCCGCGGCACCAGGTCTGCGCGCGGGCGATGCCGTGCGCGCGCAGCTGCTCGGTCACCTGCTGGGTCGGCGCGAGGGTCGCGCGCGCGCCGCCGTGGAACCACTTCATGAAGCGCCACGTCACCGCCGGCGGCAGCGCGAAGTAGCGCTTCATGTACTCGGGGAACTGCGTGTGGTAGCTCGTCGTGTACGGGATCCCGCGCGACTCGCAGCGGCGGCGCGCCTCGAACCCGATCGGCCCCTCGGTCGCGATGTGCACCGCGTCGAACGCGCGCTCCATCGCCGCGCCCACGATCCTCCACGGCGCGAGCGACAGGCGGATCTCGTGGTAGCGCGGCGCCGCGACCGTGCGCCCGAGCCCGGGATGCACCACGTCGACCTCGTGTCCCATCGCCTCGAGCTCGCGGATCGTCTGCTGCCAGGTCCGCACCACCCCGTTCACCTGCGGCGACCACGCGTCGGTCGCGAGCAGGATCCTCACTGGGCGATCCTCATCTGGACGGCCACGTGGTTGAACGCGATCGCCGGCTCGAGCCAGGGATCGGCCTCCTCGGAATCGTCGCCCGAGCCCTCGCGCGCCGCCCGCGCCGCATCGCGCGCGGCGAGGAACGCCAGCCCGTCGATGAGCTCGATGCGGCCGTCGGCGTGCTCGGCGAGCGCCGTGCAGCTCTCGACCCAGTCGCCGCAGTTGAGGTACTCGATGCCGTCGATCGCGCGCTGCTCGGCCTTGTGGATGTGCCCGCAGACGACGCCGTGGAAGCCGCCGCGGCGCGCCTCGGTCACCAGCGCGGTCTCGAAGTTCGAGATGAAGTTGCAGGCGCTCTTCACGCGCGCCTTGATCGCCTGCGACAGCGAGTCGTAGGGCAGGCCGACGAGCGACCGCGCGCGGTTGTACCAGCGGTTCACGCGCAGCAGCATCTCGTATCCGACCGCGCCGGCCACCGACAGCAGCCGCGAGTGGCGCACGACGAGGTCGAACTTGTCGCCGTGGGTGACGAGCAGGCGCCGTCCGTCGGCGGTCTCGTGCACCGCGTCCATCGCGATGCGGATGCCGCCGAAGACCAGGCCGCAGAACTGCCGCGACGCCTCGTCGTGGTTCCCCGGGACGTAGGTGATGCGCGTGCCCTTGTGCGACATCTTGAGCAGGCGACGCAGCACGGTGTTGTGCGAGTCGGGCCAGTACCAGCGCTGCTTGAGGCGCCACATGTCGATGATGTCGCCGACGAGGAAGATCTCCTCGCACTCGACGTGCTTGAGGAACCTCGCGAGCTGCTCGGCCTGGGCGCCGTTCGAGCCGAGGTGGCTGTCGCTGATGAAGAGTGTCCTGTAGCGCGCCTTCATGCGTCGAACCTCCTGTGCCGCCGGTCCTTGGCGGCGTGGACGCGGAAAGCATCGGCCGCCCGTGTTCAGGCCCGGACAATCCGGCGTGAAGGCGCGGTGAGGGGTGCGTGAGAAGCGCGAGAGGGCGCCGCGGGGACGGGAGCGCGCGGCTGAGATCCGGGGTCGCGCGAGGGGTATTCTCACCCCCATGACCACGCCACGCGCCGACGAGCCGACGACGACGAATCCCGAACCGAGCGCCGGGGCGTGGCGGCGGCGTGCCTCGCGCGTCGCGTTCGGCTTCCTGGTGCTTTGCGCGGTGCAGGGCACCGTCCGCGCGCTCATCCACATGCTCGCCCCCGACGGCGGCGCGCAGTCGATCGCGGGCCTCGATGTCGACGTCGAGGGCGGCCGGAACCTCATCGCGATCTTCGGCCAGTGGGGCGCCGTGCAGCTGCTGCTTGCCCTCATCTACTGGGCGGTCATCCTGCGCCACCGCCAACTCGTCACGCTCATGCTCTGGGTGATCGCGCTCGACCAGCTGCTCCGCTGGTTCGAGGGGCAGATCAAGCCGCTGGTCGTGAGCGCGCCACCGCCCGGCGCGTGGGCGACGTGGATCATGGGCCCGCTCTCGGTGCTCGCGCTGGCGCTCGCGATCTGGGGCGCGCGCGGCACGAGGCGGGGTTAGGCAAGGGCGGAGATATCCAGGGCGTGGTCAGACCACCCGGTCGTCGGTCGCGATGTTGAACGCCGGCGCGAGGTTCACCTGCACCAGCTTCGCGCCGACCTTCTCGGCGTGCACGGCCTGCGCGGTGTCGGGATCGACGTAGTCCGAGTGGCAGGACGCCTTCTCGCCGGACTCCGCACCGACGGCCTTCTTCGTCTTCGACGCGAGCTTGTGGATCTCGTCGGGGCTCAGCACGCCGCGCTTCGCGAGGATCTCCTGCTGCTCGGGCGTGAGCGCGGCGCTCTTGACGGGCTTGCCGCGCTGGTACTCCTCGTCCTTGCCCGAGGCGAACTCCTGGATCTCCTTCGAGATGCGCACGCTGCACCAGTCGTGGCCGCACATCGCGCAGAAGTCGGTGTCGACGTCGAGGTC
>Ga0079301_1001069_pt1 | contig 13008 bp, 9 predicted proteins | sample Wag4_2014_7_11_3_FD_74797 | JGI IMG/M metagenome (GOLD analysis project Ga0079301, IMG submission 74797) | Fresh water mixed with fracking chemicals microbial communities from Ohio, USA - Utica-2 Time Series FC 2014_7_11 | ecosystem: Engineered > Industrial production > Chemical products > Input...
GGCCGTCGACGTCGCACACGCGCGCGCCGGCCTCGGTGGCGACGAGCGCGCCGGCGGCGTGATCCCAGATCTTCTCGCGGTAGTCGGCCTTCACGGGGAGGCGCATGTAGATGTCGGCGCCACCGCGCGCGACGACGACGTACTTGCACTGGCTGTCGAGGCGGGCGGGCTGGCCGGGTGCGCCGATGGCGGCGAGCAGCTCGACCGAGAGATCCTGCTTCGAGTGGCCGCTCTCGACCGACTCGCAGGATCGGACCGGGGCGCCTGCGCTCCATGGGGCAAGCGCCAGCCGTCCGGGAGGTGCCGCATCGCGCTCCATCCACGCGCCCGCGCCAAGGGCGGCGTAGGCGAGGCAGCCGAGCGGATCCGCGGCGTCGTAGTCGGCCGGATCGTGCGCGGGCAGGTTCGGGCATCCGACCACGCCGAGCGTCACAGCGCCGCCCTCGATGAGCGCGAGCGAGATCGCGTACTGCTGCCGGCGCAGGAACCCCTTGGTGCCGTCGACCGGGTCGAGCGTGAAGAAGCGCGCGCACGGCGCGGCGCGGCCCGAGTCGATCGCGTCGAGGCACTCCGCGCGGGTGACCGCGTGGCCGAGCGCGTGGCTGGTCGCCTCGACGACGCGTGCGAGGAGCGGCTCGCTCGCCGGCGCACGGAGCGCCGCGGCGTCCTCCTCGCCGACGAGCGGCCCGCTGCCGCCGAGCGTCATCGCCACCACCGCCTGGCTGGCCCAGTCGGCGATGGTCACCGGCGAACGGTCGTCCTTCGAGATGCCGTCGAGCGCGGTCGAGGACTGCACGAAGCGCGTGGCCCGCGCGGCGAGCGCGACGGCGCGGCGCATGGTGGCGAGCGTTCCGTGGCGGGATGGATCGGTCGATGGCGTCGTCACGCGTGGGGATCCGTTACGGCGAGAGGGGGAGCGAAGGCGCAGGCATCTGCAGCCAGATGCAGGTGAGCGCGACGGCGCCGGTGAGGATCCCGAGCGGGAGCCCGATGCGCACGAAGTCGATGAAGCGGTATCCGCCCGGGCCCTGCACCATGAGGTTCGTCTGGTAGCCGATCGGCGTCGCGAAGCTCGAGCTGGCGCCGATCATCACGACGAGCGCCGCGTCCTTCGGATCGAAGCCCTGCGCCTGCGCCGCCGCGACCGCGATCGGGAACACGAGCGCCGCGGCGGTCGCGTTGGAGAGGAGCTCGGTGAGCACGAAGGTCACCAGGTAGACCGCGATCAGCGTGCCGATGGGCGTTCCGCCGCTCCAGGCGATGAGCTGGTCGGCGAAGGCCTTCGCCACGCCCGTCTTGGCGAGCGCGGTGCCGAGCGCGAGCGAGCCGGCGATGACGAAGATCAGGCGCGCGTTGAGCGCCTTGCGTGCCTGCGGTCCGGTGCAGCATCGCGTCGCGATCATGGCGGCGGCGCCCGCGAACGCGGCGTGGAACATGGTGAAGCCGAAGGGCTCGAAGGCAGCCACCGCGATCACCGCGAGCAGGATGAGCGCCGCGATCGGCGCGCGCTCGTGGCGCACGGGTGCGGAATCCTCGAGCTTGCTCACCAGCAGGAAGTCGCGCGACTGCGTGTAGGCGTTCACGAACGCCTCCTGCGTCTCGAGGAGCAGCACGTCGCCCGCGCGCAGCACGACGGTGCCGAGCTTGACGTTCGAGAGCCGCTCGCCGTTGCGCGACACGGCGATCACCACCGCGTCGTAGACGCTGCGGAAGCGTGACTCGCGGATGGTCCGGCCGAGCAGGGGGTTCGTGTCGCTGATCACGACCTCGACCAGGAAGCGCTTGTAGCGCTCGCTGCCGAGCTTGCTGGTCTGCTCGCGCGCGGCGGCGAGGCCACGCATCCGCTGCAGCGACACCACGCTCGCGACATCGCCGATGAAGAACAGGCGGTCGCCCTCGAGGATGCGGGTGGTCGGCTCGACGGGCGCGATGATGTCCGACCCGCGCTGGATCTCGGAGAGGTAGAGCCCCTCGAGGCCGCGCAGGTTGGCCTCCTCGACGGTGCTGCCGGCGACCGGCGCGCCCACGGCCCGCATCTCGACCGAGTACGAGCGCGGGTCGACGCCTGCGTGCGAGGCGCCGCCGCTGGCCGGCAGCAGCCAACGACCGGCGACCGCGATGTACGCGATGCCCGCCAGCGCGACCGGGATGCCGACGGCCGAGAGGTCGAACAGGGAGAAGCTGGCATTGCCCGCCTTCACCCACATCTCGTTGACCACGAGGTTGGTGCTGGTGCCGATGAGCGTGCACACCCCGCCGAGCGTCGCGGCGAAGGCGAGCGGGATGAACAGCTTGCCGGGCGCGATCCGCGAACGGCGCGAGAACTCCTGCACCACCGGGATGCACATCGCGACCAGCGGCGTGCTGTTGATGAACGCCGAGATCGCGGCGACCGGCAGCATGAGCCGCAGTTGCGCCACGAACACGTTGGTGGTGCGTCCGAAGATCGCGGGGCCGATCCACTGGATGAGCCCGGTCTCGATCGCACCCTGCGAGACGACGAGCAGCAGCGCGATGGTGAGGATCGAGGAACTCGCGAGCCCCGCGAACGCTTCCTCGGGCCGCAGGATCCCGGTGAGCACCAGCAGTCCGATGCCGCCCGCCATCGCCAGGTCGGCCCCGATGCGGCCGCGGATGAGCGCCGCCAGCGTGATGGCGACGCAGACGATCGCGGTGATGCCCTGGGCGTCGAACGGCATGGTCAGTTGGTGGGGGCCTGGGCGGTGCTCCGCGCGGTTCCTGAGGCCGACTGGCCCGGCGCGCGGCGGAGGTGGTTGATCGCCGCGAGCACCACGTCCTCCTGCATCGCCTTGCAGTCGCCGGCGCCGCCATCCTTCACCCTGTTGCACCAGACGGCGAAGGAGATGGCGCGGGACGGATCGCGCTTGAGCCGCACCACGCCGCTCAGGGTGCACGTGCCCTGGATGTAGCCGGTCTTGCCGAAGATCTCGATCGTGTCGGCGACGCCCGCCGAGCGGAAGCGCTGGTCGTCGAACCGCTTGCGGAACGTGCCCTCGCCGGGCGCGGCGAGGCTGGTGATGAACGTCTCGCGGAACTCGGCGGGGATGCACATCGTTCCCGAGGGCACCTCGGTGGTGCTGAAGGCGCGGATCCACGAGGTCATCAGCCGCGGCGTCACGCGGTTCCGGTCGTCGAGGCCGGAGCCGTCGTGGAACTCGAACTCGCGGCGGAGCGCGTCGGGAGTCATGCCGAGCACCTGCTGGAGGAGCAGCTCGATCGCGACCTTGGCGTTGTCCCACGATCCGGGCTCGAATCCCGCGTCGCCGGGCTCGCGCAGCGGCCGGTCGGAGGAGGGTCGGTTCGCATGCGCGGCGCCGACCCGCTTCGCGAGCGCCTCGGCGTAGAGGTTCGCGCTCTGCTCGTTGGCGCTGCGGAGGACGCAGAGCATCGGGCTCTCGAGGACCGGCTCGACGAGCAGCGAGCCCGCGGCGCGCGGAGACTCGCCGGCACCCGCCGCGCGCGCGGATTCGATCGCGACGCCATGGCGCGCGAACGCCTTGCGCAGTGCGCCGGCGCCGTCCGTCACGGGATTCGTGGTGGGTGCGAGCTCGGGGCCGCGCTTGCTTCCCGCGGGCGCGGCGGCGACCTGCATCGCGACGTTCGCGCCGAGATTGATGCCGAACACCGGCACCGCGTACGAGCCGCGCCCGACGTTGGACAGCCACTTGCGGCTCTCCGCGGGGATGGTCTCGTCATCGAAGATGCGCGCGTCCATCACGAGCTCCGCAATGCGGGTGATGCCCCTGGTGCGGAGCGCCGCCGCCCAGGCGCCGACCGTCGCGTCGAAGTCGTGGCACACGCCGCCGCACTCGGCGATCTTGGGATCGAACAGCGATGGGTCGCCGGAGCCGACGAGCGTCAGCCGGTGGGCGTTGCCGACGGGCGTGAGCACCAGATAGGTCTTGAATCGCCAGCCTGGTCCGAGCTGCAGCAGCGCGGCGCCGGTGGTGATCACCTTCATGTTGCTTGCCGGGATGAACGGCTCGGCGGCGCGGATGTCCACCAGTTCGGCACCCGACGCGCAGTCGCGCAGGGACACGCCGACGACCGCGTTCCCCAGCCCCTTGGCACCTCGGAGCACCGACTCGACCTCCCGCTGCAGCTCGTTCCCGGCGTGGACGGCGCGGTGTGCGAGGAGCGCTCCGGCAAACCCGAGAACGGCGGCGAGCGATCGAAGTCCAAGAAACATGCGGTCCTGCTCCTGCGACGCATTCCTTGAGGTGGAGTCGGGCGTGCGGATCCTCCGCGGGGCGCCCGAATGACGGTGAGGGCGCAGTATCGGCCATTTGGGGAAGGTTCGATAAGTCGTTTGTCCGACTGATCTTGGAAGAACTGCAAGTCGTTGATTTGACATGACTTAGGTCTGCACTAGATTCGGGGCGTGCATCGCTGTCCGTGTCGACAGCGGGCGCACATAGACCGCACTTCCAAGGGCATGAAAAGATGAAGACCACAGGCCTCGCTATCGCTGCCGCGCTCGGTGTTTCCGCCGCTGCTTCGGCCAACACCCTGACGCTGACCTTCCTTGGCTTCGGCGACTCGACGACCACTGGCATTCGCTACAACAGCAATCTCAGCTGGTCCTCGCGCTCGTCCGCCAGCCTCACCAACATCACCGTCGGCATCCACCGCTGGGGGATCTACGGGCAGGAGCGCTCCGCGTTCTGCACGCAGCTCTTCGAGGGCGTGACCGTCGGCCAGACCTACACGTTCGACGTGGTCGCTCCGTCGCAGGTGCCGGAGGCGGATGATCCGCTCACCGCGCCGGGTCCGATGGGCGCGATCAAGGCGACCCTCGTGAACGACCTCTACCGCCGCTACTACGCGGATCTCGCGGGTGCCGCCCAGGTGGGCGCGTTCCAGCTCGCGATCTACGAGATCACCCACGAGAACTTCGATGCGATGACGGCGTCGGAGGCCGTTTCGCAGCTCGCGCTCGACAAGGGCGCGTTCCAGGCCGGCAAGTCCGGTGGTCTCTACGCGACCGCCGCCTCGATGCTCGCCTCGCTCGGACAGGGCGGCTTCGGCACCATGGGGCCGAACCTCCTCGGTCTCTCGAACGCGTCGGCGCAGGACCAGCTCCTGGTGGTGCCGATCGGCGCCCCGGCCGTCCTCGCCGGTTTCGGACTCATTGGACTCGGCTTCATGCGTCGCCGCATGAAGTAAATCAAGGCTCGCATCGCTCTTGACGAACGTGGTCTATTCGGGCGACCGCCGGTACGGAACGGCGGTCGCCTCTTTTTTCGATCGTGCAGCGGAGTCGCGGCGGATTCTCTGCGGCGTCGGGGCAAAGTGGTCGATATCTGCGCCCACGGATGACTTGAACCGCCTCGTACGGGCCTTCCCTTGAGCACCATGGCCTCTCCATCCACTCGTGATTCGCACGCGGCGGACGCCGCTGCAGACCTGCGGCCGCGATTCCGGCACGCGGGGGTGCTGCGTCCCGACCTCGCGTCGTGCGGAGCGTCGGGCGCCGAGGTCGATCCCCTCGGGCTCGCCACGGTGCTCGCCTTCGGCTACGCGCTGGGGACCCGCACCGTGCTGCGGGGCGTCGAGGCCGACGCGGTCGATGCGGCGGCGCTTGTGGCCGGAAGGGTTCCGAGCGACGACGATCTGCTCAGGCTCACGATCGAGGCGGTGCGGCGGCATGTCGGCTCGCAAGGCCCCACGATCCTGCTCAGCGGCGGCCGCGATTCGCGGCTGATCCTGCTCGCCATGCGGAAGCTCGGCGTGCAGCCGGGGCGGATCCTCACGCTCGACCAGCGTGGATCCGCGTCGGACGCGGCCATCGCCGAGCGCGTGGCTGCGGCGATCGGCGCGCGGGTGGAGCGGGTCTCGCCGCTTCCGTTCGACGGTGCGCGGGAGCTCGAGCGCCATGCGGCGCAGGGTTTCCAGTCGCTCGAGCATGCGTGGTTCGTCGCCATCGCGCGGCGGGTGCGGGAACTCGGCGGCGCGGTCACCGACGGCATCGGCGCGGGCGTCCTCTCGACGGGTTCGCTGCTGCATCCCGAGGCGATCGCGCTCTGGAATGCGCGTGATCTCGCCGGGCTGTGCGGGTGGACGGCGGCGCACGGCGGGCATGTCTCGCCGGGCTTCCTTGCCGCCGCGCGGGCGGAAGGCGTGCCGCTCGCGGAGCCGGAGGCGGTGGTGGCCGAGTTCGAGGCCGCGCTGCACGCGCTCGCCGCGACGCCGAACCCGCTCGGCATGTACAGCCTCCTGCACTGGACGCGGCGCGGCATCGGCGCGTCGGCGTACGGCCTGCTGCCGCGCGAACGCGTGGCGACGCCGCTCTACGACCGCGAGCTCTGCGCGGCGGTGGCGGCGATCCCGATGGAGCAGGCGATGGCGCGCGATTGGCGCGAGACCGTGCTGGCGCGTCTCGACGACACGGGCGTGCCGTTCTCGACCCACGAGGGCGGCGTGATGCCGCGCTGGCTGCGGCATCCCTGGCGGACGCTGCGGTCGCGCGCGGGTTGGTCGCGGTTCGTGGCGGGGCTTCCGGCGCCGCTCGCGCGGCTCGCACGGGTCGCCGACGAGAGCACCGGCATGCGGCGGACGTTCGATCGCGGCGCGGTCGGGCTCCTCGCGGCGCTCGACCGGTGCACGGGGTTCATGCAGCGCTGAGCGCCGCGGGCGCGGCGTGCGTCTGCGTCGCAGGGCCGATCACCGCACGCAGATACTCGACGAGCCGCTCGGCCTGCGCGCGGCGGGTGAATTCGCCCGTCCACGGCGCACGCGCCGAGCCGGCGAGCTCGCCCGAGCGCCACATGGCGTGCAGTTCGCGCAGCTTCGCCGCGATGTCGGCGCTGTCGACCGGGTTCGCGACGCGCGAGCGCGGATCGCGCGCGATCCAGTCGCGCGCATCGCCTTCGGGGCATAGCCCGAGGATCGGGCGTCCGGTTCCGAAGTACTCGTAGAGCTTGCCCGGAACCATGCGTGCGCGGGCGCCGCGCGGGAGGCCGTGCATCGGCAGCAGCAGCGCGTGCGCGCCGGCGATGAAGCGTGCGCTCTGGTCGTGCGGCAGGTAGCCGAGCTGCGCGACCGCGTCGGCGCAGCCGCTCTCGTCGATGATCTGCTGGGTCTCGGCTTCCTTCGCGCCCGCGAGCTCGAGCACGAAGTCATGGCCGATCGCGCCGTCGCTTCCGCGCGACTCGCGGAGCGCGTGGATCGCCTCGAGCAGGAAGAGCGGCGAGCGACCGCGTTCGTCGATCACCTCGCCGCGGCCGCGGAGCCGCGCGCGCAGGCGGCGCAGCATCGAGCGGTCGCGCATGAAGCGGCACACGAAGGTGCCGGCGAACCGGATGCGGAGCTTCTCGCCCTGCGGCACGTCGGGGGTCGAGGCGAAGTCATCCTCCTCCCAGCCGTTGGTCACGACGCCGTAGGGCGTGAGGCCGCGGCGGGGTGCGATCGCCTCGGCGGCGGTGCGCGCGCCCGGCACGTTCATGACCACGCCGTCGGCGGCAGCGAGCGCGTGCCGCATCGCCTGCAGCGAGCGGCGCCACGCGAAGTGATGGCGGTAGGTGTGCCAGCCGTCGAGCGCCCACGGATCGCGCAGGTCGAGCACGACGGGCACGCCGAACTCGTCGCGCAGCGCGAAGCCGATCTCCGCATGCTCGAACGGGCTCAGGGTGACGACGACGACATCGGGGCGATGCGCGCGCACCGCGTCGCGTGCCTCGCGCAGGAGTGCGGCGGTCCAGGTCTCGCCCAGCTCGGCGCTTGCGCGGCGGATGGTTGCGCCGCTCGCCGTGCGCGCGAGCAGGGTGCGGTCGGCGGGGTCGTAGGCGCCGCGCTTCGCGTCGTCCACCTGGCGGCAGACGACGGTCGTCTCGCAGCCGAGGCCTGGCAGGTGCTGCGCGAACGACGCGGGGCGCTGGCTGCCTGCGCCGCCATCGGGCGGGAAGTAGTGCGCGACGAGCAGGACGTGCATCAGGCGCGCCCTCCGTTGGCGGCGGGTGCGATGCGCTCCCACGCGCGGGTGGATTCGTTCCAGCGGCGCAGGGGGCGCGCGGGGATGCCGGCGGCCATGGTGAGCGGGGGGATGTCGCTGCACACCACCGAGTTCGCGCCGATCACGCTGCCGTTGCCGATGCGCACTCCCTTGAGGACCGCGACGCGCTCCCCGAGGAAGGCCCCGTCCTCGATGACCGTCGACGCCGCGACGACGCCTTCGCGCGCGCGGTGCGGATCGAACGGATCGCCGAAGTCGTGGTCGTGGTCGAGGATCGTCACGCCCGAGGCGAGCATGCAGTTGCGCCCGATGAGGACGCGGAGGGCGGCGCCGGCGTGGAAGTCGTTGCCGATGTGGGTGCCGGAGCAGATGGTGATCTGCGCCTGACCCCGTTCGGTGAGGTGCGTCTCGAGCCGCGCGCGGCGGCCGATGTTCACGCCGTCGGCGATGTTGAGGCCGCTGAGGCCGTAGAGCTGCGCGTGCCTGCCGAGGTGCACGCCGCGGCCGATGTGGGCGCCCTGCGCGCGCAGCCAGAGGGCGTGGAGCTCCGCGCAGAGCCGCCGCCACGCGCGCGCCGCGAAGGCGCCGCGCCGGTAGCGGGTCATGAGGCGGACTTCGCCGGGCTTCAGTGGGCCCGGCGTCGATGCATCGGAGTTGGTCTTCCCGGCGGCGGAATGGGCGTCGGCTGGCTTCATGGGTTGCTCGCAGGACGGGACGACCGTTCATCGGCGCTTTTCCCGCGGGACTCGGATCCGAGCGGCGGGTTCGCGCACGCTTCCCGCGAACGCGGACCCGCCCGCGCAGTCGGCGCGGTCGGCGCAGGGTGAACCCGCAGCGCCGTTCGACGGCGACATCGCGGATCCGCAGCCCGCATGCGCGCGTTCAGCCTCACGGCGGCCGATCCGACGGCCGATAGGGCAGCGACCACGCCATGGACTTCGCCGCGAGCAGCTTCGAGTACGTGAACCAGAACACGGTGCATCCCGTGGGCCTGGCCGCGCTCGCGCTCGCCTGCGCGCTGATCGCGTTCGGACCGATGCGGATGATCCCGCTCGTGCTGCTCGGACTCGCGGTCTACATCCCGAGCGCGCAGCGGCTCGTGCTCGCCGGCGCGGACTTCGCGTTCCTCCGGCTCGGCATCATGGTCGCGCTGGTGCGCCTCGGCACCACGGGACGGCTGCTCGACTTCCGCTTCGGCTGGATCGACGGGCTGGTGGCGGCGGGAACGCTCGCCAAGGTCGCGCTGATGCCCGTCACCACGGGGCAGATGGGCATCCTGATCCAGCAGATCGGCAGCGCGTTCGACACCCTCGGCATGTACCTCGTCGCGCGGGCGACGCTGCGCTCGATCGAGGACATCGGCCGCCTCGCGGTGCAGTCGCTCGTGCTCTGCCTGCCGGTCGCGCTGATCTTCGGCATCGAGAAGGCGACGGGACGCAACATGCTCTCGGTCTTCGGCGGCATCCCGCTGCTGACCGACGTGCGCGAGGGCAAACTGCGCTGCCAGGGCGCGTTCGCGCACGCGATCCTCGCCGGCTGCTTCTTCGTCGCGCTGCTGCCGCACTGGCTGGCGTCGTGGCGCGCGCGCGGACATGCGAAGTGGGTGGCTCCCGCGGGATTCCTGCTGACGGCGGTGATCGTCGTCTGCTGCGCGTCGAGCACGCCGGCCGCGGCGCTGCTGTTCGTGCTCGCGGCATTTGCGGTGTACCCCTTCTGGATGCACCTGCGGATCGTGTGGATGGGCGCGCTCGCGCTCGGCACCGTGCTGCACTTCGTGATGAACCACGGCATCTGGCACCTGATCGCGCGCATCGACCTGGTGGGCGGCAGCACCGGATACCACCGGTTCCACCTGATCGACAAGGCGATCGCGCACTTCCACGAGTGGTGGATGGTCGGCACGATCTCGACCCGCCACTGGGGCTGGGGCCTGCAGGACGTGACCAACCAGTACATCCTCGAGGGCGTTCGCGGCGGCGTGTGGGCGATGATCGCGCTGATCGTCGCCATCGTGCTCGCGCTGCGTGCCTGCGGTTTCTGGCTGCGGCGGCTGCCGGCGGGATCGCCGCAGCACCTCGCGGTCTACGGGATCGGCGCGTCGATCTTCGCGCAGATGGCGATCTTCCTAGCGGTGAGCTACTTCGGGCAGACCATCATGATCTGGTACCTGACCATCGCGATGGGTGCGTTCCTGGCCGAGAGCCGGGTGTCGGAGGAGGCGCGGATGCGCGCGCGTGCCGCGGCCCTGGCCGAGCGGCAGGCGCTCGCCGGTGCGCCCCGGCGCGAGGGTGGTTCGGCGGTCGCCGGGTCGCTCGTGAAGCTCGGGCGCTGAGTCAGGCATGACGGAGCGGCCGCGTGGTCGGCCGCGGGGGGGTGTGGTTGCGCAGGCGGGGTCGAGAACCCCGCGTGCACGAGGACGGTGGCGGGGGTGCCGGTCGGCGCCCGCCGTCGAGCGGGCGCGGAAGCACAGGGAGGAGCGTGAATTCCGCGCGGGAGCGCGGTGTTCCGCCCAACTCGGCTTCTCGGGCGGCCGATGAAGCGGCGGCGGGAGACTTCCGCGAGGAGCGAGGAGAACGAACGAGATGAGTCCCACATCTCTCCATCCATCATTGTCCGAGTCGGGCCCGGGCGCCGTGGCGTCAACGGCGTCGCCGACCTCGGTGGCGTCGTGTCCTGCGTCGCTTGCGATCCTCCTGGCTGGACAGAGCCAGACGACGCGCCACGCGCAGCTGTCGACGAGCCTCGGCCTTCCGACGGCGGCGCTGCCGATCGACGGCGAGCGCAACCTCGTCGAGTGCTGGATCCGCCGCATGGTCGACGCGGGTTTCCGCGGCACGATGGTGCTCGCGCTCGCGAGCGAGGCGGAACGCGCCTACTACGCGAACATCCGGCTGCCCGAGGCCTTCGGCACGGGGCTCGTGCGCATCGAGGTGCGCGTCGACACCGCGGGACACCGGGGCGCCGGCGGCACGATCGGCGACGTGTGGCGCGATGCCTGCGCCGCGGGAGCCGACGAGGCGACCCAGGCGGGCGGCGTGATCGTGATCGAGGCGTCGACGCCTCCGAACTTCGAGCTCGGCAAGTTCCTGGCGGCGATCGACCCGACCCAGGGCGCGCTGATCGGCGCCGCGCTCGATCTGGCGCCCTCGGGCGTGGCGTGGGTGTCGCGCGAGGCCATCGCGCTGGTGCCCGCGATCGGGTTCTTCGACGTCAAGGAGCAGCTGGTGCCGGCGATCGTCGCCTCGGGCCGTGCGGTGCACGCGTGCATCGGCGCCGAGGAGTCGTGCCGGATCGTGGACCGCGAGACCTACCTGCACGCGGTCGCGCTCATGCGCGCGGCGGGCGCGGAGCCGTTCGCCGCCGACGCGGTGATCGAGGATGGCGCGCGGGTGCGCGGAGACACCATCCTCTGCCGCGGATCCGTGGTGGAGCGCGGCGCGCTCGTGATCGATGCGGTCGTCCTGCCGGGCGCACGGGTGTGCGCCGACGCGGTGGTGGCGCGCAGCGTGGTCCCGCCGGGCAGCCACGTGCCGCGTGGATACCTCGTCGTCGACGAGGTCTTCGGCGCGCTCGGCTCGGCCGCGCGGTCGGGCACCGAAGGAGGCGCGTCGTGAGCATCGCCGCACGCGGTTCCGCCGCCGGTTCGCTGGTCGCCGCGTCCGTTGGCGCGCGCAGCGCGCGTGGATGGAGCTGGAACGACCTCTGGATCGTCGGGGCGCTCGTGGTCGCGGCGGTGGCCGCGTTCTGGCCCGCGTGGATCGACATCTACCTGCAGGCGGCCAGGCGCACCGACAACGGCTACATCTTCCTCGTGCCCTTCGTGGCCGGCTACCTCGTGTGGCTGCGCCGCACCCGCATGCGGTTCGTGCCGCGCCGGCCGAGCCTCTCGGCGCTGCCCGTGGTGGCGGCCGCCGTGCTGCTGGCGTGGTGGGGCGAGCAGACCGATACCCGCGCCGCGGTGCACCTCGCGGCGATCGTCGCGCTCGCCGCCTGCGCGGTGGCGATGGCGGGCCTCGAGGTGGTGCGGCGGTTCTTCCCGGCGTTCCTGGCGCTGCTGTTCCTGATCCCGGTGCCGGCCGAGGTGCGCAAGTGGCTCGCGGCGCCGCTGCAGGCGCTCGCGGTGAGCGTGACGCAGGAGGTCCTCGACGTCCTCGGCATCGCGACCGAGCGCGCGGGCAACTCGATCCAGATCGCGGGCCGCTCGATCTTCGTCGGCGAGGCCTGCGACGGGATGCGCATGGTCTTCGCGCTCGCGCTGACCTTCTTCGCGTTCGTGTTCAGCGTGCCGCTGCGGCTCAACGCCCGCATCGCGCTGCTGGCCGCGGCGCCGCTCATCGCGATCGTGTGCAACGTCGTCCGCCTGGTGCCGACGGCGCTCGCCTACGCCTATGCGAGCGCGGCCGACGCCGAGTACTTCCACGACATCGCCGGATGGCTCATGCTCCCGCTCGCGATCGGCATGCTGTTCGGGCTCATCCGCTTCATGCGCTGGCTCGACCTGCCGGTCTTCACCTGGAGGTTCCTGCAGGCATGAAGCCGTCGCTCTCCACCGTCCGCCTGATCCACCGCGTGAACCGCATCGCGCCGGTCGCGTGCCTCGCGAGCCTGCTCGCCGCGGGGGCCATGCTGTCCCGCGACGGCGTCGGCGACCGCGGCCAGGCCGTGGCCCGCGCGCGGAGCATCCGCACCTCGCTCGGCGACGTGCCGTTCATGGCGGGGAACTGGGTCGGCACCGACTGTCCGCTTCCCGCCGGGGCGACCGAGATCCTGATGCCGACCGCGGTGCTCTCGCGCCGCTTCGTCGAGCTCGGGACCGGACGCCGCGCCACGCTCGGCATCATCCACTGCGGCGATGTCCGCGACATGCACGGCCACCATCCGCCGTCGTGCTATCCCTCGTCGGGCTGGCGCCCGCGCGACGGCGGATGGTGGCCGTGCATGTCGCGGACATCGCCGCAGTGGATGATGCCGAGCGTGGCGCGGCGTCCGGTCCCGAGCTCGACGAAGCGGCGCGAGAGCACCGCGGTCGGCATCAG
>Ga0079301_1001071_pt1 | contig 13002 bp, 8 predicted proteins | sample Wag4_2014_7_11_3_FD_74797 | JGI IMG/M metagenome (GOLD analysis project Ga0079301, IMG submission 74797) | Fresh water mixed with fracking chemicals microbial communities from Ohio, USA - Utica-2 Time Series FC 2014_7_11 | ecosystem: Engineered > Industrial production > Chemical products > Input...
CCAGGAAGCCGTGATTGTTGACACCTCCACCCTTTCGCCACGCGCCGCGCGCGGTTTTGCGGAACAGGCCAAAGCGCGTGGCGTTTTTTATCTTGATGCGCCGGTCTCCGGCGGCCCTGCCGGTGCGGCAGCGGGCAGCATGGCCATGATGGTGGGTGGCGATCCCGCTGCCTTGGAACGCGCAACCCCCTTGCTGCAGCATCTCACCGCGCGGCTTTTGCATATCGGGCCATCCGGCGCGGGGCAGGTGGCGAAGCTTGTGAACAACCTGCTCGTCGCAAGCCATCTGGTAACGGCCGGTGAGGCGCTGCGCCTTGGCGCCGCTGCCGGGGTGGCGCCGGAAGCGCTGTTGCCGGTGTTGAATGGCGCCTCTGGCCGATCCGCCGTGACCGAGGTGAACTGGCCGCGCTGGATCATCCCCGGCGGCTTTGACTCAGGCTTCAGCGCCGGGCTGATGCGCAAGGATGTTGGCCTGGCGCTGGAATTGGCGCGGGAATTGGATGTCGCCCTGGAAGCCACTGGCCGCGCTGCCGCGCTGTGGCAGGAACTGCGCGAAGCCGCGCCGGATGAGGCCGATTTCAACCGGCTTTCAGCTTTAGTTTTTGAAGGAGCCAAGCCATGACCCCCTTCAACGCCAAAACCGTTCTTGCCGACGAACTTGCCGCGCTGCTGGGCGGGCGCGCGGGCAGCCTGGTGGATGGCGAGATCATCGCCGGCGATGGCGCAAACATCACCTTGCAAGACCCGACAACGGGTGAGGCGCTGCTTGAATATCGCAGCGCTGGCCCTGGTCTTGTCGCGCAAGCCACCAGCAGCGCCGCCCGCGCGCAGGGCGTTTGGCAGGCTTTGAGTGGCGCCGAACGCGGCCGCCGGCTTTGGGCCATCGCGCCCTTGCTGCGGCAATATGCAGAGAGCCTCGCGCGCCTGGAATCAACGCAAACTGGCAAGCCCTTACGCGATACGCGCGCTGAAGTGGCCCGCGTAGCGGAAATGGCGGAATATTGGGCCGGCTGGTGCGACAAGATCGAAGGCCGCATCATCCCGGTGCCCTCGGGTCATACCGTCATGGTAAAGCGGGAGGCGCTTGGCGTGGTGCTTGCCATCACGCCCTGGAATGCGCCGCTTTTCACCGCCGGTTGGAACGTCTTTCCCGCGCTGGCTGCCGGCAATGCCGTTGTGCTGAAGCCGTCGGAATTCACGCCCTTGACCTCGCTCGCGCTGGGGATGCTGGCCGAAAAGGCCGGGCTGCCGCGCGGCCTGTTTCAGGTGATCGCCGGGCCAGGGCAGGGGACCGGTGCCGCGCTACTGGCCGCCCCCGAAATTGCCAAGGTGGTGTTTGTGGGGGGCGTCGCCGCAGGCCGCGCCGTTGCCGGCACTGCCGCAGCGCGCGGCGTACCCAGCGTGCTGGAGCTTGGCGGCAAAAGCGCCAATATCGTTTTCGAGGATGCGGATTTCGCCTCCGCCATCCAAGGCGCGCAGCAGGCGATCTATGCCGGCAGCGGTCAATCCTGTGTGGCGGGGTCGCGGCTTCTGGTGCAGCGCAGTCTGCATGATCGGTTTGTGGCCGCGCTTGCGGAAGCGCAGCGGCGCATTCGCTTGGGCGATCCCTTGGATGCCGCAACCGAAATGGGCCCCGTCGCCAATGCCCGGCAATTCGCCCATGTGCGGGAATTGCTCGCGGCTGGTGCGGCCGCCGGCGCTACCGTGCTGGCGGGGGCGCCGCCAAGCGCGTTACCGGAAGGCGGCTTTTGGGTGCCACCCACCTTGCTCGCCGGGCTTTCCAATGAGGCCCGACCAGCGCAGGAGGAAATCTTTGGCCCCGTCGTCGCCGCCATTCCCTTCGATGATGAGGATGAGGCCATCACGCTGGCCAATGCCACGCCCTTTGGTCTGGCCGGCGCGGTCTGGACGCGTGATCTGGGCCGGGCGCATCGCGTGGCGGCCAGGGTCAGGGCAGGGACCTTTTGGGTCAATGGCTATCGCACCATTCACGTTTCCGTGCCCTTTGGTGGCTTTGGCGCTTCTGGCCATGGTCGCTCCTCGGGGCAGGAGGTCCTGGCTGAACTGACGCAAAGCAAGGCAATCTGGATCGATACTGCCCAGGAACCAGCCTTGGGTTTCGGCCATAGGCCGGGCTGAGGCCAAATCGCGCTTGCGCGTCCTGCCGCAAGCGGGTCTGATAGCTGGACTAGGAAAAGGGGGTTCACATGCAACGTCGGGATGTCTTCAAACTGGGGGCCGCCGCAGGTGCCGCTGCAGCAGCAAGCACGCTGCCATCCTTCGCCATTGCCCAGCCAGCACAGAACCGCGTGCTGAAAATGGTGCCGCAGGCGAATCTCACCAGCCTCGATCCCATTTGGACCACGGCCAATATCACCCGCAATTTCGGCCATATGGTGTTCGACACGCTATATGGCATGGATGCGCAATTCCGCCCGCAGCCTCAAATGGCGGCTGGCCACAGCAGCGATGATGGCGGGCGCAGTGTTACCATCACGCTCCGTCCCGGCCTCAAATTCCATGATGGGGAACCCGTGCGCGCGCAGGATGTGGTGCCAAGCCTGCAACGCTGGATGCGGCGCAACCCCTTCGGCCAGAAGTTGGCGACAGTCACGGATGACATCCAGGTGGTGGATGATATGCGGCTGCGCTTCCGGCTGAAAAAACCCTTCCCGCTACTGTTTCACGCGCTGGCGCAGGTTTCCAATAGTCCGGCCTTCATCATGCCGGAGCGGCTTGCCAAGACTGATCCCTTCCAGCAGGTGCGCGAGGCAATCGGTTCCGGCCCCTTCCGCTTCAAGGCCAATGAATTCAATTCCGGCAGCCTGGTGGTCTATGAACGCTTCGCCGATTACATCCCTGTGCAGACCGGTACAACCAGCCTGACCGCCGGGCCCAAAATCGCGCATTTTGACCGCGTGGAATGGCACATCATTGTGGATGCGGCGACCGCCGCCGCCGCGCTGCAAACCGGTGAGATTGACTGGTACGAACAGCCGCCGCCCGAAGTGCAACAGCTTTTGCGGCGCAACCGGCAAGTGGCGATTGAAGCGATTGATCCGCTGCCGCTGACCGGCATTTTGCGCTTCAACCATTTGCATGGCCCCTTCAACAACAAGGCGTTGCGCCAAGCCATGCTGCCCGCGATCAGCCAGCAGGATTTCATGCAGGCATCGGTAGGGACGGATGCGTCGCTGTATACCACGGGTGTCGGCATGTTCACGCCGGGCACGCCGTTGGCCAATGATGCGGGCCTCGCGCCATTGATGGGGCCGCGCAGCATTGACCGCGCCAAGCAATTGATGCGCGAAGCGGGCTACACCAATCAGCCCATGCGCCTGATCGGGCCCACGGATATCCTGGTGCCATCTGCGCTCACGCAGGTGGGCGCGGATCTGGTGCGCCGGCTTGGCTTCAATGCCGATATCGTGCTGAGCGATTGGGGCACCACGGTGCAGCGCCGCACATCGCGTGAGCCAATCGACAAGGGCGGTTGGTCCATGCTGTTCACCTCCTTCTCGTCATTCGATTTCGCCGACCCGGCGGCGCATTTCCCGCTGCGCGGCAATGGCACCAATGCCTGGTTCGGCTGGCCCGATGTACCGAAGCTGGAAGAACTGCGCGATGCCTGGTTTGACGCGCCCGACTTGCCGACCCAGCAAGGCCTTGCGCGGGAAATGCAAACAGTTGCCATGGATGAACTGCCCTATATCCCGCTTGGTTCCTACAAATCCATGACGGCCTTGCGCGCCAATCTTGCCGGCCGCGTGCCGGGCTTGGCGCTTTATTGGGGCATTCGGCGGAGCTGAGGGGGTTGTTACCCCAAGACCAAGCCCAAGCCCAAGCCCAAGGCGTGGCCTTTGCTGGCATGGACCATGCATTGTCCGGTGTGTCAGGCTGGTGCCTTGGGGCGTTAAGGGCTATTTGCGCCGACCCGAAAGCGGGCTAAGCGATGGTTAATCAATTGCCCTGCCCCGCTTTAGGGCAGGGTGACTTTCAACTGGGCAGTTTTGGCTGCCGCATAACAGCAATGGGAGACTGAAGATGGATCGTAGGGATTTTCTGAAAGCCTCGGCGGGCATCGCCACCGTGGCGGGCACCGGCGGGCTTGCCGCGCCGGCGCTGGCACAGGGCGCCGCCGCGCGCACGCTGCGCTTCGTCCCGCAAGCCAATCTGGCCAATTTCGACCCGATCTGGGGCACGCAATATGTGGTGCGCAATGCCTCGGTGTTGGTTTGGGACACGCTTTACGGGCTTGATGCGCAATTGCAGCCGAAGCGCCAGATGGTGGAAAGCGAGGAGGTTTCCGCTGATGGCAAGACCTGGACCTTCAAGCTGCGCGAAGGCCTGATGTGGCATGATGGCACGCCGGTGCGGGCTACTGATTGCGTGGCGAGCCTGACGCGCTGGATGGTGCGTGATGGCATGGGCCAGATGCTGCGCGCCATTCAGGATGAATTGGCGGCTGTTGATGACCGCACCTTCCGCTGGCGCTTGAAATCCCCCTATCCCAAGATGCTGATTGCCCTTGGCAAGACCAATACGCCAATGGCCTTCATGATGCCGGAGCGTTTGGCGAAGACCGATCCCTTTGAGCAGATCAAGGAATATGTCGGTTCCGGCCCAATGCGTTTTGCGCGCAATGAATGGGTGCCGGGCGCCAAGGCCGTATTCACCAAGTTTGAGCAATATCGCGGCCGGTCTGAGGCGCCATCCTGGCTTTCCGGCAACAAGACCGTCAATTTCGACCGGATTGAATGGATCATCATGCCGGACCCGGCCACGGCTTCGGCGGCGCTGCAGAATGGCGAAATTGATTGGTGGGAGACGCCGCTGACCGATCTCGTGCCCTCGCTCCGCCGCAATCGCAATATCAAGGTTGATATCGCGGATCCGCTCGGCAATATCGGCTCATTCCGTTTCAATCACCTGCACGCGCCGTTCAATGACGTGCGTGCCCGCCGCGCGGTCGCCATGGCATTGAGCCAGGAAGATTACATGCGTTCCGTTGTCGGCGATGACCGGAGCCTTTGGCAGGCGGCGGCGAGCTTCTTTACGCATGGAACGCCGCTATTTTCAGAAGCCGGTGGCGAGATCCTGAAAGGGCCGCGCAATATTGAAGGCGCCAAGGCCCTGCTGCGTGAAGCGGGCTATAACGGCCAGCCCATCACGGTGCTGGTGGCGCAGGATCAGGCGCCGCTTAAGGCCATGGGTGAAGTCACCAATGCGCTGCTCCGATCCATCGGCATGAATGTTGATTTTGTCGCGACCGATTGGGGCACTGTTGGTCAGCGCCGCGCGTCCAAATCGCCCCCTGGCCAAGGCGGGTGGCACATCTTCCACACCTGGCATGCCGGGGCCGATTGCACCAACCCCGCCACACAAATCCAAATCCGCACCAATGGCGATGGCGCCTGGTTTGGCTGGCCGAAGGATGATGTGGTGGAAGCCGCCCGCAACAAGTGGTTTGAAGCCGCGGATCTTGAGGCGGAAAAAGCCGCTGTCGCTGAAATGAACCGCGAGCTTTGGCGCCATGTGACCTATATTCCGAATGGCTTCTACAAGACCTATCAGGCGTGGCGCAGCAATGTGTCTGGCGTGATTGGGGCGCCTATTCCCTTCTTCTGGGGCGTCAGCAAGTCCTGAGGCGTATTGCGTTCATATGGGATCACGCAACCCGCACTACATCATTGTTTCTCTAGCATCTTCACCCGTTCAGATGATTCCATCTGAACGGGAGTTGTTCTGAACAAGAAAGATTGCCGGGATCATGTTCGCCTATATCGTCCGACGCGTCTTGGCCACCATTCCGGTGATGGCCTTCGTCGCGCTGTTTGTTTTCAGCCTACTTTACGTCGCGCCCGGTGATCCGGCCGCCGTTATTGCGGGCGATCAGGCGACGCCTGAAGATGTGGAACGCATCCGCGCCAGCCTTGGCCTCGACCGGCCGTTTTTGATCCGGTTCGGGGAATGGGTCTGGCGTATTCTTCAGGGTGATCTCGGCGTCTCGATTTTCACCAACCTGCCGGTTTCGACCATGATCCAGCAGCGTATTGAACCGACACTGTCGCTCATGATCATTACGCTGATCCTGGCGGTTTCGGTTGCCATCCCGATGGGGGTGATCGCCGCCTGGAAGCAGGGAACCACGATTGACCGCACCGTGATGGGCTTTGCGGTATTGGGCTTTTCCGTACCCGTCTTCGTCGTGGGCTATGTGCTGGCTTATATCTTTGCGCTGGAACTCGATTGGGTGCCGGTGCAGGGCTATACGCCGATCAAGCAGGGCTTCTTTCCCTGGTTCCAGAACCTGATCCTGCCAGCCATTGCGCTTGGTACGGTTTATATCGCGCTGATCGCGCGCATCACGCGCGCGACCATGCTGGAAGTGCTGCAACAGGATTACATCCGCACCGCCCGCGCCAAGGGCGCCGGGCAGCGCAATATTTTGTTTCTGCATGCGCTGAAGAATGCCGCCGTGCCGATCGTGACCGTGATCGGCATTGGCATTGCGCTGTTGATTGGCGGCGCAGTCGTGACGGAAAGCGTCTTTGCCATCCCCGGCCTTGGGCGACTGACCGTGGATGCCATTTTGCGGCGTGATTACCCGGTCATTCAGGGCGTCGTGCTGCTGTTTTCCTTTGTCTATGTGCTGGTGAATCTGATGATTGACCTGCTCTACACCATTCTGGACCCGAGGATCAGATACTGATGTCCGCTTCCATCCTCGACCCCAAGGGCATCACCGCGGCCAATGTGGCCGTGGCACCGACCCTGCCCGACATCATGCCGCCGGTGAAGGCGCGCAAGGGCTTCTTCGGCTTCATGCGCCGCAACCCGGCGATTGCCATCGGCGGATCGCTGGTCATGCTGATGGTGCTGGTCGCGATCTTCGCGCCCTTCCTGTTCACGACAGACCCAACCGCCCTGGCCCCTGCGCGGCGCACGCGTGAACCATCCGCCCTTTATTGGTTCGGCACGGATATGCTCGGGCGCGATATCTATTCGCGGGTGCTTTATGGCGCGCGCGTGTCGCTGCTGGTGGGGTTTTCGGTGGCGGTGCTTGCTTCCGTCATCGGCCTGACGATTGGGATGATTTCCGGCTTCGTCCGTTGGGCTGATAGCATCGTCATGCGTGTCATGGATGGTATGATGTCCATTCCGCCGATCCTGCTTGCCATTGCGCTCATGGCGCTCACGCGCGGTTCGGTGCAGAATGTGATCATCGCCATCACCATCGCGGAAATCCCGCGCGTCTCGCGCCTAGTGCGTGGCGTCGTGCTTTCGCTCCGTGAACAGCCCTATGTGGATGCGGCAGTGGCGGCGGGCACACGTACGCCGGTGATCATCTGGCGCCATATCCTGCCGAATACGCTGGCACCCATTACCGTGCAGGCGACCTATATCTGCGCGTCCGCGATGATTGTGGAAAGCATCCTGTCCTTCATTGGCGCCGGCACGCCGCCGATCATTCCATCCTGGGGGAATATCATGGCCGAAGGCCGCGCGCTGTGGCAAGTGAAGCCCTATATCGTATTTTTCCCGGCCATTTTCCTGTCCATCACCGTGCTGGCGGTGAACCTGCTTGGCGATGGTCTCCGCGATGCCCTCGACCCGCGCATGGCAAAGAGGCTCTGACCCATGGCGATTCTCGAAATTGATAATCTGCAAACCCATTTCCGCACGCCGGATGGCATCAATCGTGCGGTGGATGGCGTGTCCTTCCATGTAGAAGCAGGGGAGACACTCGCCGTTGTTGGTGAAAGCGGTTGCGGCAAATCCGTCACCGCCATGTCCATCCTGCGCCTGATCCCGGAACCACCCGGCAAGATTGCCGGCGCCATCCGCTTCAATGGCAAGAATTTGCTTGATCTCTCAGAAGCCGAAATGCGCGACATTCGCGGCAATGAGATCAGCATGATCTTTCAGGAACCCATGACGTCGTTGAACCCGGTGCTGACCGTGGGGCGGCAAATTGGGGAAACGCTACGCCTGCACCAGGGCATGTCAGCGCAACAGGCGGAAGACCGCGCGGTTGACATGCTGAAGCTGGTCGGCATCCCGGAACCGGAACGCCGCGTGAGGGAATACCCGCATCAGCTTTCAGGCGGCATGCGCCAGCGCGTGATGATTGCCATAGCGCTTGCCTGCAACCCGAAGCTGCTGATTGCTGATGAACCGACCACCGCCTTGGATGTGACCATTCAGGCGCAGATCCTGGACCTGATGCGCGACCTCAAGCATCGCGTCGGTGCCGCCATTGTCCTGATCACGCATGACCTTGGCGTGGTGGCGGAAGTGGCCGAGCGTGTTGTGGTCATGTATGCCGGGCGCAAGGTGGAAGAAGCCAAGGTCGGGCCTTTGTTCCGCACCCCGCGCCATCCCTATACCCAGGGCTTGCTTGGCTCCGTGCCGAAGCTCGGTTCCTCTCTGGATGGGACGGAAACGCGCTTGCAGGAAATCCCGGGCTTGGTGCCGAGCTTGAAGCAGAAGCTGCAAGGCTGCGTCTTCGCCAGCCGCTGCGCCTATGCCACCGATCTTTGCCGTAGCGTTGCCCCGGGGCTGGAAGAAAAGGCCCCCGGCCATATCGTCGCCTGTCATTACGCCCTGAAGGAGGCCGCCGCGGCATGAGCACGCCTCTGCTCGAGGTCAATGACCTCAAGAAACATTTCCCGATCCGCTCTGGCCTCCTCGGCGGTATCACCGGCCATGTCTATGCGGTGGATGGCATTTCCTTCTCCATCGCCAAAGGGGAGACCCTGTCGCTGGTGGGAGAATCCGGTTGCGGCAAATCCACCGTGGGCAAGGCCATTTTGCGTCTGTTCGATATTACCGGCGGGCAGGTGACTTTGGATGGTACGCGGATTGACGATATGCCGGCGGCAACGCTCCGCCCGCTCCGTCGGCGCATGCAGGTGGTGTTTCAGGACCCCTTCTCCTCGCTCAACCCGCGTATGCGGGTGCGGGATATCCTGGCGGAGCCCATCCGCAACTTCGGCCTCGCCAAGGACGCCGCCGATCTGGAAAAGCGCGTCGGCGATTTGATGGATCGCGTGCGCCTGCCGCGTGATGCCGTGGGGCGCTGGCCGCATGAATTCTCGGGCGGGCAGCGCCAGCGCATCGGCATTGCCCGTGCTTTGGCCGCCGAACCCGACCTGATCATCTGTGATGAGGCGGTCTCCGCGCTCGATGTGTCCGTGAAGGCGCAGATTGTGAATCTTTTGCAGGATCTGCAGAAGGATCTTGGCCTTGCGCTGCTGTTTATCAGCCATGATCTGGCGATTGTGGAACACATGACGCATCGCGTCGCGGTCATGTATCTCGGCAAAATCGTGGAAGTGGCGCCCAAGCGCGAATTATTCGCCGCGCCGAAGCACCCTTATACGGAAGCGCTGCTGTCTGCCGTGCCGGTGCCGGAGCCCGGCGCGCAACGGGAACGTGTCATTCTGAAGGGCGATGTGCCAAGCCCGATCAACCCGCCCAAAGGCTGCCGTTTCCACACGCGCTGCCCCTATGCCTTTGATCGCTGCCGGCAGGATGAACCCGCGCTCCGCCAGACGGAGCCCGGGCATTGGTCCGCCTGCCATTTGCATGACCGTCCGGCGGCGGAAAACCCGCTGGCCGGGGCCAAGGGCGCGGCGCTGATCGCCAAGCATTAGGGGCAGCGCGCCCCCTTGCCCGGGGGCGCATTCTCCGGGCAAGATTTCACATTGAAAAGCTTGACGAAGCCCCATCTTAAGGGTGAGGCTTCGGGTTGAAACATCCCAGGCGCGCAAGCCTGGGCAGAACATGATTGGGAGACGCGCTATGCCGCAGGTGACACTGACCGTGAATGGTCAAACCCATACGGCCGAGGTTGAAGGCCGCACGCTTTTGGTGGAGCTGCTGCGCGAAAAGCTCCGCATGACTGGCACGCATGTCGGCTGCGATACCAGCCAGTGTGGCGCCTGCGTGGTGCATGTGAATGGCGAAAGCGTGAAATCCTGCACCACCCTCGCGGTGATGTGCCAGGGTGCCACCATCAGCACCATTGAAGGCTTGGCCGCCGCTGATGGCACGCTGCATGTGATGCAGGAAGCCTTCCGCGAATACCACGCGCTGCAATGCGGCTTCTGCACACCCGGCATGGTCATGAGCGCGATTGACCTCGTGAACAAGCACCCAGATGGCATTACGGAACAGCAAATCCGCGAAGGGCTGGAAGGCAATCTCTGCCGCTGCACCGGCTATCACAATATCGTCAAGGCCATCGCGGCGGCGGCGGAAGTGATGCAAGGCAAGCGGCGCGAAATGGCGCGCGCGGCTGACTAAAAAAGGCGAGGGGGTGTAACCCCCGCCAAAGCGGTCAACCAGGGGCCGCACCAAAACAATCACCTTGATGGGAGGCGATGAAGATGAACGTGGTGACACCTTTTGAAGGTATCGGCGCCAGCGTCCGCCGTAAGGAAGATTTCCGCTTTCTGCAGGGGCGCGGTGCCTATACGGATGATTCGGAAAAGCCCGGGCAGCTTTATGCCTGGATCCTGCGCAGCCCCCATGCCCATGCCAATATCAAGTCCATAGATATCTCGACCGCGGCTTCCATGCCGGGTGTTGTCGAAATCTATACCGGCGCTGATATGGCGAAGGATGGCGTGGGCGGCCTGCCTTGCGGCTGGCAAATCCACAATAAGGATGGTTCGCCCATGGCCGAACCGCCGCATCCTGTGCTGGCGCATGACAAGGTGCGCCATGTGGGCGACCCGGTGGCCGTTGCCATTGCCGCGACGCGCCAGCAGGCGCGCGATGCCGCAGAGGCAATCATTGTTGATTATGAAGTGCTGCCCGCCGCCGCCACCATGGAAGCGGCGCTGAAGCCAGGTGCCGCCGCCATTCATGACGGAGTCGCCGGAAACCTATGCTACGATTGGCATATTGGCGACAAGGCCGTGACGGATGCCGCCTTTGCCGGCGCCGCGCATGTGGTCAAGTTCGATCTGGTGAATAACCGCCTGATCCCGAATGCCATGGAACCGCGTTCCGCAGTGGGCGAGTTTGATCGCACCACGGGCGATTACACCCTCACCACCACCAGCCAGAACCCGCATGTCATTCGCCTGCTGATGGGTGCCCATGTGCTCCATCTGCCGGAATCGAAGCTGCGCGTGATTGCGCCTGATGTGGGCGGCGGCTTTGGCAGCAAGATCTACCATTACGCGGAAGAAGCCATTGTCACCTGGTCCGCCGGCAAGCTCGGCCGCCCGGTCCGCTGGACCGCGGATCGCACCGAAAGCTTCATGTCGGATGCCCATGGCCGTGACCATGTGAGCCACACGGAATTGGCGCTGGATGCCGATGGCAAGATCCTGGGCCTGCGCGTTTCCACACAGGCCAATATGGGCGCCTATCTTTCCACCTTCGCGCCCTGCGTGCCGACCTATCTTTACGCCACGTTGCTGGCCGGCGTGTACACGACGCCCGTGATCTATTGCGAAGTGAAGGCCGTTTTCACCAATACCGTGCCGGTGGATGCCTATCGCGGCGCTGGCCGGCCGGAAGCGACCTTCCTGCTGGAACGCCTGATGGATGTGGCGGCGAAGCAAACCGGCATTGATCGGGTGGAACTCCGTCGGCGGAACTTCATCCAGCCCGATCAATTTCCCTATCAAACGCCGGTCGCGCTGCAATATGACAGCGGCAATTACCACGCGACGCTGGATCAGGCGATGGCGTCAGCGGATTGGGCCGGCTTTCCGGCGCGGCGTGCGGAAGCCGCCAAGCGCGGCAAGCTGCGCGGCATTGGCTGTTCCACCTATCTGGAAGCCTGCGGCATCGCGCCTTCTGCCGTTGTTGGCAGCCTTGGTGCCCGCGCGGGGCTTTATGAGGTTGGCACCATCCGCGTGCACCCCACCGGCAGCGTCACGGTGCTGACCGGCGCCCATAGCCATGGCCAGGGGCATGAAACAACCTTCGCGCAGCTGGTGGCCGATAAGCTCGGCGTGCCGGTGGCACAGGTTGATATCGTGCATGGCGATACCGCCAAGGTGCCTTTCGGTATGGGGACCTATGGGTCGCGCAGCCTCGCCGTGGGCGGTAGTGCGATGATGAAGGCGATGGACAAGATCATCGCCAAGGGCAAGCGCATCGCCGCACACCTGATGGAAGCCTCGGTCGACGATATCGAATTCGATCGTGGCACCTTCCGCGTGGCAGGCACGGACAAGACCAAGGCGTTGGTTGATATCAGCGTCGCGGCCTATGTGCCCCACAACTACCCGATTGAGGAATTGGAACCGGGCCTCGAAGAAACCGCCTTCTATGACCCGAAGAATTTTACCTATCCGGGTGGCTGCCATATCGCGGAGGTGGAGATTGATCCCGAAACCGGCCGCACCTCCGTGATCAATTTCACCGCCGTGGATGATGTGGGCCGCGTCATCAACCCGATGATCGTGGAAGGCCAGGTGCAGGGTGGGGTAGCGCAGGGGATCGGGCAGGCCTTGCTTGAAACCTGCGTGTATGACGCGGATGGCCAACTGCTGTCCGGTTCCATGATGGATTACACCATGCCGAGGGCGGATGATCTGCCGCCCGTTTCGGTTGCGACTCATACCACGCTTTGCACCCATAACCCGCTTGGGGTTAAGGGCTGCGGCGAAGTGGGGGCCATTGGCTCACCACCTGCCGTGATCAATGCGGTGGTGGATGCGCTTTCCGATTATGGCGTGACGCATGTCGAAATGCCGGCAACCCCGGCAAAACTCTGGCAGATCATCAATAGCGGCCGCCGCGCGGCGGCAGAATAAGGGACCTTAGCCATGTATGATTTCGCCTATCACAAGCCCACCAACCTTGCCGATGCGGTCAAGCTGCTGGCTGATCCGGATGCCAAGGCGGTCTCTGGCGGGCATACGCTGATCCCGGCGCTGAAGCACCGGCTGAACAAGCCATCAGCGCTGGTGGATTTGTCCGGCATTGCGGAGATGCGGGGCATTCGCCGCGAAGGCAACGCCATCATCATCG
>Ga0079301_1001072_pt1 | contig 13002 bp, 10 predicted proteins | sample Wag4_2014_7_11_3_FD_74797 | JGI IMG/M metagenome (GOLD analysis project Ga0079301, IMG submission 74797) | Fresh water mixed with fracking chemicals microbial communities from Ohio, USA - Utica-2 Time Series FC 2014_7_11 | ecosystem: Engineered > Industrial production > Chemical products > Input...
CGCTTACTTAGCACCGCTGATTGCGGTGATCTTTACTCGTGTGTGCTGTGCACGGAAACCTTGACGACGGCGATGGCCTGTCTTGTTCTTGTAACGAAGGATGTCGATCTTTGGACCCTTAACTGCGTCGATAACTTCGCCAGTTACCTTGACCGCTGAGAGTGCAGCAACATCAGTTGTGACGTTAGCGCCATCAACTACGAGGAGAGCTGGGAATGAAACTGATGCGCCTGCAGCAGCGTCGATGCGATCGACGGTGATGATCTCGCCAACAGTTACCTTCTCCTGGCGTCCGCCAGCTTTAACGATTGCGTACATGCTCATTGCCTCAGTTCTTCGTATTAGTCATCAAGCTCAATTCACGCGTGAGGCGTGCTCGAGCAGACGCTAAGAGTACGGATTTCGTACCCTCAGGGTCAAATTGGCCCTTTGGCCATTGAAATCTAGGCGGTAATAACCCCTGAGCTAGCGGCCCTGCGGCGGCGCTTTCCCTTAGGCGTTGTGACCGCTTCAGCTTCTTCCGGAGCCTCTTCGTTCAAGGTTTCGTGGAATTCGTGGTCGGTTGCTGTCTCTTCTTCAACATCTGGGTGATGTGCGCTCTGTGAATTTACCTGAGGCATTGGAGCCTTCATCTTCACTGGATCCATATGGATATGAATTCCACGTCCATTACATGAATCACATGTTGTCGAGAATGCCTCGATGAGGCCCTGTCCGACGCGCTTACGTGTCATCTGAACAAGTCCGAGAGAAGTTACTTCAGCAACCTGGTGCTTGGTGCGATCGCGACCGAGACATTCAACCAATCGGCGCAAAACTGCGTCGCGGTTTGATTCAAGAACCATATCGATGAAGTCGATAACAACGATTCCACCTAAGTCGCGAAGACGAAGTTGACGCGCAATTTCTTCTGCAGCTTCAAGGTTGTTCTTGGTAACGGTCTCTTCGAGGTTTCCACCCTTACCGATGAACTTACCGGTGTTAACGTCGATAACAACCATCGCTTCAGTACGGTCTATGACAAGGGAACCACCTGAAGGAAGGTAGACCTTTCGATCAAATGCCTTAGCCAGTTGTTCTTCAACACGGTAATCAGCGAACAAGTCACCGCTACCTGAATACTTTTCAATCTTTGAAACGAGTTCGGGTGCAATCGAACCAAGGTATGAACTGATTTCATCCCATGCTTCGTTTCCTTGAATGATGAGCTTGCGAAAATCTTCATTGAAGATATCGCGGATAACACGCACAGCAAGATCTGGCTCTGAGAGCAGAAGTGCTGGTGCATGGAAGTTTGGATTTTCTGACTTCTGATAAATGTCTTCCCATTGCGCTTTAAGGCGCTCAACATCTGCAGTCAATTCAGCTTCAGATACACCTTCAGCAGCAGTACGAACAATGACGCCCGCGTCTTCTGGAATGAGTGTCTTCAAGATTGCCTTAAGACGTGAGCGCTCTGATTCTGGAAGTCGCTTTGAGATACCGCTCATTCCGCCACCAGGAACATAAACAACATAGCGTCCTGGAAGTGAAATCTGGCTTGTGAGGCGTGCGCCCTTTTGGCCAATTGGATCCTTAGTAACTTGAACAAGAACAGGCTGACCTGTCTTCAAAACCATTTCAATCTTGCGTGGTTCAGATTCAGAGATACCTGCAGCATCCCAGTTAACTTCACCAGCGTAGAGAACTGCGTTACGGCCCTTGCCGATATCAACGAATGCGGCTTCCATTGAAGGAAGAACGTTCTGAACGCGACCTAAGTAGACGTTACCGACGTAAGAAACGTTGGCGTTACGGTTTACATAGTGTTCAACCATCACGTTATCTTCGATAACTGCAATCTGAATACGGTCTCCGACTTGGCGGACAACCATTTCGCGATCAACGTTTTCGCGACGAGCTAAGAATTCTCCATCAGTAATAACGGTTCCACGGCGGCGATATGGCTCGCGGTATTCGCGAGAATCGCTGCGGCCACGATCACGGTCACGATCACGACGATTACGTGTTCCACGTTCTGAACGATCACGAGATGGGCGTTCGGTCTTTTCGCGGACTTCGCGGACCTTAACAACTGTTACTACGCCATCTTCATCGATGGTTTCACCTGGTGTAACGCCTTCGCCAGTTGCGCGACGGCGACGGCGACGACGGTGTGTTGTGCCATCAGCGCTCTCCGTTGAATCTTCAGACGATTCTTCTGAATCATTTTCGGAATCTTCCTGTGTATCTACACCTTCACCATTTGGCTTACGGCGACCGCGTCCACCACGACGGCGGCGGCGGTTACGGTTTCCGCGGCTTTCGGAATCTTCTGAATCAGATTCTGCACCTGGCGCTGAAACTTCTTCATTCACATCAGCTTTAGCTGACTTCTCGGCCTTGGCTGGCTTCTCAGAAGGTGCAGCTTTCTTGGTTCGCTTGGGAGCGACTTCGGTAGGAGCTGCTTGGAAGATAGGAACTGGTATTGCAGCAGCTTTCTTGGTTCGCTTGGGAGCGACTTCGGTAACTTCTGCAGACGCTTCAGTTGGCTCAGGTGTAGTTCCTGCGCTCAGTGATTTCTTACTTGATTTCTTAACCGCGCGCTTACGCGGTGATTTTGGCTCAATAGCCATGGCACCAAATCCTTTAGCGCGTATTCCAGATTCCTGGAGCTACGCATTCTCGTGGTCCGCAGATGAAATTCATTTACGAACAAAACCTTTGTTGTAGTCCGCCGCAGGCGCGATAAGGATCGCTGGCCGCGCTGAACTGTTGACATAATTATGGCAGATAAGGCGGAAGAAAACCTATTTTGAGCGTGATTTAGCTGCGCTGGCTTGCGTGGACGTTCTGCAAAAGGCCAAAGCCAATGAGGTTGGCAAACATGCTCGATCCACCATACGAAAGGAATGGAAGCGGAACGCCCGTCATCGGCATCAGCCCCAGAGTCATTCCAATATTTTCAAATATCTGGAAAGCAAACCATGCAATAACGCCCGTACATACCAATGTCCCGTAGGGGTCGGTGGCTCTTCGCGCGATTCCGAAAGCTCGCATCAATACAAGAAAGAGAAGGAAGATGATGAATCCGCTTCCGATAAATCCAAGTTCTTCGCCGGCAACCGTGAAAATAAAGTCAGTCTGTTGTTCTGGAACGAAGCGTCCGTTTGTTTGAGGTCCGTTAAATAATCCTGTGCCGATAAGCCCGCCGGAGCCGACAGTAATACGCGCTTGACGAAGTTGATAGCCGGCTCCTTGTGAATCTGCGTTGGGATCAACGAAAGATTGCAGACGCTTGACCTGATAATCACTGATGATTCCAGCCTTAGTTGCAACGAAGCCACCGATAAGTGCAAGGAGAACTAAGCCCACCACCCATCGAGTCGGTGCACCTGAAACCGCAAGAATGGTAACAACGGACGCGCTGATGATGAATACAGTTCCCATATCGGGCTGAGCAAGAATCAGAAGAATTGGAATCGCAGCAACTGCTAGCGCCTTGAGTACATCTTGATTGGTTGGTTCATCACTGTTGTGCGTACGTTCTGAAAGCAACATTGAGATACCGATGATGATGGAAATCTTTGCAATTTCAGCGGGCTGAATCTGGAATCCACCTGGAAGCGGAATCCACGCTTTTGCACCATTGATTTCACTGCCAACGCCAGGAATGAGAACCAAGATCAAGCCAAAGACACCAGCAACCCAGATGAATGGTGTGTAGGCGCGCAAGAGTCTGTAATCAATAATCGTGGTCCCCCATGCAAGGGCAAGGCCAATCACAATGTTGATCACGTGGCGCTTGAGGTAATACTGCGGATCAAGACCATTAGCTGAATACCACTCGCGAGTTGCTGCATAAACAAGCAAAGTTCCGATGACTAGAAGGAGGGCTACTGCGCCTGTCAGAACTGGGTCAAACCCAGCTGTTACTGATGCGCGACGAGATCTGCGGTAAGGATTGCGATTAAGGAATGTACTCATCGCTTCGCCTTCGCCTTCACTTTAGGTGCGGGAGTTGCAGATACAACAGCCTTTGGTTTTCCTGGATTGAGAATAGATGGCTTTGGTTTAGTCGCAGGTGAAATTCGCGGAAGTTTTGTCGGTGGCTTTCCTGCAGGAAAGAGCGCCAGTTCAGGTTTCACTGTTGAACCCTGTGCGCCAAAGATTGCTTCATAAATCTGGCGCACACCAACACCTGATGTACCTGAACCGAATCCGCCTTGGCTCACCATCATGACAACGGCATAACGGGGATTCTTAGCTGGAGCAAACGATGCAAACCACGATGTATCCGCCTTTGCAGTCCCGTTTGCGTTTCGACCAAACACTTGTGCAGTTCCGGTCTTTCCTGAAACTGGGACTGGGAAACCAGCAAACGCTCCTGCCGCTGTTCCTGAAATTGTTACCTCACGAAGCGCATCTCGAAGGAATACGAGCGTCTCTTGATCCACACCAAGGTCACCAAGTTTTTCAGGCTTAAATGTTCGAAGAACGGTTCCATCCGTCTTCACAATTGCCTTTGCAACTGTTGGCTTCAAAATTGTTCCGCCATTAGCAATTGCGGCATACATCTGTGCCAACTTGATCGGCGTGATGACGGTGTCTCCCTGACCAATGGAGAAGTTCACGGCATCTCCTGCGCGGATCTTGTCACCGTCGATACAGTTTTCCCGCGCTAGCTGCAACAAGAATGGCGTCTGCTGAGCTTTGGTAGCACGGGCTTTATAGTTGCAGTAGAAATCCTTATTCTGGCTATACCAATCTTTGCGCCATTCACGATTTGCAAGACGACCCTTCGATTCTGAAGGAAGATCCACTCCGGTCTTCTCGCCCATTTGGAATTTAGCGGCAGCCTTAAAGAAGTAATCGTTGGGGTTTGATTTTGGCTTCAATCCCCCGTCGCGCAGCCATTCGTCGTATGCGATTCGATACCAAATCGTGTCGCATGAAACGGCAAGTGCCTTCTTCATCGAGAGCGTTCCTTGCGCTTTACTTTCGAAGTTTTGGAAAGCGCGAGTACCGACCTGCACCTCAGCTGGACATGCATACGATGCATTGAGGTCGTACCCCGCATCTTTGGCTGCGATGATAGAGACAGCTTTAAATGTCGATGCCGGTGCATACAAACCTTGTAGGGCGCGATTAAGCGCGGGGACTCCGGTACTTTCGCTGTAAAGGTCATTGGCCTCTTGGACGCTTAAGCCTTTTTCAAATGCATTAGGGTCAAAGGTTGGATATGAAGCAAGTGCGAGCACTTGTCCATTTCGAACATCGAGAACAACAGCCGCTCCGCCATCTGCTCGGTATCCAGAACCACGTGCACGCTTTACTGCACCGGCTAGTGCTGATTCTGCCGCTGCTTGCAGACGTATATCAAGGCTTGTGACGAGATGGTTTCCGGCGGTTGGCTTAGTGTTCTTACTTGTCGTAGTTACCGCTTCCTTGCGATCAACGATAAATGTTTTGATTCCCGGAACTCCGCGCAGGTATTTGTCATAAACCGTTTCAAGGCCTGCTTTACCAATTGATTCAGATCTAAAGTATGTACGTCCATTTTCACCGGAAAGATCAGCTTCAGTCAAAGGCCCTACATAACCAAGAACGTGTCCCCCATTGAGGCCAAGGGTTGTTGGGTAACTTCTAATGGCAAGCGGTGTTGCAGAAATTCCCGGATAGCGATCTGAGCGTTCAACAATGCGCAGGGCAAGTTGAGGATCTGCTGTCTTTGTAATTGGAATCGGTTGGAAGCGTGAACCGGTCCAGCATCCTGCTTTCTGCCCCTTAGGTAGTTCGCCACATAAGCGTGTGCGCTGCCAAACATCATCGAAATTTAACCCAAGCAAATTAACGAGATCTTGAACTACCGCAACGCCCTTATCTGGCAACTTATCAATCTTGGTGCGGTCTACTGTGACTGCAAGACCTACTTTATTGAGCGCCATCGGAACACCTGAAGAATCGACAATAAAGCCTCGGTTTGCAGGCGTGACGACATCGCGGCTTTGAATGCTGAGCGCTGCATCGCGGTATTTAGGACCGGCAGCTACTTGAAGATAGAAAAGCCTTCCAAAGAGGGCGAACATAAGGGAAGCAATAAAGATTTGGATAACGAGAAGGTTTAGCCGAGAGCGCTGATTCATAGCTGCGAACGCAATCCAAATATGATGGCGTGTACGTAAGAAATAACCTTGAGGATGAGTGGAGAGATAATTGCTGTCCAGAATGCCGAGCCAGCAAGTAAGTACAGAACGTGTTGGATGCTTCCGATCTCTTGACCGAGCATAAGTCCTAACAACAAGAAGACTACTTGCGCAGCAACAGCACCAATCGTTGTTAACAGGACGATGTTGATGGGATTTCCGCGAATATTGTCATCACCGTAACCAAGAAAAGCGATTGCATAACAAGCGATAATTAAAACAAGAGTCCAATGCCCTAGTGGCCCAGGTGAGCTTTGAGATAAATCCATCATGACGCCTGCACCAAATCCAGTCAGCGCTCCAATTTCAGGAGTACTCAGCGCCGCCCAAATGAGAGCCACGATAAGAAGTAAGTTGAATCCGCCTGCAGGAAGTCGTAGTTGCGTAACGAAAGCTTCTTGTGCCAAGTAGATAAAAAAGAAAACAGGTGCTGAGATAAAGAATCTACGTAGCGACATAATTAGCTCGTCGGAGTTGGCTGAGGTTCGCCCGGAGTCGCATAAACAGTCACGGTTGGAATCGGAGTTGGTCGCGGCTTTGGTGGAACCAACGAATCACGAGGATCAACTGACATTCCAGAGATAACAACTGCTACAACTCCAAGAGTTGAAAAGTTGGCATAGAACTTCACATCGGCAGTCTGTGTAACAGCACCCGGTGAGTTATCGACAGATGTAACTTCGCCAATCGGCGCACCTGGTACGAAAGGTCTTCCATTCTGACTTCCGCGGGCAAGAAGAGCGTCACCCTTGCGGATTTGGGTGGTGTTATCTAGCAGTTGCAGCACGCCTTTTCGCGTTCCTTGTCCGCTCAAAATACCGATCTGCTGACTTCCTGCGATGCGCGCACCAATTCGAAATGCTGGATCAGAAGCTAACTGAACCAGTGCGCTATCTGTATATGCGTATTTCACGACGCCAACTAAACCGAAACCAGAGAGCACAGTCATGTTGGTGTGAATTCCTGAAGACGTTCCTGCGTCAATCGTAATTGTCTGAGTAAATGAAGTACTTGATCCTTGCGAAATTACTCGAGCGTTAACGACTTTGTATCCAGCGTTTCCAGCTAAATTGAGTGCACCTTTGAGTTGCTTCAGTTGGGCATCGGCAACCTTGCGATTGAGAAGGGCCAATCGCAGCTTGTCGTTCTCGCTCTTTAACTTTTCAATTTGGTTGCGTGTACGACCCAAGTGTGTGACGTCTGAGAAGAAGTTACGAAATGGCGTAACGACCCATGAACCAACTTTTTGAACTGGAGTAAGGGCTGTCTGAGTTCCTGTGCGCAATCCATCGATCACTTGTACTCCGCGCAGATCAAGAGTGATCATGAAGAGCGAAGTAACAACTAATACGATGATGAGTAAGCGACCGCGGTTGTCGCCGCCGTAGCGCACTTGGGGTTACCTATCGACGAGGCTCGGAGATCAAAACCTTTTCAAGGGCTTCGAACTCTTCAATGCACTTACCTGAACCTTCGACAACTGCATCGAGTGGACGGTCTGCAATGTGGATTGGCATTCCTGTCTCTTTACGAAGACGCTCATCAAGGCCCTTAAGAAGTGCGCCTCCACCTGTAAGAACGATTCCGCGATCCATAAGATCTGAAGAGAGTTCTGGTGGGCACTTATCAAGAGTTGCCTTCACTGCGTTAACAATCTGATTTACAGGTTCTTCAAGAGCTTTGCGAATCTCAGCTGCAGTAACAACGATAGTCTTTGGAAGACCCGTTGCTAGATCGCGACCGCGAATTTCTGCATCGTTCTCGCCCTGAAGTGGGTATGCAGAACCAATAGCCATCTTGATTTCTTCAGCTGTGCGCTCACCTAAAAGAAGTGAGTATTCGCGCTTAGTCCAGTTAATAATCGACTGATCGAGTTCGTCTCCCCCAATACGAATTGAGAGCGCTGTAACGATTCCACCCAGTGAAATGACCGCAACTTCTGTAGTTCCTCCACCAATATCGACAACCATGTTTCCGGTTGGCTCGTGGATTGGAAGTCCTGCACCGATAGCAGCTGCCATCGGTTCTTCAATGATGTAAACCTTACGTGCGCCAGCTGCGTAGCCAGCATCTTTTACAGCGCGCTGTTCGACGCCAGTGATACCTGAAGGAACGCATACGACGATACGTGGCTTAGCCAAGTAGCTACGACGGTGAACTTTCTGAATGAAGTAACGAAGCATGCGCTCTGTAGTATCGAAGTCTGCGATAACGCCATCCTTAAGTGGACGGATAGCAACGATGTTGCCAGGGGTACGACCAATCATCTTCTTTGCTTCAAGACCAACAGCAAGGATGCCACCAGTATCTTGGTTAACAGCAACTACTGATGGCTCGTTAAGAACAATGCCACGACCGCGCACGTAGACAAGAGTGTTAGCAGTACCTAGGTCAACCGCCATATCGCGGCCGATGAATGACATTCTGTTTGACATTTATTTCCCCTCGAAGAAGATAGCAATTTCACGAGCTGCAGATTCTGGTGAATCTGAACCGTGAACAATATTTTGTACAACCTTTGTTCCTTGATCGCGAGCAAGGTCTCCGCGGATAGTTCCGGGAGCAGCAACAGTTGGATCTGTTACTCCTGCGAGTGAACGGAAGCCTTCGATGACACGATTACCTTCAGCAACGAGAGCAACAATCGGACCTGACATCATGAACTCAACAAGTGGTTCGAAGAATGGCTTGCCTTGGTGTTCTGCGTAATGCTTTTCTAGTAACGCGCGATCTGCTTGCAACATACGAAGCGAAACGATCTTGTAACCCTTTGCTTCGATACGAGCGATAACTTCGCCGACCAAACCACGTGCAACGCCATCTGGCTTAACTAGGACGAGTGTCTTTTCTATGCTCACGGGAGCAGTCTATTAGGGGTTGGGAGTGCGTGATGCCATGAGTTCGGCGCGGATGGCCTCACCCCTGCGCCCCACCACAATGGCTGCAATCCAGAGTCCCCCGAAAATCAGCCCCACGATGGCCATAGAAGGCACCACAACGGCATAGCCAATCATCAGAAATTGCAAGATAGATCCAAGAATCCAACCTGTGCGCTTCTTGAGAAGTCCGGGGGTAATTAGCAACAAGATGGCGATAACTGCACCAGCAATAATAGTTGAAGCCTCATGGTTATCTTTTGCAAGCAACATCGCAAAGCCCATCACAAAGAATTCCATGACGAGAACTGCAGAACCAAGAATGCGCATTAGATCTCTTCCTTCGCGAATTTCTTACGAAGAATAGTGCGAGCTTGACCCGCTGTCACCACAGAACCAGTAATAAGAATTCCAACTGTGTCCTCGCTCAATGGACGGATCGAATCCTTGATGGCTTTATCAATGGCTTCGGTCAGTGAATCAGCTGAGAAGACGCGATCGATTCCGAATATTTCAGCGGCAATGAGTTCGAGTTCGCCGACCTTCATGGCACGTAGTGAAGAGTTAGCTGTGACGATAATCAAATCCATGACCTGTTCAAGTTCAAGCAGGATTCCGCGAACATCCTTATCCCCCATAGGAGCAAAGATGCCAATCACATCATCGAAGGTGAATTCGCTTTGAATCGTATCTGCGAGTGCTGAAGCACCATGTGGGTTATGCGCTGCATCCAAAATAATTGTTGGGTCGCGATGTACAACTTCGCAGCGACCTGGTGATGTGACATTTGCAAAACCAGCCCGAACTGCTTCGATATCAAGTTCTTGATCACCGAAGAATGCTTCAACTGCAACTAAGGCTGCAGCTGCATTAGAGGCCTGGTGCTTTCCATGAAGAGGAATGAATATGTCTGTGTATACATCTTTAGCGCCTTGAATGGTGAGTAACTGACCGCCCACTGCGATTGAACGTGAAATAACGGAATACTCAATACCTTCTCGGGCAACATCGGCGCCAACAAGTGCTGCTTGCTTAAGAAGTTCAACAGCGCATTCAGGCTCTTGTTGTGCAAGAACTACAAAGCCACCTTCTTTGATGATTCCAGCCTTGGTCTGGGCTATCTCAGTAAGGGTTTCACCTAGATATTCAGTGTGATCAAGGCCGATAGGCATAATCACGGAAACATCAGCATCGACAACGTTTGTGGCATCCCACAGCCCGCCCATACCAACTTCAATCACGCCAACATCGATTGGGTGTTCAGCAAATGCGGCAAATGCAAGTGCGGTAATTGCTTCAAAGAAAGAGATTGGGTGTTCAAACTTTGTATCCATCAAATCAAGGTATGCCGAAATATCGTTAAAGGAGAAGATGAGTTCTTTGGCGTCAATAGGTTGAGTATTAATCGCAATTCGTTCGAGATAGCTTTCAAGATGTGGACTAGTAAAGCGACCAGTACGAAGACCCATCTCAAAGAGCAATGAATCAATCATGCGCGATGTCGTGGTCTTACCGTTTGTGCCACCAATATGAATTGTTGGGAAGGTCAGTTGTGGTGAACCCAAAATATCCACGAGCGCTGCAATGCGCTCGAGAGTTGGTTCAATACGTGTTTCTGGCCAGCGCGATAGAAGCGCCTGTTCGATGGCATCAATGCGTGCTTGATCTTCAGGTGAAATATGTGTCATTTACTTTAACGCTGCAAGTTGTGCGGTGATGCGCTCGATATCTGCAGATGTTGCAGTCATGCGCTCTTTGATTTCTGTAACAACGTTCGCAGGAGCTTTTGCCATAAAGCCTTCGTTACTCAACTTCACTTCAGCGGTTTTCATATCCTTCTGCGCTGTAGCAAGATCTTTTTCAAGACGTGCACGTTCTGCAACGACGTCGACAGTTCCTGATAAATCGAGTTCAACCTTCATGGATCCGATTTCAACAGACGCACTTGGTGTGAATTCAGTAAGTTCGAGCTTGAGCAAGAATGCCATTGCACCTGAATATGCAGTCACGTCAGCAGGGGCGATGATGTGGCCAGGAATCTTCTGCGATGGCTTTACTCCCTGATCGTTACGGAAGCGACGTACTTCGGTAATGATCTTCTGGAGTTCACCAACAAGTGCTTCTGACTTCTTATTGATGTGAGATGAATCAGCAACTGGCCATGTAGCGGTGACAAGGGTTTCTCCCCCGGTCAACGTGGTCCACATAGTTTCAGTAATAAATGGCATTACTGGGTGGAGCAAGCGGAAGAGAGTGTCGAGAACATGTCCCAATACGCGCTGTGATGCTGCCGCATTTCCTGAAGCAAAAGCTTCCTTCGAAAGTTCGAGGTACCAGTCGCAAAGATCGTCCCATGCAAAGTGGTATATAGATTCGCAAGCGCGAGCAAATTCATAACTTTCAATCAGCGATGTGTACTCAGCTGTTGTTTCAGCAAGGCGAGAAAGAACCCACTTATCGATATCAGAAAGTGTCTCAGTTGCAGGCAACGGTCCTTCGATAGTTGCACCGTTCATCATTGCAAAACGAGTTGCGTTCCAGAGCTTGGTTGCAAAGTTACGAGAACCCGCAATCCAATCTTCAGCCAGCGCCTGATCCTTGCCTGGGTTTGAACCGCGAGCCAAAGTAAAGCGAAGTGCATCAGCGCCGTACTTATCGATAAATTCAAGTGGGTCTACAACGTTGCCGCGAGACTTAGACATCTTCTTACCAAATTGGTCACGAACAAGGCCGTGCAGAACGATGGTGTGGAACGGTGGAACGCCATCCATTGCAAAGAGACCGAAGAGCATCATGCGCGCTACCCAGAAGAACAAGATGTCATAACCGGTCACAAGAACGCTGGTTGGATAGAACTTCTTTACATCTGCTGTGTTGTTAGGCCAACCAAGTGTTGAGAACGGCCAGAGAGCAGACGAGAACCAGGTATCAAGAACATCGGGATCTTGCGTGTATCCCGCTGGTGCGGTTTCGCCAGGGCCAACAACAATTACTTCGTCGTTAGGTCCATACCAGACAGGAATTCGGTGACCCCACCACAGCTGACGTGAAATACACCAGTCGTGCATGTTGTCGACCCACTCGAAGTAACGTGGTGAAAGTTCTGCTGGTTCAATCTTTACGCGACCATCGCGGACAGCATCTCCTGCTGCCTTTGCAAGTGGTGCAACCTTTACAAACCACTGCTTTGAAAGGCGTGGTTCAACTGTTGTATCGCAACGTGAGCAGTGTCCAACAGCGTGAATGTATGGACGCTTTTCTGCAACAACGCGACCCATCTCTTTAAGCTTTGCAACCACTGCGGTGCGAGCCTCGAAGCGATCCATGCCATCGAATTCTGTTCCCGTGCCATCCATGATGCCGTGCTCGTTCATGATGACAACAAATGGAACGTTATGGCGCATAGCCATTTCAAAGTCGTTAGGGTCGTGAGCTGCCGTGACCTTTACGGCACCAGTTCCGAAATCTGGGTCAACAAGTTCATCGGCAATGATTGGAATCATGCGGTTGACGAGCGGCAAGAGAACTTCAGTGCCAATCATGTGCTTGTAGCGAGGATCATCTGGGTGAACCGCAACAGCGCCATCGCCCATCATTGTTTCGGCGCGAGTTGTGGCAACAACGATGCTCTGTTCTCCTTCGCCGTAACGAACTGAAACGAATTCTCCGGCATCATCTTGGTGCTCTACTTCAATATCTGAAAGTGCTGTGAGACAACGTGGGCACCAGTTGATGATGCGCTCTGCGCGATAGATAAGCCCTTGATCAAAGAGCTTCTTAAAGATTGTAAGAACTGCTTGCGAAAGATTGTCATCCATCGTGAAAGCTTCGCGAGACCAATCGACAGAATCTCCGAGTCGCTTCATCTGCCCCAGGATTTGTCCGCCTGATTCAGCTTTCCATTCCCAGACTTTCTTTACGAAATCTTCGCGACCTAAGTC
>Ga0079301_1001074_pt1 | contig 12997 bp, 12 predicted proteins | sample Wag4_2014_7_11_3_FD_74797 | JGI IMG/M metagenome (GOLD analysis project Ga0079301, IMG submission 74797) | Fresh water mixed with fracking chemicals microbial communities from Ohio, USA - Utica-2 Time Series FC 2014_7_11 | ecosystem: Engineered > Industrial production > Chemical products > Input...
ACCTCGTTCTGTGCAATCCGCCGTTCCACCAGCAGCAGGTGGTGGGCGACTTCCTCGCCTGGCGCATGTTCACCCAGGCCAAAGCGGCGCTGGGCAAAGGTGGCGAACTGTGGATCGTCGGCAACCGCCACCTAGGCTACCACCTCAAGCTCAAACGGCTGTTCGGCCAGGTCGAGCAGGTCGCGGCGACGCCGAAGTTCGTCATCCTTAAGGCGACCCGAAAATAAACTAACCAATTGTTCTATAAGTACAAATATTTATCCTTGCAGCTCCCACACAACGCCAACACAGCTTGCAGTAACTCCCAACTCATTTTCATCTGCACAATCACTCCTTGCGCCCCGGACGACACCGTCCCGGCAGGTCGAAGCGCTCATCGAGCGACGTCAGGCGCACCCACCGAATCTGAGACTGCACAACTTGCTCGCGATCTCCGGCCCCAAGGGGAAGGACTGGCGCCAAATACAGCCCAGCACCCTCTCCCCGGACAGGTTCTCGGGCAGCGGGATCAAAGTTAGATTTGGCGGCAACGGCATGCTTTTCACCCATCCGTACGGCAGCAGTGCATGGCCATAGCCCTCACAGACGAGTGCAATGCGGTGCCCAACACTTAGGCCAAATGCCCGTGCCAGGCCGGAGGTCAGCAAAGGCTCCAAGCCTTGTGCGACTCCCGGCGGCACAAAGTCGTCCTCATTCAGCGGCAGCAGCCCGAGCCCGGAAGAAAAAACCGGCTCCAATTGAGGAATCTCTTGATCTGAACGGGTAAGTAGCACAAAACCTTCGCGAAAGAGCTCGGCATACCCTAGGCCATCGGGAATATCCTGTCCGGCCGTGACCAGAATGTCGATCTCGCGGTTGAGTAGCCGGCGTAGCAGCCCTTGATGCATACCGCAGACGATCTCCACCCGTGTCTGTGCCGAGTGTTCGCGGCACAGCATCAGGATTTGCAGTAAATCCAGCGGGGCCAGGGAGGAGATGACGCCCAACCGAAGCGCTTGGCCAAAAGGTGTTGCCGAGTCATCGCGCAGCGCCTCCAGACGGGTAATCCCCTCCAGAATTGCCGCTATTTCATCCAGCACCACTTGCCCGTAGACGGTGGGCGTGGTCTTGCTGCCTCGCTCGAAGATAGCCCCGCCTAGAACCTCCTCGACCTTCCTGACCTGGTAAGACAGTCCGGAAGTGGAAATCTCCATCGTTTCGGCTGCCAGACGAAAGCTGCGTTGCTGAGCCACGGCCTCGACCAGCAGCAAATCACGGATAGATATTGATGCCAGGCGGTTCGAAATTACTTCACGCATCGTTTAACTCATTGAGTTTTACTTGACAAAGGCGAGCATTAGAATTCATTTGCTTAGTCTAAGTAAATACGATTTTAATTCTCATTATTAACAGAGAAGTGACGAAGCCGAAGACCAAGAGACGCACCACCGCTCCCGGCAAGAGGCGAGTCGGCTGCTTGTGCAAACACCAAGTGCCGGCCTGGAGCCGAGCCCCCCCTCTAGCGGCGAGCGACCATGCGCAACATTGCCCTGATACTCAACAGTGACCAACCTCGTAGCGGTGTGTTTGCCGACTACCCCCACGGCAACTCACTCGGCATTCCCATGTATGCCTTAGCCAGCACCGAGCTGTCGGCATTTTGCTGCATCGTCATCACCAACTACGCCGATCAACGCGAACTGCTGCGCTGCAGGGTGCAGTTGCAGCGCTATCTGCAACAAGGCGGGAAATTGGTCTTCAACGGGCACGTGGTGTACCCCTTCCTGGATGAGCTGCAGCCCTACAAAGCTACGCACGAAACTGGCCTGGCGGGATTGCAGGTATACAACCTTAATGCTCACCCGATCTTCACCGACATCGAAAACAGTGAGCTGACCTATCGCAAGGGGGTTGCCGGCTTTTATGGCCGCGGCTTCAATCCACCGCCAGCCGGCGCACAGGTGCTTACCGAGTTGGGCAGCCAGGCCCGCCTGCCGCTGGACTGGCTCTACACATACCCTGGCGGCGGCCAATTGCTGGCGCATGCCGGCAACGACTTTCTGTCCTTCAGCAACGCACCTTCCGCGCACGGCATGCGTCAGGCGTTTTACGAATGGGCCGCCGCCACGCCAGTGCCCGGTGCAGGGGTTGCAACGAGCAAGGCGGCACGATACCTCGCCGAGCTGTTCCCGAAGGCGGACCCCACAACGAGCCTCGACAAAGCACACGCCGCACGCGTGTGCTTTGTCGAGGGGGGGACCTATTTCCACCACCGTACCCTGCACACACCCGAGTTCGCCCCTTACTTGCAGATGCACCGCCATGTGCTCGATCTAACCCCGGACGACTTCGCCGCCGCAGACACCCTGGTGTTCTGCTGTGACACCCGCGGCGACCTGATCGCCCGCCATCGCAACGCCATTGCCCGGTTTCTGGAGCAAGGCAAGACCGTGGTAGCCATGGGTAACACCAACCCACAGCAGTGGCTGCCACAGGTTCGCTGGACCGACTGTCCCACCAACTTTTGGTGGTGGATCACCCCCGGAGCGGACTCCGGCCTGCGCCTGGTATGGCCCGAGCACTCGCTGTTCAACTACATCAGCTTGGCCGATGCCACTTGGCACCAGCACGGCTCGTTTGCCGTCCCCGAAGGGGCTCGCTCGCTTATCGACAAAGAAGGCTGCGGCTCCGTGCTTTACGAAGACAGCCACTCCACGCCCGGGCGCCTGATTGTTACCTCGCTGGATCCCTGCTACCACCACGGCAGCTACTTCATGCCGGCCACTACGCGCTTTCTGCGGGGCTTTTTGCCTTGGCTGCACGCACACACGACCCGAGCCGAGCTGCCGATCTAGATGTCTGTCCAACCTGCCACGCCAGGCGCTAGCGCCGCATTACCAATAAGCGGGCGCGTTGGCGTACAAAATTACTTCACGAATAGTTCCAATCATTAAGTTTCTCTTGATTTTTAATGGGGATAGAATCATACGCAAATGACAATCAACAAGATTTAGACCTACACTTTCGGTCCCATATCAAGCAAAAGTGGCTCACATGGTGCACAGATATCTCACACTCAGTTTGGCCGGTTTGCTGGCCAGCGCGCTGCTCCAGGCCTCCGACGCACTCGCACAACCCCTTGTCTTCAGGGATGTAGTGGGCAATGAAATCGCGCTCAAGGCACAACCGCAGCGCATCGTGACGCTGCCCAACCCGGCTGCGGCAACCCTGATTGCCTTGGATGGCAGCACCCGGCGCATCGTGGGCATGAACCAGATATCCAAACACGCCTTCGCAGACGGGATGATGGATGTCATGTTCCCCGAAGCCGCCACCATCACCAGCGACATCTTGGCCGAGAATGGCGGCTGGCTGCCCAATGTCGAGGCCATCGCCGCCCTGAAGCCGGATCTGGTCATCCAATGGGGCCGGCGCGGCGACGATATCGTGGCCCCTCTGCGCAATGCTGGGCTGCCGGTTGCCTTGATGGTCGGCGGCGGCAACGGCGGCACGGAAGAGCTGGCGCGCGAGAACATGCGCATGGCTGCCGAGATTACCGGCCAGATACCCAAACTGGCGCAACTGCTCGACTGGCGTGACCGAGTCATGGTGCAAATCAGCAGTACCCTGGCCAAGGCCGGTGAGGTGCAGATGCCGCGCATCCTGCACCTGCGCGCGGCCAACACTCACCTGACCGCCACCGGGCGCAACAGTTACCAGCACGGTTTTATCGAGCTGGTAGGCGCACAGAACGTGGCCGCCGAGCTGGGGGTGGAAAGCTCGGTCACCAGCGAACAGATCCTGGCCTGGCAGCCAGACATCATCCTGCTGTCTTCAGCCGATCCCGAGGCCCTGCCGCAAAGGGTGTACGACGACCCCATTTTGTCGCACCTGTCGGCGGCGCAACACCAGCGTATCTACAAGACGCCGCAGGGCGGCTACATCTGGGACAGCGCCTCCCCGGAAAATCCGTTCACCTGGATGTGGCTGGCCAATCTCACCCACCCGGAGCTTTTTGCCTTCGACCTGCGTCAGGAGCTGCGTCAGGGGTTCAGGCTGCTCTACGATTTTGAGCTGTCGGACGCCGATATCGACCGCATCCTGCGCCTGGACGTGAATGCCGGAGCGCGCGGCTACCAGGTGTTTTCCTCGCCATGAGTGCATCGACCGATTTCCTCGTCCCACCCGCGCAACGGCTGATCCAGAACCTGCTGCGCACGTTGCACTGGCCGTTACTGGTAGGCCTTTTGCTATCAGCCGTGTTGCTGGGTCTGACCACCGGTCGTTACTCACTGACGACCGGGCAGATACTGCAGGTGCTCTGGGATGCCGCGCACGGCCTTGAAGACGGCAGCGTCGATACGCTGGTGGTACTGAATGTGCGCCTACCGCGCATTCTTCTGGCAGCCCTGACCGGTGCTGGGCTGGCCATCTGCGGCGTAGCCTTGCAGACCCTGTTTCGCAATCCGCTGGTTTCGCCCAAGGTGCTGGGCCTGTCGTCGGGCTCGGCGCTGGGCGGCACTCTGGCCATTCTGGCCGGGCTGAGTGGTCCGCTGCTGATGGGAGCGACCTTCCTGTCGGCCTTTGGCGCGCTGTTTCTAGTGGTGCTGATTGCCAATGTGGCTGGCCGTACGCTGGTCGCCATCGTGCTGGCAGGCATTGTCATCGATGCCTTGTTTGCCGCTGGGGTTTCGCTGGTGCAGTACGCAGCCGACCCCGAAAGCAGCCTGCCAGCCATCGTCTTCTGGCTCATGGGCAGTTTTGCCTCGGCCAGCTGGGACAAGCTCCAGCAGGTCGCGCCGGTACTGCTGGTGAGCATTTTCCTGCTGCATCGTATGCGTTTCCGCATTGCCGTGCTGGCGATGGGCGACGACGAGGCGCGGTCCTTTGGTATCCGCGTTGGGCAGTCACGCATAGTGGTTTTCCTGCTGATTTCGCTGGTCATCGGCGCCTGCGTGACGGCCTCCGGCGTAGTGGGCTGGGTGGGGCTGGTCATTCCCCACATGGCGCGCCTGCTGGTGGGTGAGGACCAGATGCGCCTGTACCCGAGCACCGTGCTGCTGGGGGCGTCCTTCATGGTCTTTACCGACACCCTGGCACGCAGCCTGACCGCCTCGGAAATCCCCCTGGGCGTGCTGACCGCGGTGATCGGCGCCCCGGTATTCATCTATTTGCTCTGCACACGCAAGCGCAGGGGGTTCTGATGCACACCACAGACCACGGCATCCACGTGCGCATGTGCAAGGCCGAAGTGCGCTTTGGCCCACGCTGCATCTTTCGCGATCTCAGCTTTGCCGTACCCAGAGGCGAGACCATGGCCATTCTTGGCCCCAATGGGCGCGGCAAGACCACCCTGCTCAAGGCCTTGCTCGGCTCGCAGCGCCTGACCCAAGGCCGGCGCGAGGCACCCCGGCTGATCGGCTATGTGCCGCAGCACCACCATGGCGGCGAAAATCACCACTGCATCGATGTGGTGCTGATGGCCCGAGCCGCGTTGCTGCCGATGTTCTCCGTACCCTCACGGCATGATCACGATCTAGCGCTGCGCGCGCTAGATCATGTCGGCGCGAGGCATCTGGCTCAGCAGTGTTTTGGCAGCCTCTCCGGCGGTGAGAGGCAGATCGTACTGCTGGCACGAGCCCTGGCAACCGGCGCAGAGCTGCTGGTGCTGGACGAACCGGCCGCGGCGCTGGACCTGGCCAACCAGGATCTGCTGTTGGGGGTGCTGTTCGAGCTGCGTCGCCAACGCAGCCATACCGTGATTTTCACCACCCACCATCCCCAGCACGCACTCTACCTGGCCGATAAGGCACTGCTGATGCACGAAGGTGACAACGTGCGCTTTGGCATGGCCAGCGAGCTGCTGAGCGAAAGCGAGCTCTCCCAGCTCTATGGCATGCCTTTGCGCCGCCTTCAGGTGCAAGCAGGCGAGTACCAGCAAAGTACCGTGTTCCCGCTGTTTGGCTTGCGCAAACAGAACTGCCAATGCCCTCACGAGATATCCCGGCGGGGGATTACCCCTGCTTCTTCCCCTGGAACCCAAAGGAGCTTCCAATGAAACACGATGCTATTTCCTATCTGGAAAACGGCGAAGAGTTCACCGTCACCTGCGATGAGCTGCTCAAGTACCACGGACCGGGCTATCCGGGCGGCGTGGTGCATGGACTGAAGGTGATGCAACGCGCCTGGCCACTGCTCGACGAGGGCCGCCTGCCTGAACGTCGCGAAGTACGCTGCGTGACCGCCTTTGGCGGCCCCGGCGGTCGCGATGCAATTGAGTTCGTCACCCGAGGCCTGACCGAAGGGCGCTATATCGTTGACAAAGCGCTGGGTGAAGGCGTGGAAGAATCTCCAGGCGGGCGCTACTACTTCCGCTTCGAATACCGTGGCAAGGCGGTGGAAATCACCATTCGTCCGGGTCATGTGCGCCCCGAGTTCATCCAGTTGGCACGCAAGCAAGACCGCACTCCCGAGGAGGAAGCTGCACTGGTCAAGATGAAACTTGAGATGAGTGGCCGACTGATCAGGATGCCCAGCGAAGAGCTCTACGACGCCAAGGTTATTGCCGCATGAGTAGAATGGCGCAGCAGGAGCGCACGCAGTGGCTGGGGCTTCTGTCCCGAGCTGACTGCGCCTGGCTGGAGCAGCTCTGGCTGCAACTGGAGCAGCACCTGCAGCCCCGGATGCTGGCCGGACCTGAGACCGGCATGCTGCGCCTGACCACCCAGGCCAGCGGCTCGCCGGTGGGCTTCCAGTTTGGCGAAGCCACCTGCAGCCGCTGCGTGGTCGAGATCGGGCTGCACCGCGGTTACGCGGTGCAGCTTGGCTCCGACCTGCGCAAGGCCCAGCTCTCGGCATGCCTCGACGCACTGTTCCAGGGTATGGCGCCCACCGAGCGCGCCGCCTGCCTGGAGCCGATAAGCCTACGCCTCGCCGAACAACAGGCTGAACGCGAGCGCCTGGTAGCGGCGACCCGCGTGCACTTTTACACCACCAAGACCTCCGGTGCCTCATGAGAATCCCCTTGCAGGCATCTGCATCCTTATCGTTCCAGCACCAGCAGGCCAGAGCTTATCGCACGTTACTGATGGCCTTTGCTTACCCCGCTCGCCTGCAGCAACTGGAGGTAGGCGCCATGCAGGCCTGCATCGACTGCCTGCTGGACACCGCGACCCGGGTTGCCTTGAGTGTTGGCAGCCATGCCTGGTGCGAACGAATCCTGGCCACCGGAGCCATGCTTTCATCACAGCCCGAGTGGGTGTTCGCCGGTCCAGCACTGGCCGATCTTGACAGCATTCCGACCGGCAGTCGCGAGGCACCCGAGGAGGGTGCCACAGCGGTGATCGGCGTTGAGGCATTGTCCGAAACCGCCTTGCACACCCCCGGCGAGCTGTGCATCGGTGCCCGGGGCGCGGGCCTGAAAGAGCCCACACTGCTGTTTGTCAGCGGTCTCAAGCGCGGTGTCATCGAACACCACCAGGCCTGGCATGGCGAGTACCCGTGCGGGGTGGACCTTCTATTATGCGCGGGGCGTCAGGTTGTGGCCCTGCCCCGCCATCTGACATTGGAGCTACGTTGATGTACGTCCCGATCAAGGGTGGCGAGCAGGCCGTTGCGGCGTCCCGCCTGGCCGTGGAGCGGGCGCGGCGCGGCGACGAATCGCTGGCCGATATCGAGATTGCCCAGATCATCGCGCAGATGGGCCTGGCACTCGACCGGGTCATGAGCGAAGGAGGGCTCTACGACCCGCGCCTGGCCGCCATTGCCTTCAAGCAGGCCCAGGGTGATCTGGCCGAAGCGATTTTCCTGTTGCGCGCGCACCGCGCCCGTCTGCCCGATTTCGGTCTGGCCGCGCCGATCGACCTGACGCAACTGCGCTATCAACGGCATATCTCGGCTACCCAGAAAGAGCTGGCCGGCGGGCAGATCCTAGGGGCCACTTACGACTACACCCACCGGCTGCTGGATTTCAGGCTGGAAACCACACAGCCTCGTCCGGAGCTTGAGCCGTCAGTCGTTGGCGCGGATCAAGCGTTTGAGTCTCCGCTGAACGATCATGCCGAGCTGATTGCCCAGGAGGCCGCACAAGCCCCTGTGGACATCACCCGCACCCCATTGTCAGCCAAGGCCACGCCCAGCGAGCGGCTGGCTCACCTGGCGCGCGGCGAGGAAGGCTATCTGACCGGGCTGGCCTACGAGCGCCTGCGCAAGGCTGGGGCAGCCCATCCTTATGTGGCCGAGCTGGCCATGGGCAGCGTGGAGGTGGTGGTGGAGCTGGAGGACATCGGCCTGAGCGTGTCCATCGGTGATTTGCCGCTGACGATCTGCACCAGCCTGCAACCCAATCTTGGCGACACGCCACACTTGCAAAGCGGCTTTGGCATTGCCTTCGGCGCCAATGAGCGCAAGGCGGTAGCGATGGCGGTGGTGGACCAGCACATCAAGGCCGGACAGGCCCATGCCGATGTGCTGATGCACTGCGATGGTGTGGCGGCGGCGGGCTATGTCAGCCATCTCAAGCTGCCGCACTACTCGGACTTCGATGCCGATATCGCCCGGCTGCGAAGGATACGCGCCCAGCAAGCGGCAAGCGCGAACCGCGAACAGAACCAGAGCGACTCATGAACTACGCCTATCTCGACCAGCCCTCCAAGCGCGAAATCCGTCGCAAGATCCTCAAGGCACTGTGCCTGCCGGGCCGGCAAATTCCCTTCAGCGCACCGGAGCTGCCGATAGCCTATGGCTGGGGTGTCGGCGGCATGGCCATCACCGCTGCGCTGCTGCATCCGGGCGACCGCCTGAAGGTGGCCGACCACGGCTCGGACGAGACCGTCAATGCCCTTAACATCCGCGACTTCTTCGCCAGGACCGCCGGTATTGAAACCACCCGAGAAACGGCGACCGCCAGCCTGATCCAAACACGCCAGCGGGTGCCCGAAATGCCGCTGTGCGAAGGCCAGGTGTTGATTTATCAGGTGCCGCGCCCCGACCCACTGCGCGGCTTTATCGACAGCGCTCGCGAGGCGCGCCTGCGCCACGCTCACCACGACTACGGGCTGGTACGCACCGCGCTGTTCGAGATGTGGTCGCGCCATGGCGAGGCCAGCCTGGGCTATGACCATCCGGTGGTCGTCGCAGGCGGCGCGCTCATGTCGCCCTCGCCGGTACCGGCCATGGACAACGCCCGCCTGCACCTGATGCCCGCTCCGCAGATTTTCGGCGCGGCCCGCGAACGCCGAGTTTACGCCCTGCCCGCCTACTGCCCGGTGCAAAGCCTGGCATTCGAAGACGTGGACTGCATACCACCGAAGGTGCCCGGCAACTGCCTGATCTGTGGCAGCACCGAGCACTACCTCGACAACATCGGGACCGGCGCAGTCCCCCACTGGGTGTGCTCGGACTCCGAAGCCTGCCGGAGCCGCTCCCGTGTTTGAACTGCCACCACCGGTGCTGGAGCTGCGCGATGCCTGCCTGAACCTGGGTAACCGGCGCGTGTTGAAGCACTGTGATCTGTGCCTGTACCCCGGCGAGGTGCTGGCCATTGTCGGCCCTTCGGGGGCGGGCAAATCCAGCTTGCTCAACGTTCTGTCGGGCCGACAAGCACCCAGCACCTGCGCGCTTTTCCAACTGCAGGGGCAGGATGTACGAGCCAGTGAGCACCATACCGTCCTGCAATTGCGCCGCCGCGCGACCGGGTATGTCGCGCAGGATGCCCACCAGGCCCTGGATCTGCACCTGAGCGCCGCCGCCAATATCGCGCGGCGCCTATTCGACCTAGGCCTGAACCATGCCGGCGATGCGCTGACACAGGCCAGGAGCTGGATCGAGCGCCTGGGATTGGCGCCCGGGCGCGCACATGAGCCAGTCATCCAGTTTTCCGGCGGCATGCGCCAGCGCATCCAGATTGCTGCCGCCATGGTGCATGGCCCGTCTGTGCTGTTTCTCGATGAGCCCACCTCGGGGCTGGACTCGGTGGCCCAGGCCGCGCTCATCGACATACTGATGCAGCTCAAGCATGAGCGCGCCACCTCGATGCTGTTCGTGACCCACGACCTGCGCCTGGCCCGGCTGATTGCCGACCGGGCGCTGGTCATGGATCAGGGCCGGATCGTCAGCGAGGCGGTTATCGACCGACTGTTGACCGAGCCGGATCACCCCACTGCCCAGGCACTGGTCAAGGCGGTGCTGTGATGAACCGGCCCACCGTGCAACTTAGCGTTTACAGCGACATGCTCAAAGGCCCGGCCACCCACCTGGTAGCCGGTTCCGGCCAGATCGTCCATATCTGGGGGGCATCCGGGGCGGGTAAATCCACGTTGCTCTCGCGTATCTGGGGCAGCCGCAGCATGGGCGGCGGCCAACTGAGAGTAGAGATAGACGGCACCACGCTGGATCTGGCCGGCATGCCAGCCGCCCGGCTGGCGTTTGTCCGCCCACGCCTGATGACCTATGTGGAGCAGCGTCCCACCGTGCTGCCGCGCATCAGGATGCGCGACTGGCTTTGCGCTTGCTCTGCTAGGCAACTACAGGCGGGGCTTGAGCAACTCGATCTGGCGTCCGGTCTGCTGCAGCGCAGCTCATCGGATCTGTCCGGTGGTGAGTTGCAGCGCTTTGCCCTGTTGCGGGCCTTTTGCTCGCCTGCGCCGATCCTGTTACTGGACGAACCCTGCACCGGGCTGGATCGGAGTCGCTACGAGCACGTCGTGGAACTGCTCAGGCAGGCCAAAGATAGCCATCGGCTGGTGATCTACACCAGCCACGCGCCGACATCCTGGGCCGATCAGGAATTGGAACTGCCTGGTTAGCAGGCCCTGCCCATAGCCCGTAAAGCTGCCCAGCCGAAGATGTCATCAGCGCCAAAATGTGAATACGTCTTATCTGCGTAAGAAAACATCTATCAATTGAATAAGGAGGTTTGAAGTGCTCAACACACCATGCGCCCACCCGCTACGGGCTCCCTCATTCAGCGCCCTGCTCCTGCTGGCCGCTCCGGCCATCGCCAGCTCCGCACAGCCTATCGAGTTGCAGGAGTCGGTGATCGTTTCCGCCAGCCGCTCGGTCGTCAGCATCGAGGAGTCCCCTCGTACCATCACGGTTATCGACTCGCAGCAGATTCGCGAGTATCTCAATGCTGGCGGTATCCAGCGCCTGCTCGTTGAGGTACCGGGTATCGAGTATGCGCGCAGTGGCGGTCTGGGTGGGCAATTGGTGATCCGCGGACAGAACAGCAACAGCGGTCGCACGGTACTGGCAATCGACGGCGATCGTCACCGTGGTCGCAGTACTCTGGAGTTCAACCTGCTCGACCCCAACGCCATCGAGCGCATCGAGATCATTCGCGGCCCAGCCTCGGCGCTGTACGGTTCAGATGCGATGAGCGGCGTGGTCAACATCATCACCCGCCGCGCCCATGTCGAGGATGGCCAGGACTTCTCGCTGGCGCCCAAGCTGCGGGCTGCCGAATGGTCGAGCAATGGCAACATGTACGGCGTGCGCGGCGAGTTGGTTGGCGGAGGCAATGGTTTCGACGTACTGATCGGACTCAACCAGCGTACCGCCAACGACTACGACAGCCCCCTCGGCAAGGTGGACAACAGCGACTACGACAGTCGGGGGCTGGACTTCAACCTCGGCTACCGAACCAGCACTACGGCGCGCTGGGAACTGTCCGGGCGCTATCAGCACGTCACCACCGGTCGCGCCGGCGGCCTGGGTGCCGCGCCTGGCCCCGACTTGCTGGAGGTTCGCGAAGATCCTCTGGTCGAACGCTACCTGCGCCTGAGCTACGCCAACCTGGCCTTCGACGACTGGCTCGACACCCTGGATGCCAGCCTCTATGTCCGCCAGATCAAGACCGATAGCTACCAAGTCAACCGCAAGAACGCCACGCGCGATGTGGCGACTCACCAGAAGAACCATTCTCCGACAGTGTTCGGCGGCCACCTGACCGCCACCCGGCAGATCGAAGATCACCAACTGAGCTTTGGTGGCGACTTCTTTAACGAGGCAGCCGACGGACGCAAGAGCCTGCAACAGCGCTACAACAAAGATGGCACGCTGCAGGCCGAAGGTACCTGGAATACCTTGGAGCGAGATACCGAGCAGACCAGCTTCGGCCTGTTCGTCAGCGACGACTGGTACCTCAACGAGCGCTGGTCGCTGGCCGGGGCCCTGCGCGGCGACATGGTTCAGGTCAAGGTCGGCAGCGGCATCACTGGCGAAAACAGCGCCGTCACGCGCGCCTACCAGGGCAACACCAACAATCGCCACAGTGCCCTTAGCGGCAGCCTCGGCGCAGTGTACCGACTGACGCCCGACTGGCATCTAGTGGGCAACCTGAGCCGCGGATTCCGCGCACCTTCCGGCCAGCAGATGGCGCGGACCAGTGTCGCCGCCACTCTCACCACCCTACCCGCACCAGACCTTGAGCCAGAAACCAACCTCACCGCCGAATTCGGCGTGCGCTGGTATGGCGAGCAGAGCCAGGCCAGTCTGAGCGCCTACCAGAGCCGCTACGACGACCTGATCGACCTCGTTTCTGTCAGCAGCGGTGTGATGCAGCAGCAGAACATCAGCAAGGCCATCATCGAAGGCATCGAACTGGAGGGCAAGGCCCGGTTGCTTGGCCCCTGGAGCATGCGCTATGCGCTGGCGGCCACCCGCGGTACCAATGAGGCCGAAGATCAGCCACTGGACGGCATCGCGCCGCTCAGCGGCCAACTGACCCTGCGCTACCAGGCCGATCGCTGGTACAGCGAGGGCAAGGTGCGCGGCTATCGGGGCAGAACCCGCATTGACGATAGCCAGGAACGCAAAACCGCCAGCTACGCCATGGTCGACCTGTATGCCGGTAGCGATTTGAGCCAACTGCTCGGCGCGCAGTGGAAACATTGGAAGGTCAGCGTCGGCGTAGAAAATCTGTTCGATCGGGTCGGACGCAACCCGACCACAGCCGAAGATCTGGCCTACTCCAACGACCTGCTCGGCAACCCGCTGGTCGAGCCGGGCCGCACGGCAC
>Ga0079301_1001075_pt1 | contig 12986 bp, 7 predicted proteins | sample Wag4_2014_7_11_3_FD_74797 | JGI IMG/M metagenome (GOLD analysis project Ga0079301, IMG submission 74797) | Fresh water mixed with fracking chemicals microbial communities from Ohio, USA - Utica-2 Time Series FC 2014_7_11 | ecosystem: Engineered > Industrial production > Chemical products > Input...
GAAACGCGCCGAGGGGCATTAGGCGGTGCCGTGGCTGGTTTTGGGATTTTATTTCTCGGCATTGGCTTTTTACAGCAAGCTTTTGTTGCCGATAGCCGCAGCCTCGATCTGAGCCAATTATCGGGATATGGCTTCTGGTCGGTGTTGGCCTTTACGCTGGCAGGGATTGTGCTGACCGTGGTGATGCAAGCCTCGGCAGCCGTATTAGCGGTGGTGTTGACCTTGGCCGAAGCAGGGGTGTTACCGCTGAATGAAGCTGCCGCCGCCGTGATCGGTGCCAATATCGGCACCACCGCCACCGCCGTGTTAGCCGCCATCTCAGCCACACCCAATGCACAGCGCGCAGCCTTAGCGCATGTGATGTTTAATTTGTTGACGGGCATTATCGCGCTGGTGTTATTGCCAGCTTTATTACAACTGATTGCCAACATTCAACAATTGCTGGACTTGGCCCCTTCCCCCGCGATGAGCCTTGCGCTATTTCACACCTTGTTTAACTTACTTGGGGTGATATTGATGTGGCCGCTGACTGAACGCTTGGGCAAATTTTTAGCGCAGCGTTTCACCACTCAAGAAGAAGAGCAAGGTCGCCCCCGCTATATCGACCGCAACGTGGCCGCCGTTCCATCGTTGGCTGTTGATGCGTTATATCGGGAGGTGATTCGTTTGGGAGGCATGTGCTTGCAGCAAACCCAAGCCATCTACCACCCCACCCATGTTGCCAATCCGCCGCTTAAGCTGGATGCAGTGCCGATGTTGTCGCAAAGCATTGTCGATTTTGTGAATACAGTAAATCAGCATGTGATGCCACAAGACACATCGCGCCATCTGGCCGCCTTGTTGCGTATCCACCGTTACTACGAGGTCTGTTATGAGTTGGTGCGCGAGGCCACACCCTTACGGCCTCATGTCGCCAAACTCGCCGCCACACCGAATCCGCTGTATCACGATCATTTGTTGCCGTGGCTAGAGCAAGTCGGCTGTGTCCTACAACAACTTGACCCCACGCAAGCGGATTTTCTCGAGCGCCCGATTGCTGGCATTGAGGCAATCGAGGAAGGGTATCAAACCCTGAAAGCCTATTTGTTAGAACAGGGGGCATCGGGGGGATTAAGTGTAGAGAAAATGGATGAGCTCATTCGTTATTGCAGCGATTTGCGCCGCTTGTTAAAACAAGCCCACAAAGCCGCCCACACCTTAAATAGCGTTCATCCACATCAAGAAAACGCACCGCAATTTGCTTAAACCGTGTCAACCTTGAATCAACGACATAAAAAAACGGGGCTAATTTAGCCCCGTTTTTCTTGCATCAACCCAATAACAATCAGCTATTGTTTTGCGCCCCGACAGCAGCCAAGGCCACCATGTTCACAATACGACGTACCGAGGAAATTGCGGTAACGATATGAACAGGTTTCGCTGCACCCATCAAGATTGGCCCGATGGTGACGCCGTCGGCAGCCGATACGCGCAACAAGTTGTAGCTGATATTAGCCGCTTCAACATTCGGCATAATCAACAAGTTGGCACTGCCTTTTAAGGTATTGGAAGGCAATGCCTCGTTGCGGATATGTTCAATTAAGGCAGCATCGCCTTGCATCTCACCGTCCACTTCCAAGTTTGGCAACCGTTCTTGAATCAGATCCAACGCCTCACGCATTTTGCTGGCCGAGTCACTGTCGCTGCTACCAAAGTTAGAATGCGACAACAACGCTGCTTTTGGCACGATACCGAATTTCTTCATTTCGGTGGCGGCCAATTCGGTAATGTCGGCGATTTGTTCAGCCGTCGGATTCGGATTGACATAGGTATCCGCGATAAAGATGTTCCCTGTTGGCAACATCAACGCATTCATCGCGGCTAAGGTTTTCACCCCTTCTTTCATTCCAATCACATCTTTGATATAGCCCAGATGTAAGTGGTAATGACCGAAGCTACCGCACACCATCGCATCCGCTTCGCCTTTACGAATCAACAACGCACCAATCAAGGTTGTACGGCGGCTGACTTCGCGGCGGGCGACTTCTGCCGACACACCACGGCGTTTCATGATTTCGTAGTAGTCAGTCCAGTATTCTTTGAAACGAGGGTCGTTTTCGTTGTTGACCAGTTCAAAGTCAATGCCGGGGCGAATCTTCAAGCCTAAGCGGTCAATCCGGCTTTGCACCACCGAAGGACGACCAATCAGGATAGGGAAGGCCAAACCTGTCGAAACAATTTCTTGGGTTGCGTGCAGGATGCGCTCATCTTCACCTTCCGCCAACACCACCCGTTTTTTATCCGCTTTTGCCGCAGCAAACACCGGTTTCATAAACAGGTTGGTTTTGTAAACGTACTGTGTCAGCTTATCGACATAGCTATCGAAATCGGCGATAGGACGTGTGGCCACGCCGGAATCCATCGCTGCTTTGGCTACCGCAGGGGCGATTTGAATAATCAAACGTGGGTCGAACGGTTTTGGAATCAGATATTCCGGGCCAAATTTCAGTTCTTGGTTTTCGTACGCACTGGCCACCACATCGCTTTGCTCAGCCATCGCCAAATCAGCAATCGCACGCACACACGCCAATTTCATTTCTTCATTGATGGTGGTAGCGCCAACATCCAACGCCCCACGGAAGATGAACGGGAAGCACAAGACATTGTTAACTTGGTTAGGATAATCAGAACGGCCAGTACCGATAATGGCATCAGGGCGCACTTCTTTCACCAACGGCGGCAGAATTTCTGGCTCGGGGTTGGCCATTGCCAAGATCAGCGGATGTGCAGCCATGCTCTTGACCATGTCTTGGGTCACCAATTTTGGCCCCGACAAGCCCATGAAAATGTCTGCACCAACCATGGCATCGGCTAATTTACGTTGGCCGTTGTCAACAATCGCATAGCGTTGTTTCGACTCGTCCATCTTTTCATCGCGGCCTTGGAAAATCACGCCTTTTGAATCACAGACGGTGACGTTAGTACGCTGCACACCCAAGGCAACCAATAAATCCAAACATGCAATTGCCGCTGCACCCGCGCCAGAACACACCACGCGCACATTGCCAATTTCTTTGTTGACCAAGCGCAGGCTGTTTAATACTGCCGCCGCTGCCACAATCGCGGTACCGTGTTGGTCATCGTGAAACACCGGAATATTCATGCGTTCACGGCATTTTTTCTCGATGTAAAAACACTCGGGGGCTTTGATGTCTTCGAGGTTGATCCCGCCAAAGGTCGGTTCAAGGGCACAAATGATGTCAACCAGTTTGTCTGGGTCGTTTTCATCGACTTCTAAGTCGAACACGTCGATCCCAGCAAACTTTTTAAACAGCACCCCTTTCCCTTCCATCACTGGCTTACCTGCCAAGGGGCCGATATTACCCAAGCCCAACACGGCAGTGCCGTTGGAAATCACTGCCACTAAGTTGCCGCGTGCGGTCAGGGTGTTGGCTTCGGCAGGGTCTTCAACAATCGCTTCACACGCTGCTGCCACGCCGGGGGAATAGGCCAGTGCCAAGTCGCGCTGAGTCGCTAAGGGTTTGGTGGGGGCAACTTGAATTTTGCCACCCGTGGGAAAACGGTGATATTCCAGCGCGCTCTGACGCAATTGCTCGTCCATTCGGAACTCCTAGGTTTCTTCTCTGATTGATTGTGGGAGGAAGACTTATTATGTTGGTATACGCGATTCGGTCGCTGCAGCAAGAGGCCGGATTATAGCCCTGTCAGATTATTGCTGCAGGCCGATGGCGCAGGTTTGCAAAAGCATGACGCGACTTTAGACTGAAAAAAACGCATCTGGCTGCGTGCAAGATGCGTTTTTTGGCAGAAAGTTGCTTACATACCTAACATATTTGGCAACCACAACGAAATAGCAGGGACGTAGGTAATCAACATCAAGTAACCAATCATCACCAAAATCCACGGGGCGCAGGCCTTGGTCACATCAGTTAAGCCCATTTTTGCAATCCCAGAGGCCACATAGAGATTTAATCCAACCGGTGGGGTAATCATGCCGATTTCCATATTCACGGTCATGATAATCCCAAGGTGAATCGGGTCGATGCCTAATGCCATCGCAACAGGGAACAAAATCGGTGCGGTAATCAACAACACCGAAGACGGCTCCATAAAGTTACCTGCCAACAGCAACAACAAGTTCACCACCAACAAGAACATCCACGGGCTCAACCCCATGTGGTTAATCCAGTCGGCTAAGTTTTGTGGGATGTTTTCACTGGTCAACAAGAACGAGAACAACACTGCGTTGGTGATGATATACAACAACATCGCCGACATATTGGCCGAATCTAACAACACCTTCGGCACTTGTTTCCAGCCCAAATCTTTGTAAATAAACAAGGCGACGATAAAGGCATACACCGCACTCATCGCAGCAGCTTCCGTTGCGGTGAAAATACCGGAATAAATCCCGCCAATCACCACCACAATCAACAACAAGCCCCAAATCGATTCGCGTAAAGCCGCTAAACGCTGACTCCAGCTGGCTTTAGCCATCCGTGGATAATTGCGTTTTTTCGCCACAAACCATGTCACACCCAACAACACCGCCGCCAACAACAACCCCGGCACAATACCGGCAATAAACAATTTACCAATCGAGCTGTTGGTCGAAACGGCGTAGATCACCATCACAATCGAAGGCGGAATCAAAATTCCCAAACCACCAGCGGTCCCGATCACCCCAACACCAAACGATTTTGGATAACCTTGTTTCACCATCGCAGGCAATAAAATCGAGCCAATTGCCACCACGGTTGCCGGAGATGAACCGGACACCGCGGCAAACAAAGCACACGCCACCACACCGGCCAGCGCCAAACCACCGTGCCAATGTCCGACCATCGAGCTGGCAAAGTTAATCATCCGCCGCGCCACACCACCGTGGGTGAGGAAATTACCGGCCAAGATAAAAAACGGAATCGCCATGATTTCGAATTTTTCGATGCCGGTGAACAGCTTTAACGCCACCGATTCAATCGGTACCTCGGTCATGGTGAACAAGAAAGTCAGCACCGTCAGGCCGAGGGAAATCGAAATCGGCATCCCTGTCAGCATCAACACTGCCAACAAGGCAAAAATAATCATGCCATTCATGGTTTAGCCTCCGGTTTTCTTGTTCTTATTGTGTTGCAATGTTTCAGGATGCCCAGCATGAGCGTGTTCGATTTCTTCTGCTGCTTCAATCGCTTCGCCAACGGTGGTAGGCACTTCCTCTTCTAAACCATCGACATGACCATGATCGTGATGAGGCAATTCGCCGGTGCGTAAAAACTCAACGAACACTTGCATAAAGCGGAAACACATCAGATAAGAACCGAGGGGGATGGCCATATAAACAATCCATGTCGGCCATTCCAAATCGGGGGTGACGGGGCCTTCGTAGATATCGACCACTTCCATACCAAAGGTGGTCAACACCGCATAATTCATCCCGTTATGCCATACAAAATGGCTGCCGAGGGAACCGACAATAAAGGTAAATAAAGCACCAGCGGCTAACCCTAACAACACAAATTTATTACGCAGGGGGGTGCTTAATTTATTGATCAACACATCCACACCGACGTGAATACCCGTCCGCACACCATAGGCAGCGCCGAATTTCGCCATCCACACAAACATCAAAATACACAGCTCTTGCGCCCATGCGAGGTTGATACCCGCAGCAAACTCACCAAACATTTCCGTGGTCGCGGCAAAACGGTGTACAACCGAAACGAAGATAATCACGGTGGCCAACGCAATCAGCGTCGCCACCAGTGTCTCTTCTAACCGGTTGAGTAATTTCATCAACATGATAACAACTCCGAAAAAAACGCCCGTTGGTCATGGCTTAACTACCGACACGACAGCAACAGGCGTTTTGCGACAGGGAGGATTACTGTGCAGTAAATCCAGTCTCTTTGTAGATCGACTGAATCAAATCAGCTCCGATCCGGCTTTCCATTTTCTTGTGCACCGGCACTAATGCCGCTTTCAATGCCGCTTTCTCAGCTGGGGTTGGGGTATAAACCGTGGTTTTGCCCGATTTCTTCACCGACTCGAGATCACGCAGGTTTTGTTGTTCTGCAATTTGGTTAGCGTATTTCGTTGCATCAACCATTGCACCTTCTAAGGTGGTACGCACATCCGCTGGCAAACCGTCCCAGAATTTCTTATTCACAATCACCGCATAACCTAAATAGCCGTGGTTAGACAGCGTCAGGTGTTTTTGCACTTCGTGCATTTTTTGGGTGTAGAAGTTAGAAATCGGGTTTTCGGTGCCATCTACCACGCCAGTTTGCAAGGCTTGGTACACTTCGGAGAACGCCATCACTTGTGGCAAGGCACCCAAGGCGCGCACTTCTTCTTCCAATACTTTGGAAGATTGAATCCGCATCTTCAGGCCTTTGAAATCAGCAGGTGCTTTCAAAGGTTTGTTGGCCGAGAAAGCTTTGAAGCCGTTATCCCAAAACGCTAAGCCAGTGATACCTTTGGTTTGCAATTTACCCAACAGTTGTTTACCGACTGGGCCTTCGGTGACTTTATGCAGGTCTTTGTAATCGTCAAAGATGTAAGGTAAATCGAAGACTTCGAATTCTTTCACCCCCAACGGGCCAAATTTGGCCAAGCTTGGTGCCAACATTTGCACTGCGCCCAATTGCAAGGCTTCCAGTTCTTCTTTGTCTTTATAGAGCTGGCTGTTTGGGTAAACTTGCACTTTCACTTTACCCTTGGTGCGTTCTTCAGCCAGCTTTTTGAAATGTTCAGCGGCTTTGCCTTTTGGCGTATCTTGGGCCACCACATGGCTAAATTTGATGACAATTTCAGATGCCATCACCATCGGTGAAGCCAACACGCCAACGGCCAAGGCCAGTGCACTTAATTTGAATTTCATCTTGCGTTCTCCTCTGTGACATTTTGTTGTGAGATAGCTCAACCTTAGCTTGCTCTTGCCATGCCCGCTATTAGGGAATTCCGCATTAGGGAAAACCCTAATTAAGCACTATCGTGATACCGAGACCGCGCAAAATGGGCCATGATGGGCACAGCCATGAAGCACGAGAAAGCAAAATCGCGATGAGAAAGCCATTAACAGGGCGTTGGTTATGGTGGGGGCCAGCCTTTGCCGTAGTGGGGTTGTTGGTATTGTTCAGTTTGCTGATCGCCCTAATTTATCGCGATACCCAAGACGAACGGCGTGATGGGCTGATTCAAGATATTTTGTGGCTGGAACAAACCTTGCGCCTCCATTTCCAAAGCCATCAAGATTGGGCGGCGGCGGTGGCACAAGACCTTGCTCGTGACAATATCAATGCCGTGCATTTCAAATCTGCTGCCCGTTTGTTGCTACGGGAAAACCGCGAACTGGTACAAGTCGATTATCTCGACCCCAAACACCAATTGATTTGGCACGTCAGCCGCGTCAGTGATGAAATCACCGCCAACGACAGCGCCAGCGAATTTGCCCAACAAGATGCCCTCAATAGTGGTCGCAAAATGCGTAGCGCCGCCTACAGCACGCTCTATTTACCCAGCAAACGGCCTATGGTGGATATGGTGATGCCGATGTATCGCCAAGGGGAATACGCTGGTGCCGTCCGGCTGACCTATGCCCTCAATGGGTTGCTCTACCATCATGTGCCGTGGTGGATTGCGCAAAAATATCAAATTAGCATCGTCAATCTCGATGGCACGGTGTTAGCCAGTAAATTCAATATTGGCGAACGTGCCGCCGCCCTGAGCCATGAAATTGACTTCACTCCACCCGGACATGGTCTACGCCTACGCGCCACCGCTTATCGTGTGGGGTTGGGGCTGAGCTTGCCCTTATTAGGCGGGGGGATGTTGTTATCCTTGGTCTTTCTGCTGTTGAGCCTGTGGCGTGTGCGGCAACATATCCGCCATCGGCAGCAGGTCGAAGCCCATTTACGGGCAGAAATGGAATTGCGCGCCGCCATCGAAGACACCATGCAAAATGGTTTATTGGTTTTAGATGAACAGGGACGAATTGTGCGGGTGAACCGCGCCTTAGGTGATATGCTGGGGTATAGCCAAACCGAACTGATTGGCGATGCCCCTCCTTATCGTTTTGTTCATCCAGAACAATATCCTGCTTGGCACAGCGCGCTGAATGCCATTCAAGCTGGTGAAGTGCCAAAATTTGGTTTTGAATTGCGCTGTCAACATCGGCAAGGCGAGGCACTCGATATTCGTCTGTATGCCGCCCCGCTCCCACCACAAAGTCGTGGCCGAGGGGTGTGGTTGGCATCGTGTTATGACATCACCGAATTAAAACGTAAACGGGAGGCAATTCAGCTGGCGCATAGTCGCTTAGAAAATACCGCCCGTTTGGTGGCATTGGGCGAAATGGCATCGAGTTTGGCGCATGAGCTTAACCAGCCTTTGGCTGCAATCACCACGTATTCCAAAGGTTCGCTGCGGCTATTAGAACAAGAAGCAGGCCATACTAAACTGCGTGAACCGTTGGAAAAAATGGTGGCGCAATCACAACGGGCAGCGGATATGATTCGTGGCATTCGGGGATTTGTGAAAAAACGGGCGCCCCGTTTGCAACTCAGCGAGCCGGCCCGTGTCATTCAATCGGCGTTAACCCTGACCCACTCCTTGCTCACTGAACGAAAAGTGCAAGTTGACACTCGATTGGATGCCGTTCCTGCCTTAGAAATGGATCCGGTGTTAATTGAACAAGTGTTAGTGAATCTATTACGCAATGCCATTGATGCGGTCAGTGCAACAGCACAACAGGAACGGCGGGTGCATGTTGCCAGTTATGTCGAGGCCGACCATTGGCGAGTTGAAGTCGCAGACAATGGCCCTGGGTTGAGCGCAGAAGCGCGTCAACAACTGTTCACCCCGTTTTTCACCAGTAAAGAAGAAGGCATGGGGATGGGGTTAAATATCTGTCGGTCGATTATTGAACACCACCGTGGTCAATTTGCTTTGTATGACCTCGATTGCTTACCTGCTTGTGGTTTCAGGGGCGCCTGTTTTTATTTCACCTTGCCGCTGCAAGCAAACACCACCGAGCCATGCCAAAGCACAGCAACGGCATGTTAAAATTATTTTTTGCCCACCCCTTTTGGAGTAAAACCTGAATGAGCGCCTCTTTGTTTGCCGCCGTCGAAATGGCCCCTCGCGATCCTATCCTCGGCTTAACCGAAGCGTTTAATGCCGATACCCGCAGCACCAAAGTCAATTTGGGCGTGGGCGTGTATTACGACGACAACGGCAAAATTCCGCTGTTGGCCGCCGTCAAAACCGCCGAAGAAGCGCGTCTGAAAGCCGCCCCACCGCGTGGCTATCAGCCTATCGAAGGCAATGCTGCCTACAACACTGCCGTGCAAAATCTGTTATTTGGCACAGGTTCTGAATTGGCAACATCTGGCCGTGTGGTAACGGCGCAGGCACTTGGTGGCACCGGTGCCCTGAAAATTGGTGCAGATTTCCTCAAACGCTTAAACGCTGATGCCACCGTGTATATCAGTGATCCTTCTTGGGAAAATCACCGCGCTTTGTTTGAAGCTGCTGGTTTCCCTGTTGATACCTACCCCTACTACGATGCTGAGACCCGTGGTGTGAACTTTGAAGGCATGAAAGCCAAATTGTTGGCGATGGCCCCCGGTTCGGTGGTGATTCTGCATGCTTGCTGCCACAACCCAACCGGCGCCGATTTAAGCGATGCCCAGTGGGATGAAGTGGTTGAGGCTTGCCGTGAGCGTGGTTTAGTGCCGTTCTTAGACATGGCTTACCAAGGTTTTGCGGATGGTATCGACGCGGATGCTGTGGCCGTGCGTGCTTTCTCGGCATCGGGCTTACAATTCTTTGTGTCTAGCTCGTTCTCGAAGAGCTTCTCTTTGTATGGTGAGCGTGTCGGTGCCTTGTCGATTATCACCGCTGATAAAGAAGAAGCCGGCCGCGTGTTGTCGCAGCTGAAACGCGTCATTCGTACTAACTACTCCAACCCACCCATTCACGGTGGTGCAGTGGTGGCTGCGGTGTTGGGTAGCAGCGAACTGCGTCAAATGTGGGAAGATGAATTAGCCGGTATGCGTGATCGTATCCGTGCCATGCGTAGCAGCTTGGTCGAAAAACTGGCGGCTAAGGGCGTGAATCAAGACTTCTCGTTCGTGGTGAAACAACGCGGCATGTTCTCGTACACCGGTTTAACCTCGGCACAAGTCGATGTGTTACGCAATGAATTTGGCATCTATGCCGTCGGCACTGGCCGCATTTGCTTGGCTGCTTTGAATAGCAACAACATCGATGCGGTGGCTGACGCTATCGCCGCTGTCGTGAAATAATTTTTCACTCGCGCAGTCATCACACCGCCGGCATAGTCTGGCGGTGTTTTTTTATGCAAAACAAGGCGACAACGCCGAAAAAATACACTATGTAGAGAAAGGAGCCTTTGTTTAGATTCGCCATTTGCTTTTGAGAGGAGTTGACGCCATGCCTAGTTATTTTTCTCGCCAAGCGTATTTCAACGATACGGTGATGCTCACGCTGACTCATGGCCATGCCAATACGTGGACACTTGATGTCATCCACGCCTTTCAACAGCAGTTAAGCGAGTTACAACACCAGATTAGCGAACCCGATGCACCGTGGCGGGTGTTGATTATTACTGGCGCGGGTGAACGCTATTTCTCGGCGGGTGCCGACCTCGATCAGTTGGCACAACAAAACCAAAGCGAGCGTCAAGCAAGCCATGCCGCTTTTGCTGAGTTATTACAACAACTGTTGCAATTCCCCCTGCCAACGATTGCCGCTATCAATGGCTATGCACTGGGTTGGGGATTAGATTGGGCATTGGCGTGTGATGTCTGTGTTGCAGAAACACCGGCCCGCTTAGGCTATCCCGAAGTCACCCACGGTTTAACGCCCTATTTTGCTTCGGCCTTACTGGCTAGGCGGGTCAGTCCCATTTGGCAACAACGTTTGATGATCAGTGGACAAACAATCAGCAGCCAGATGGCGCAACACATTGGGCTGATTGAAGAGAAAGTGGAGAGCGGGTGCGCCAAAATTGCCGCACTGAGCTTGGCACAAGAATGGCGGCAAGGTGCACCGCATTTACAGCGCCAGCTCAAACAACAATCGCTCAACACCATGCCTGCGTTTCACCTGCTGTTTAATGCGTGGCCTGAATCACCACAAGAGGCAGAACAAGGCCTGCAAGCTTATCAGCAAAGGATGGCACCGTGGTGGCGGGAAACAGACGATTAAAGCCATCACCGCACAAAACAAAAACCCCAGTCGTTGCTGACTGGGGTTGGTGTTCTTGGCTCCTCGACCTGGGCTCGAACCAGGGACCTACGGATTAACAGTCCGGCGCTCTACCGACTGAGCTATCGAGGAACATATGCGTTGCATCGAGGAGGCGAATAATAGAGTAACCCGCCTCCGCTGTCAACAGGGGATCAACAAAAAGTTCATCCCCTTTTTCGCTTAGCCTTGCGTTTCGACTTGCACCAACGGTGTGGCAGTTGTCGCGGCAGCGTTTGGACGCGCCACATCGCGGCGGCGCACCATATTTGCCGGTACAGGCTCAACCATCACCACAGCAGGCGCAACCGAGGTTTCCACTTGCTGCAAGGCAGCAGGCGCACTGGCCGAGGCAGGTGCCGTAAACCATTGTGCTCGAGCTGCACGCCAGCCAGCGGTAGGTGCTGGTGCAACAGGCTCCGGCATTGCCTCAACCGCCGCAACAGCTGCCACAGGTGTATTGACCGCTTCTGGGACCGTCACTGCTGCAACTGTCTCAACCTCCACCACCGGCTGGGGTTCGCTGACCTCGGCAACCACTGATGCCACAGGTTCAATCACCGCAGGTGTCTCCATCACAACCGGCGTGACAACCTCTACCGGAGCCGGTGCGGGAACCGGTGCAGGCAGTGGCTGTTCCACCATTGGGGTAGATTCCACCACCACAGGGGCAGGCGCAACAACAACGGGAGTAGATTCAACTTGCGTTGCCACCGGTGTCGTTTCAATTTGCGCCATCACAGGAGCCGCTACCACAACCGCAGGCGGCGTAGGTTCGACAACCACGGCCGGCGCGGTTTCTACTACCGGCGGCGTTACCACAGGCTCAACCACGGCAACAGGGGCAGGGGCTTCCTCTACTGCTGGGGGTAAATCAGCCGTGGTGCTCATCACCGGAGCCGGCGCTGCAACAACTTCAGCCACAGGGGTAGGGACGGGCACGGGCACGGGCACGGGCACGACAACCGGAGCGGGTTCAACCACAGGCGCCACAACGGGTGTCGCGACCACTGGAGCAGGTGCAGGTGCTGCCGGCGCGGCTTCAACCACAGTCGGTGCCGCCACCACGTTAGTCGGCACAACGGGGGCTGTTGCCACCACCGGCGTTGCCGCAGATTCTTCAGCCGCCACCGCAGTTTGGTTTTGTGCATCGTCACGACGCTCACCACGGCGATTACGACGGCGACGGTTTGGCCGTTCGCGTGTTTCGTCAACCCGTTCTTCATGCTCTGGTGGCAAATCGGCAGTGGTCATGGCCATCATCGGCGCAGGGGCAGGTGTTGCCACCGCTTCAGGTGCGGTATTAGCAGCTTGAGCCGCTGGCGCAGGGTTAGGCTCACGACGAGGACGACGACGTTCGCGTGGCGCCTCCACCATATCGGCCGCTTCTTGCTCGACTCGTGGTGCGCGACGGTCAGTTTGACGTGGTTCACGCGGTTCTTTGGTCTCTTGCGGCGTACGACTTTCGATAGCAGGAGAAGGTGGCCGACGGCGTGATTCGCGCGTTGGTTCTTCTGCTACTGGCGCAGCGACGGGACGCTCTGGCCGTGGTGGGCGGGCGGTAGGCGCTGGACGACGAGGCTCTCGGCGGGGCGGCGGCTCGCGCTTCACCGGCTCGGCCACGGGGGGTGCAGCCACAACAGGAGTCGGTTCAGGCGTACCTTTGAACCATGCCACAATCCGATCAATCAAACCCATTGGCCGTGCAACAGGCG
>Ga0079301_1001076_pt1 | contig 12983 bp, 8 predicted proteins | sample Wag4_2014_7_11_3_FD_74797 | JGI IMG/M metagenome (GOLD analysis project Ga0079301, IMG submission 74797) | Fresh water mixed with fracking chemicals microbial communities from Ohio, USA - Utica-2 Time Series FC 2014_7_11 | ecosystem: Engineered > Industrial production > Chemical products > Input...
ATATTGCAGCGCCGCGACATCCAATGGACTGAAGCGCAGATAATATTGTTCTGGGTGATCGTTGTAACTCATTACTGTCCACGTCGTATCGTCCTCTGCCCCCTGAAGGTACGGAGGGTCAGCAATGTCGCCAGATGCGTCTGTTTCATCAAAGGGATGTTTTAATCCGAGGGCATGACCCATTTCATGGATAAGAATATAGGCACCATGGGTTCCATCGGCCAATGTTGCATTGTAACTTTCATTGTTCAGGAAAACATCGCTCCCAATGAATGATGTTGACGGATAGAAAGCGTATCCGCCCGATCCACCTTGAGTATTGCTGGCAAAAGACAAGACATTTGGTGCGGCGGCATTGCTAGTCTGCACAAAACGGACGTCTATAATACTCTCAATGTATCTCAATGCCTGCTCGGTTCGTGCGATCTGTACGCTCGAAAATGCCGTGTAACCATTAGTGTAGGTACCGCTGAGATAACTGGGGGGCGTTGTTGGAAAGGTATAGGCAAATGTTTTCGAAGAGCCCAACAGATTAGCCGGATGATACGCCCCGTAGTCAGCGACAAGCGCATCAATCCAATAAGGCAAGGCGACTGCGCCATTCGTATAAATGACGTTCTCAATCGAACGGGTTACTTTAACAAAGCTTGTAGAAACAAATGCGGTATCATTGCCCCCAAAATCGAAGATGCTATCGAAAATATTATCGACATAATATATATCGTTGCCATAGCCGCCCCAAAGGGTATCGCTACCGGTGCCGCCATCGAGAGTATTGTTGCCGTCGTAACCTGAGAGGTAATCGTGACCGTTGCCGCCTACAAGGCGGTCTGCACTACTGTCATCGCCGTATAGCGTATCATTCCCATCGCCGCCGTCTAATGTTGAATTTCCTGTATAGAAATAGGCTGAAAGATAGTCGTTACCTGATTGGCCTAGCAGTAGATTCTGCCCTTCACCACCGTAAAGGGAATCATCGCCATCCCCGCCTTCAAGTGTATCGTTCCCACCGTAACCACTGATAGCGTCGTTACCTCTTCCCCCTAAAAGGCGGTCGCCACCATTGCCACCATATAACGCATCATTCCCATCGCCGCCGTCTAATGTTGAATTTCCTGTATAGAAATAGACTGAAAGATAATCGTTACCCGATTGGCCAAGCAGTAAATTCTGCCCTTCGTCGCCGTAAAGGTTATCATCGCCTTCGCCGCCATCAAGGGTATCGTTGCCATCGCTGCCATAAAGAGCGTCGTTACCCGCCCCGCCGGAGAGGCTATCATTGCCCCCAAAGCCATAGATCTGGTCTGCGGCAGACAAGCCGGTCAGAGTATCGGGACCTGAAGTTCCAAAATAACTGGGCATGGCAACCTCAAAACTGTCTTAGTTAGATTAATTAATGAAATTTAGTGCCGCGCGCAATGACTGAGGTTTCCAGTTTGAGTGTCCGCTGCTCGCGCCTGTGAGGCCGAATTGGTGACTTGATGCCTGATAAATTTCTCATGCGCCTTGACCCTGAGAAGGGCGAAAATGACGCACAACGCGCGAGCCATTCGTGACGCGAGGCGACCAATGGGCAGGCCCCATAGCCTGTCCACTAGGCGCCAGGTCAAGCAAGTGACCGGCTGCTGAGTATCGTAGGCAAATCTTGGTTTGGCCGTATTGTCCGAGCCGCCAAGTGAGACCACTTGGCTTGCAAGTACTCTGGGCGCCGGTTTAGCCTTGGTCTGAAAACAAGAAAGCGCCGCGCCCCTTCGCGCGGTTTCGGAGGATCAGCGCATGAGCCAAGCCGCCTTCAAAGCCGCGCGGGATTTCCTGCTGACGCAGCGCGGCGATTACGCCACAGCCTATCGCGATTTCCGCTGGCCGGAACTGGATCAATTCAACTGGGCGCTTGATTGGTTTGACGCGGAATTGGCGCAAGGCGCGCATGGCGCCCGCCCCGCACTCCGCATTGTCGGCGATGGCGCGGCGGAACGCAGCTTTGCCGAGCTTTCGGCAGCGTCCAACCGCGTTGCCAATGGGCTGCGTGCGCTTGGCGTGAAGCGTGGTGATCGCATTCTGCTCATGCTCGGCAATGTCGTGCCGCTCTGGGAAGTGATGCTGGCGGCGATGAAATTGGGCGCTGTGGTGATCCCCGCGACAACGCTGCTGGCCGGCGATGATTTGAAGGATCGCTTCACGCGCGGCCGCGCGCGCTTCGTGGTCGCCAATGCCGCCGATGCACCGAAATTCCAAGCGCTGGAAGCGGACGTCACCTGCATCGCGGTGGGCACAGCGCCAGCGGGGTGGATCGCTTATGAAACCCTGCATCAGGGTGCGGCCAGCTTCACGCCCGATGGGCCAACCAAGGCCCAAGATCCCATGTTGCTTTATTTCACATCAGGCACCACGGCCAAGCCGAAGCTTGTTCTGCACAGCCACCAATCCTATCCGGTGGGGCATCTTTCCACCATGTTCGTGCTCGGCTTGCGGCCAGGCGATATGCATTTGAACATTTCCTCGCCAGGCTGGGCGAAGCATGCCTGGTCCTGTATTTTTGCGCCCTGGATTGCGGGGGCGGCGGTCTTCATCGCCAATCAGCCGCGCTTCCACGCGCGCGGCATGCTGGATGCGATTGCCGCCAATGGAGTCACCACGCTCTGCGCCCCGCCCACTGTCTGGCGCATGTTCGTGCAGGAAGACATGAAGGCGATCCGCACTTCCTTGCGCGAAGTGGCTGGTGCCGGAGAACCGCTCAACCCCGAAATCATCGAACAGGTGCGCGACGCCTGGGGCCTCACGATCCGCGATTTTTTCGGCCAGACGGAAACCACGGCGCAAATCGGCAATCCGCCGGGGGTGCCCTTGAAGGAAGGCTCCATGGGCAAGCCCTTGCCGGGCTACCGGATTGTGCTGCTCGACCCCGATGACAAGCCGGCTGAGGAAGGGGAGGTCTGCATTGCCCTCAACCCCGCGCCGACCGGGCTCATGATGGGCTATCAGGCCGATGATGGCAGCACCCTGCCGGCGGGCGAGGCTTTCTATCGCACCGGCGATGTCGCCCAGCGGGATCAGGATGGCTACCTGACCTATGTCGGGCGGGCGGATGATGTCTTCAAAGCCTCCGACTACCGGATTTCGCCCTTTGAGCTTGAAAGCGTGCTGATCGAGCATGAGGCGGTGGCGGAAGCCGCTGTGGTGCCCGCACCGGACGCCATGCGCATGGCGGTGCCCAAGGCGTTCATTGCGCTGGCACCCGGGGCGGTGGCAAACCCGGCCACCATGCTATCCATCTTCCAGCATCTGCGCGGGCGGCTTTCCGCCTTCAAGCGTGTGCGGCGCCTGGAAGTCTATGAACTGCCCAAGACGATTTCCGGCAAGATCCGCCGGGTGGAACTCCGCCAATTGGAGGAAAAGCGCTTCACCGCCGGCACCAGGCCCGAAGCCGAGTATCGGGAGGAGGATTTCCCGGAATTGAGGCAGGGCTGAATACCCCCCCGCTTGCCCCCGCGCGCTTGCGGGTGTTTGTATGGGGGAAGAGCTTTAGTTTGATCGCATTTTCCGAGCCGCCAAGTCATGCTACTTGGCTTGAAAATGCTCAAATCCCGGAGATACCCCGATGAATGAGATCAATGTGCCGCGCCCGAATAATCTGGACGCGTTCTGGATGCCCTATTCGGACAATAAGTATTTCAAGGACCGTCCGCGCATGCTCGCCCGCGCTGAGGGCATGCATTATTACACCCCGGAAGGGCGGGAGATTCTGGACGGTACCTCGGGCCTTTGGTGCTGCAATGCCGGGCATGGCCGGCGGGAGATTGTAGAGGCGATCCAGAAGCAGGCGGCGATCATGGATTTCGCGCCCGCCTTCCAGCTTGGCCACCCCATCGCCTTCGAAGCTGCGGCACGCATCGCAGATATGACACCAGACGGGTTGGACCGGGTTTTCTTCACCAATTCGGGCAGCGAAAGCGCGGATACGGCCCTGAAGATGGCGCTGGCCTATCACAAGGCGCGCGGTGAAAGCTCTCGGGTGCGCTTGATCGGGCGCGAACGCGGCTATCATGGCGTGGGTTTCGGCGGCATGTCGGTGGGCGGCATCGGCCCTAATCGCAAGCAATTCGGCGCGCTGCTGCCTTATGTGGACCATCTGCCGCATACGCATCTGCCGGCAAAAAACAGCTATTGCCGGGGTGAACCGGAGCATGGCGCCGAATTGGCCGATGTGCTGGAAACCCTGGTGGCGCTGCATGGGGCAGAGACGATTGCCGCCGTCATGGTGGAACCCGTGGCCGGGTCAACTGGTGTGCTGGTGCCGCCGGTGGGCTACCTGAAGCGGCTCCGCGATATCTGCACCAAGCATGGCATTCTGCTGATTTTTGATGAGGTGATCACGGGCTTTGGCAGGCTCGGCGCCAATTTCGGAGCGGAACGCCTGGGTGTCACCCCCGATATCATGACCATGGCGAAGGGGCTGACGAACGCCGCCGTGCCCATGGGGGCGGTTGCCGTCAAGAACGAGATTTATGATGCCATCGTGAAGGGCACTGGCGCGGGCATCGAATTCTTCCATGGCTATACCTATTCCGGGCACCCGCTGGCCGCCGCCGCTGCCATTGCCACGCTGGAACTGCACCGCGCCGAGGATTTGCCAGGCCGCGCCCGCGCGCTTGAGCCTTATTGGCAGGATGCGGTGCATTCGCTGAAAGGCCTGCCGAACGTGATTGATATCCGCGATGTTGGCCTGATTGGCGCGGTGGAATTGGCCCCGCGCCCGGGCAAGCCCACGCAACGCGCGCTGGATGTCTTCCGCCGCTGCTTTGATGAGGGCGTGCTGATCCGCGTGACCGCCGATATCATTGCCATGTCGCCGCCGCTGATTTGCGAAAAGCCGCATGTGGACCGGCTGATCAACACGCTTTCTGATGCCATCATGGCGGAGGCGGCCTAAGTGGAGCATTTTCAAGCCATGTGGTCCAACATGGCGACTCGGAAAATGCGACCAAACGATAGTACTGTCCGGGTGGGGTGACCTCTGCCCGGCTTCGCCCCATATAGGGTCCCAAACCTTGCTGATGGAGAAACCCACGTGAGCGACACCGCCCGCGCCCCCGTGCCTGTGACCGTGCTGACCGGCTATCTTGGTGCCGGCAAGACCACGCTTCTGAACCGAATCCTGACGGAAAATCACGGCCAGAAATTCGCGGTCGTGATCAATGAATTCGGCGAGCTTGGTGTGGATAACGACCTGGTCGTGGATGCCGATGAAGAAGTGTTTGAAATGAACAATGGCTGCATCTGCTGCACGGTGCGCGGTGATTTGATCCGCATCCTGGCCGGGCTGATGAAGCGGCGCGACAAGTTTGATGGCATAATCGTTGAAACCACGGGCCTGGCGGACCCGGCCCCGGTGGCGCAGACCTTCTTCGTTGATGATGATGTGAAGCGCGCGACCAAGCTGGATGCGATTGTGACAGTGGTGGATGCCAAGCATTTGCCGGCGCGCCTTGCGGATTCCACCGAAGCGCAGGAACAAATCGCCTTCGCCGATATCATTGTGCTGAACAAGATGGATTTGGTGAGCGAAGCCGAAGCAGCGGAAGTTGAAAAGCGCATCCGCGCCATCAACCCCTATGCTGAGATTCGTCGCGCCACGAAATCCGATGTGCCGATCAGCGCCGTGATCGGGCGCGATGCCTTCAACCTGGAACGTATTCTGGAACGTGAACCGGAATTCCTCTCGGGCGAGGATGATCACGAACATGATTCCGAAGTGAACAGCGTTTCCTTCGAAGTGGATCGCCCGATTGACGCTGAGCGTTTCAACGCCTGGATTACGCAGGTGCTGTCCAGCAAGGGGCAGGATTTGCTGCGTACCAAGGGGATTTTGGCCTATGAAGGCGATGATCGCCGCTTCGCCTTTCAGGCCGTGCATATGATTGCCGATGGCGATTTTATCGGCCCCTGGAAGGAAGGCGATCCGCGCCGTTCAAAGCTGGTTTTCATCGGGCGCGATTTGAATCGCCCCTGGCTGCGCCGCGGTTTTGAAGCCTGCCAGGCTGGCGAGGATGAGGCGAAGATCAACGCCGAAATCGCGCGTTGGAGCCCACCCGAAGCATGAGCGGCGCGGATTATTTGCTGGATAGCCGCGGCCTTTCGCAAAACCTCGGTGCCTGGGTTGCTGGCATTGGCTTTGGCCATGAAGGCCGGACATGCAGCTTTGGCACCAGCGATGGCGTGTTGCATCAGGTGGTGCTTGCCAAGGCCAGTGATGCTTGGGCGCGGCATGAAGCGCATCAGGGTGCGGTGCTGTCGCTTTGCGCTGATGCCAAGGATGGCGTGATTTCCGGCGGCGATGATGGGCGGCTGATGCGCCTTGGCGCGGATGGCACGCTTGCCGAATTGGCGCGTTACGGCAGCCGTTGGGTTGAACATGTCGCGGCCCATGAAAGCGGCTTACGCGCGGCGGTGGTGGGCAAGGCCGTGCATTTGCTGGATGGCGCGGGGGTGGCGATCAAATCACTCGCGCATCCGACATCGGTCACGGGCATTGCCTTGGACGCCAAGGGCAAGCGCATTGCGGCCAGCCATTACAATGGTGCGTCGCTTTGGTTTGTCGCGGCGAAGGAAGACAAGCCGCGCGCGCTGGAATGGAAGGGCAGCCATATCGGCGTGATTTTCAGCCCGGATGGCACGCATGTGGTGACATCCATGCAGGAAAATACGTTGCATGGCTGGCGCCTGGCCGATGGGCAGCATATGCGCATGGCGGGGTATCCTTCGAAGACCAAATCGCTGTCCTTCACGGCCAAGGGGCGCTGGCTTGCGACCTCGGGCGCGGATTGCGTGGTGTTGTGGCCGTTTTTTGGTGGCGGGCCGATGGGCAAGGCGCCGACGGAACTCGCTGGCGGCGATCAGGCGCTGTGTTCGGCGGTGGCCTGCCATCCGCAGCAGGAAGTGGTGGCCGCCGGGTTCAATGACGGGCTTGTGGTGATCGCTGAGGTCGCGAGTGGGCGCATTGTGCCCGTGGCCGCGCCTGGGCGCGGCGCGGTTTCCGCCCTGGCCTGGAATGCTTCAGGTACGCATCTGGCGATCGGCACGGAAGAAGGTTTCGCGGGGCTGGTTGACCTTTCGCGCCGCTGAAGGCGAGTGCTTTTCTGACACGCATTTGCAACCGGATCGGGGCTGGAAAAGCCCCACTTCCCTGTGCTTGAGTGCCGCCACCAAAACCGGAGAAGCGCCATGGCCGCACGCGATGATGAGGACGAAGAATTCGATTTGGGCATCAGCCTGGAATCGGTGGCCGCCATTGTGGATGCGGCGCGTGCTGTCCAGGAGGGTGAGGAAAGCGGCGCCATTTCTCGTGCGGATGAGGATGAAGAAGGCCTCGACGCCGAAGATGATGAAAACATGGATGAGGATGCGCTGCGCGCCTTCATCAGCGAATTGAATGAGGATGAACAGGCTTCCCTGATCGCGCTCGCCTGGATTGGCCGCGGCGATTATGAGGCTGATGATTGGGACGAAGCGCGCAACCTGGCGCGGGAACGCAATATGCGTGACCCCGCGACGTATTTGCTCGGTATCGAAATGCTCGGCGATATTCTGGAAGAAGGGTTGGAAGCGCTGGGGCTTTCGCTCGATGATGTCGAAGCGTGACGCGCTAGAGCAGATCACGTTCCGATGGAATCATCTGAACGTGTGAAGATGCTCGAAAAACAACAATGTAGAGCGGGTTGCGTGAACCCAAGTGAACGCAACACGCTCTAGGATCACCGCCGCCCACTACCCAGAATACCCCCAAGGCCGCGCAGCACATCCTGCACTGGTGATGGCAGGGAAGGCACAGAAGGCCTTGGCGCTTCCTGTGCCGCTTCCGGGGCGGCGCGCGGTGCGGGGGCGGCACCATCCGCGCCAAGCCGCGCGATTCGCAAAGGCTCGGCGCAATCCGCCTCAGCATTGCGGCCCGAACCGGCGAGAAGATTGCCGATGGGGTCGGTCACAACGCGCCCGGTAAGCGTATCGGCCAACAAGCCGGCGGCGTTTTGGCCAAGCGCCGCACCGGGCGCCGCGCCGATGCGTGGCGCCGCCAGCGTGCCGCCCAGATTGACCGGCGCGCGCAGCCCAAGGCCCAGGAGGCGCAGATTGGTATTGAGCCGCCCGCCCAGGCTTTCATCGCGCAGATTGATGCTGGCCTGACCTGTGATCTGACCAATGGCGCTATCCAAGAAAAGCGTGCGGCTTTGCGCCACGCCCTGTTCCGCCCCGAAGGCAATCGCCAGGCAGCGGAGTTCCAGTGCGCCGAGCCTTTGCGTGCCTGGGGCAAGCAGGGTCACCACTATGCTCAGTGCCTCCATGACGGAGCCCTGTTCCAGCCGGCCATTGACCAAGGCCAGGCCCATATCGCCATGCAGGCTCGCGGCAATGGCGCGGGTGGTGGCGCCGGCGCCGCGCAGATCGGCGGCGATCTCTCCCCGCCCGCGCAGCCCCAGCCCGTCCAGTGCGCCACTGAGTGCCGCAAGATCAAGCCCTGTACCTTCAGACCGCAGCCTCAGGCCGAATTGCGCGGGGTTCGCGGCCGCATTCACCGTGACCTGCCCGGAAAGGCGCCCGGCCGGAATGGTCAGGTTCAATGGCGCAAGAGTTAGCGCGCCATTGCTGAGGCGTAGATTCGTCTGCAGCGCCAGCTGTGGCAGGTTGCTGGACGTAACACCCCGCAGCGCCAGCGCGATTTCGGCATCCAGCGCCATCAGTGGCGCGACGGGCATCGCGATATCCGGAATAACGCGCCCATCCCCCGCCGAAGCCGCTGGGGCAGCCGGTGCGGGGCGCGCTGGGCTTGGCGCGGGGGCTGATGTCAGCGCGTCCAGATCAAGCCGTGTGACATCAAGACGCCCGGCCAGATTGGGCCGCCCCGCCAAGCCAAGCGTGAGGGTAGCAGTCGCCGCCAGCGCGGGGCTGGTGAGTTGGAAGCGCGATAGGCTGATATGCTGCGGATCGCGCCATTCAAGCCGCGCCGCCCCGCGCAAGCCGGGGGGCAGATCTGGAAAGCCAGAAAGCCCCGCCGCATCCGGCACATCCACGGTCAGGTCGAATTGGCCACCAGCCAATTCCTGGGGGCGTGCTACGGCGCCCTTCAGCGTTATGCTGGCATCGGCTGAGGTAAGCCGGGCTTCCATCGGCAATGGCCCGGTGAAGCCATAAAGCAGCTTGCCAACCTCACCCAAATTCGCCTCAAGCCGCGCGGTATTGCCAGCGCGGGTCAGCGCGCCGGTCAGCTTGGCCTCGCCTTCTGGTGGCGCGATCAGCTCCAGCGCTTCAAGCCGAAGGCCGGGCAGTAGCCAGCCAAGATCACCCGCGCCGGCCTTGAAAGTAAGCGCGCCAAGTGGGGGCAGTTTGCCGGGCGCAGCACCAAGTAGCGGCCCGGCTGTCCCCGCAAGGGTGAAGCTGATGCCCTTGAAGCGCCATTCGGCGGCCAGATCACTGGCGCTGGCTGCGCTAATGTTACGGATGGTGAGTGCGGGGATTTCGACTTCCGGCCCGCCACCTGGCAGAATGATGTGCGCATCACGTAGGCCAACGACCCCGATACGCAGCGTGGCGCCCGCCTGCCGTGGTGAGGCCGGCGTTGCGGGGGAATCCCGCGCGGGCCTGTCCGCGACAGGCAGCGCCCAAAGTGCAGGGTCCAGATTGAGCTTCAGCCCATCCGCTTCCACGCTTGGGATTTCGATGCCGCCGGAGATCAGGGAGCGTAGCGAAATACTCGCAGCCAGCCTTGGCGCCACCAAGCCGGGTGTGGCGCTGCCCGGTGTGCTCAGCGTCACATCGCGCAATTCAAGCTTGGGGATTAGCCCAAGCGCCAGACCAAGCCCGCCAATGCTGGCGCGGTAGCCGGTGGCGGCTTCAATCTCGGCCTTAATGCGCGGCGTGAAGCGCCCTGCTTCCAGGGCGGCGCGCAGTACGAAAATGCCGCCAAGCAGCAGCAGGAAAATCAGCGCAATGCCGCCCGCGACATAGCGCGGCCAGCGCCGGGCGGGTTTCAACGCTGATGCCGACATGGCGGGGTGCGCGGGCGATCAAAGCCGAGCATGGCGAAGGTCTCCTTCATATGCGCCGGCAAGGGGGCGGCGAGTTCCAGCGTACCACCTTCCGGATGCGGCAGGCGCAAGGCCCGTGCATGCAGATGGAGCGTATTGCCGAAGCCTTCCAGATGCGCTGCCTGACCGCCATATTTGCCATCGCCCATGATGGGGCAGCGCAAAGCCTCGGCGCAATGCACGCGCAATTGATGGGTGCGGCCCGTGAGCGGGCGCAATTCCAGCATCGCCGCCTGACGCTGCGCGGAATCCACCACGCGATAGAGCGTGACAGCGCGGGTCCCTTCGCCATCTGCCACGCCGGCCACGCGTTCGCCGCGCTGCCCGCCAAGCTTGGCAAGCGGCAGGTCAATGCGGCCTTCCAGCGGATGGGGGCGGCCAATCACCACGGCCCAATAGGTTTTCTCGGCATCGCGCCCACGAAAGGCCGCAGCCAAGCGGGACGCGGCGGCGGCGGTGCGGCCCAGGATCAGAACGCCGGATGTGTCCTTGTCCAGCCGATGCACCAGGCGCGGACGTTCTTCATAACCAAAACGCAGCGCATCCAGCATGCCATCCACATGCCGCGTAATCCCTGGCCCCCCCTGCACCGGCAGGCCCTGGGGCTTGTCTATCGCGATCACGGAGGCATCACGGTAGATCACCATGCGTTCAAGCGCGGCTGCATCCCGGTCTGATACCGGGCGGGCGCTGAGCGGTTTGGCGGCGGCTTCGGGCAAGGGGGGGATGCGCAATTGCTGGCCGGGCTTGAGCCGCGCATTCGCCTCCACCCGCGCCCCATCCAGGCGGATTTGCCCGGTGCGCAGCATTTTCTGCAGCGCGCCCTGGGTCAGGTTCGGGTAGTGCCGATGAAACCAGCGATCAAGCCGGATATCGGCCTCAGCCGGGGCGATGGTGCGAAGGGTGACGGGCATGGCATTCCGTAACAGGCGGGGCGCGGTTCCGAAAGCGCCAAATGCGGGGCGCGATTTCGCTGGTTCCATCCCTCCGGATTCTGCTTTATGGATCATCAAAACCATTTCGGGGAGGCTTTCATGACCAGAGTGACACAATTCGCAATCACGCGCCGCGCCCTTGGTGGGCTTGGCCTTGGCCTGGCCGCGACAGGCGCCGCCCGGGCGCAGGATATGGCCGGCAAGACGATTGAATGGATCATCCCCTTCGCGGTGGGTGGCGGTTCGGATGTTTGGGCGCGGTTTCATCTGCCGCTGCTGCAAAAGCACATGGCCGGCAATCCGACCGTGGTGATCCGCAATGTTACCGGCGGCGGCAGCATCAACGGCGCCAATCAATTCGCCCAGCGCACGCGACCGGATGGGCTGACCATCATGGGCACGAGCGGTTCTACGCAATTCCCCTATCTGATGGGTGATCCGCGCGTGCGCTATGACTACCGCGCCTGGAGCGTGCTGATGGCAAGCCCCACCGGCGGCGTGCTGTATGTGCGCCCGGAATTGGGCGTGCGTGGCCCGGCTGATTTGGCAAAGCTGCAAGCCGCGCAGGGGCTGAAATTCGGCAGCCAGGGCCCGACCTCGCTTGATATCGTGCCGGCGCTGGCGTTTGAGCTGATGAACCTGAATGTGCAGATTGTCTTCGGCATGCAGGGCCGTGGCCAAGGCCGACTAGCCTTTGAACGTGGTGAGACGCCGATCGATTACCAGACATCTTCCGCCTATACGAGCCAGGTTCTGCCGCTGGTGCGCGAAGGCAAGGCCGCGCCGCTGTTTTCCTATGGCGTGCTGAATGCGGCCGGTGAGATCGTGCGCGATCCGAATTTCCCGGATTTGCCGACTTTCCCTGAGTTTCTCAAGGCAGCCACTGGCAAGGACCCCTCCGGCCCGGCTTGGGAAGCCTATCGCACGCTGTTCGTTGCGGGTTTTGCGGCACAGAAATTCGTGGTGGTGCCGAAGGAAACGCCGAAACCTATGCAGGACCTGTATCGCTCGGCCTTCACGCGCATCTTCGCCGATCCGGAATATAAGGGCAAGCGCGCTACGGTGATTGGCGAATATGATGAAGTCACTGGCGATGCCGCGGAAAAGGCCTATGCCGCCGGCACAGTCATGGATGACTCTACGCGCGAATGGATCAAGGAATGGTTGCTGCGCCGCTTCAACCATCGGCTCGGCTGATTAGCTTAAAGGCAGCGCGGTAAAGGGAGTTAAGGTTGCATGCTTGACGCGCTGCTGATGGCGCTGACCGCGCTCGCGAGTCCTGAGCGCCTTGGCTATATGGCGCTTGGGGTTTTGATTGGTTACGCGATTGGCGTGCTGCCGGCACTGGGTGGCCTGGCTGGGCTTTCGCTGGTGATGCCCTTCATTTACGGGCTGGATCAGGTCTCGGCCCTTGCGATGCTGGTTGGTCTGGTCGCGGTGGCGGCCACCGCGGATACCTTCAGCTCCATCCTGATGGGCATACCAGGATCATCGGCCAGTCAGGCGACGATCCTGGATGGCTTCCCCATGGCCCGACGAGGAGAAGCCGCGCGCGCGCTATCGGCATCCTTCCTGGCTTCCATGATTGGCGGGCTGATTGGGGCGGTGATTTTGACCGGCGCGGTGCTGATTGCGCGGCCTTTGATTCTGGCGCTGGGCACAGCGGAATTATTCATGCTGGCGCTGCTGGGGCTTTCCATGGTGGGCGTTCTGGCCGGCAAAAGCTTTGCCAAGGGGCTGATTGCCTGCGGCATGGGCCTCGCACTTGGCATGGTGGGGACAGCGCCGGCCACGGCTGAATATCGCTTGGATTTCGGGTTGATCTATCTGTCCGATGGCTTGCATCTGCCCGTTTTGGTGCTGGCGATTTTCGCGCTGCCGGAGATTATTGACCTTGCACGTGGCGGTGGGACGATTTCGCGCACGGCGGAGCTGGGCCGCGGCTGGGTTGATGGTGTGCGCGATATCATGC
>Ga0079301_1001080_pt1 | contig 12967 bp, 14 predicted proteins | sample Wag4_2014_7_11_3_FD_74797 | JGI IMG/M metagenome (GOLD analysis project Ga0079301, IMG submission 74797) | Fresh water mixed with fracking chemicals microbial communities from Ohio, USA - Utica-2 Time Series FC 2014_7_11 | ecosystem: Engineered > Industrial production > Chemical products > Input...
CCGGAACCGGTGGCCGAGGTCGAGCCGGAACCCGCCGTCGCACCCGAACCGGAACCGGTGGTCGAGGTCGAGCCGGAACCCGCCGTCGTTCCCGAACCGGAACCGGTGGCCGAGGTCGAGGTCGAGCCTGCTCCTGCGCGGCGACCTGCTCGCAACGCCGGATCCTCCTCGCGAACTGCGGCAGCGCGCCCTGCCGAGCCCGCAGCGCCGCCCGCGCCCGCGGCGGCTCCGGCTGTAGCATCGGGTGGGAAGATGGACCAGGCGGCCATCGACGCCCTCATCTCGGGGGCTCAGGCACCCGCGGCACCGCCCGCGGCCGCGGCGGCTCCGGCTGCAGCATCGGGTGGGAAGATGGACCAGGCGGCCATCGACGCCCTCATCTCGGCGGCTCAGGCGCCCGCGGCGCCGCCCGCGGCCGCGGCGGCTCCGGCTGCAGCATCGGGTGGGAAGATGGACCAGGCGGCCATCGACGCCCTCATCGCGGGGGCTCAGGCACCCGCGGCGCCGCCCGCGCCCCCCGCATCACCGGCTGCTGCGATGGGTAAGCTGGACCAGGGCAACATCGACTCGCTCATCGCGTCACTCGCGGCACAGGGCTAGTCAGCGGTGCTCGAGGCATTACGGGCCCGCATGGCGCGGGCCTTCACCCCTCCCGCAGAGGATCTCGGGGCGATCTCGCTCGAAGATCTGCGCAGAGCGCTGCGCTCGATCGAGGGGAAGTACAACGGTTTCCGGGACGAGAACCGTCGTCTGAAGGCCGTCGTCCAGGAGTTGCGAGACCAGGTCGATCGACTCGAGCAGGAACTCGCCGATGCGGTCCAGCAGCGCACGGACGGGGACCAGGCACGCGAGGAGCTGCTCGGTCGGATCGCGGCAGCGGAAAGCGAGCGTGAGCGCCTGTCCGCACGCATCGAGGTGCTCGATCGGGAACTCTCCGAGGCGCTCTCCGCGGCCAGCACGCCCACGTCGTCTTCCGTGATCCTGCCATCTGCTGACGATGGCCCTGCCGTGACGAACTCCGAGCAGGCGAGCGAGGCTTCTGCCCCTGCCCTTGCCGGAGAGCCAGACCTGGTGGATCGGGTCCGGGCCCTCGAGCTCGAGCGAGACGAGCAGCGGGCCCAGGTCGAGGATCTTGGCCGTCTCCTCGATGAGGCCCGTGGCCGCGTCGCCGAGCTCGAGGCGACTCCGGTTCCGGACAGCCCCGTGACCGATTCCGCCGAGACGGCTGCGCGCATCGTCGAGCTCGAGGCCGAGTGTGAGCGCCTGCGGGGCAAGCTGACGGCGCTTGCGGATGCAGCGTCGCTCGAGGACCAGCTCGAGGAGCCTGCGACCGCGACGAGCGGTGATGGCGATCGCTCCGACCTGCTTTCGCGCGCGGAGGCTGCAGAAGCCTCCCGGGACGAGCTCCAGGCCAGGGTCACGAGTCTCGAGGAAGAGCGGGCGGAACTCCAGGCGACACTCGACGAGCTCATCTACTCACCCACCGTTCCGGCGCGGCCCGAACCCGCGGCGAAGCCGGTCGAACCAGCTGCTCCTCCCGCGGCCGGAGCGGCTTCAGCAGCCGAGGTGGCCGACCTCAAGGAGACGATCCGCTACCTCGAGGATGAACTGTCGGGGGTCGCGGGTGAGTTCGAGTCGGTCCGCGATCAGTACGTCTCGGAGCGCGATGCGCATCGCAAGCTGCGCAAGGAACACGAGGAACTTCAACAGGTCGTCGAGGAGTACCGGACTCAGGGGGTTCCCGACCCCGAGGAAGTCCAGCAGCTCCGACTGTCCACCCAGGATGCCCAGGATAAGGCCCGGCAGGCGGCTGCCGAGCGAGACGACTGGCGGGCCCGCTTCGAGCAGGCCGATGCCGCGCTGGAGCTGACCCAGGATGCGCTCAGCGTGTCTCAGGCCACGCAGGCCGAACTTCTGGACCTGAAGTCCGCACTCGAGCAGCAACTCGCGCAGGAGCGAGAACTCGCCGCCCGTCTCGAGGCCCGCATCAAGAGCATGGAGTCGTCGTTCCAGGCCCGGGCTGCCGAGCTGGCCCGGGATCGCACCGGAGCGCGGGGCGGTTCAGGTGCGGCGACGCCAGCCCCACGCCCACCCATTTCCGATGCGCGTGCGTCCGCGATCGATCGTGCGGTCTCGGCGGCGGCTCTGGCGGCCGCTTCCGCTGCTGCTTCGGCGGCCACGGCGAATGCCCCGGTCGCGGGGCCCGAGCCGAATGCCCCTTCAGGTCGGGTGGAAGAGGCCGATAAACCCGAGAAGGACCGCCTGGCGCGGCTCGAGTCGGAGGTGGCCATGTTGCTGGCGGCGCTCAAGAAGCAGGCTCTGGCCGAGCCCCCCTCGTCCGTCGACGTCGTCCCGTCCGCAGAGGTCCTGGCGCCCGAGGTGGTCGCGACCCCCGAGGACCTTCCGGCTTCGTTCGAGGCCGCTCCGGTGGAGCCGGTGGCCCCGGAACCCGTGAACGAGGTGCCGGCGGTTGAGCCCCAGTCGCCTCCCCAGGCCGCGGTTCGTGCGGCTGACGACATGGAGCCTGCCCCCGGGGATACCGTTCCGAGCGCGGCGGTGGCGCGGGCGATCGCCGAGGGACCGGAAGGCGAGGACCCGCAGGCCGCCCGCCGGCGAGCCTTGCGTCAGATGTTGCAGGGGGAAGGACGCTAGACGTCCCGGGGAGGTGCGATGGAACCGGCAGGTCTTTCCGAGGTCCTCGCTCGCATCGACGCGATCCGCAGGCGGTTCGAACCGGGCGTCGGCTCGGTCCGTCAGCCTCCTTCCCCCTCCCCTGCTGCCGGTTCCCCGGTTTCAGCCGGTGCTGATGGAGCGGGGACGTTCGAGGCGGCCCTCCAGGAAGCGAGTCGTTCGGCGGGCGTCGATCCTGCCCTCGTGCGGGCCGTCGTGGACGTCGAGTCGGGCGGGAACCCGCGGGCGGTCTCGCCCGTCGGGGCTCAGGGGCTCATGCAGTTGATGCCGGGGACGGCGCGTGACCTGGGGGTCGAAGACCCCTTCGATCCCGCCCAGAACCTGCGCGGGGGAGCCAGATACCTGCGCGAGATGCTCGACCGCTTCGGGAACCTGCCGGAGGCGATCGCGGCCTACAATGCCGGACCGGGGGCCGTGTCCCGACACGGGGGCATTCCGCCGTTCCGGGAGACGCAGGCTTACGTCAAGAAGGTGCTCTCCAGTTACCAGGCGAACCAGGGAGGTGACCGATGATCCGGGGAATTTACACCGCGGCAGCCGGAATGCTCAACGAGATGGCTCGCCAGGAAGTCGTGGCCAACAACCTGGCCAACGTGAACACCACGGCCTTCAAGAAGGACCTGGCAGTTTTCCGGGCCCGGGACGACAAGCCGATCACCCGGATCGAATCCGAGGGCGCGCCGAGAGCGTCCGGTGCCGAGGCGACCGAGATCGGTCGACTCTCGACGGGGGCCTTCCTGGATCGCGTCTTCACGGAGTATTCGCAGGGTCCGCTCCGGCGCACCGACGAGCCCTTCGATCTCGCCATCACGGGCCCCGGGTTTCTCGTGCTCCGGGATGGCAACGGCCAGGAATTGCTCTCCCGGGGAGGCAAGCTGACGCGGTCCGAGGATGGGCGCCTGGTGGATCTGTCGGGAAACGAGATCCAGGGTGACGGCGGGCCCATCGTGTTGCCGGGACAGGGCGCCTTCAAGGTCGATCAGCAGGGAGTCGTTCACGTCGGTCGGGAGATCGTCGGCAAGCTCCGGGTCGTCGAGGCCCGGAATCCGGCCGATACGCTCGAGAAGCAGGGGGCGTCCACCTGGAAGATCCGTGACCCCGGGGCGATCGCCCCGGCCACGGCCACGCAGGTCGAGCAAGGCAGCCTCGAGGCGTCCAACGTCAATCCCGTCCGGGAGATGGTGGATCTCATCGCGATCCAGCGAGCCTACGAGGCCAGCCAGCGCGTGATCACGGCTCAGGACGAAACCCTCGGGAAGGCCGTCAACGAGCTCGGCCGCGGCTAGGTGACCGCGACGGACGACGAGCCGTCGCCACCGGCCTGAGACATCCGTCACGGAACATAATGCGCAACGACCGTAAAGTCTGAGTGGACGATGACGACATGGAACCCGTGGGTGTCCATGGAAAGGACGGTTCCATGCTCGGTTCTCTCTGGTCGGCCGCTTCCGGTATGAAGGCCCAGCAGATCAACATCGACGTCACGGCCAACAACCTGGCCAACGTCAACACGCACGGCTTCAAGAAGGCCCGCGCCGAGTTCCAGGATCTGATGTACCTCACGCTTCGCGAGTCGGGGACTCCCGTCAACAGCGGAACCCGTACCCCCATCGGCAGTCAGGTCGGGATGGGCGTCCGTTCCGTCGGGATCTCGCGCTCGTTCGCCCAGGGCGACTATCAGCAGACGGACAATCCCTTCGATCTCACCATCGAGGGGGACGGGTTTTTCCAGGTGCAGATGGGCGATGGCACCATCGCCTATACCCGTGACGGGGCCTTCAAGAAGGATTCCTCCGGACAGGTCGTCACCACCGAGGGGTATCTCGTCCAGCCGTCCATCACCATCCCGGCCGATGCCGGTCAGGTGAGCATCTCGCCCGAGGGAATCGTCACGGCCCTCGTCAACGGTCAGCAGCAGCAGTTCGGACAGCTCCAGCTCGTCAAGTTCCTCAACCCCGAAGGCCTGAAGGCCATGGGGCGAAATCTGATGCTGGCCACCGATGCCTCGGGGCAGCCCCAGACCTTCGCGCCCGGCGAGGCCGGATCCAGCGTGCGCGTCCTGGCCGGACAGCTCGAGAACTCGAACGTTCGCGTGGTCGAGGAGATGGTCAACCTCATCACCGCCCAGCGGGCTTACGAGGCCAACTCCAAGTCGATCTCGACCTCGGACGAGATGCTCTCCCAGGCCAATAACCTCAAGCGATAGGTAGGTAGGCCTTGAATCTCGAGACCACGGTACGGCTGCGCGAAAATCCACGCGATCGCAAGCTCGATCCCGAAAGTCGCAAGGTCATGGCCTCGGCGCGGGAGTTCGAGGCCGTCATGCTCGAGCAACTCCTGTCCTCCATGCGGACCACCGTCGGGGGGGACTCGCAGAGCAGCACCATGCGCAGCTATCGGGAACTCCTCGATGGCGAGATGGCGCGAGAAATGGCCGTGGCCGGTGGCATCGGTCTGGCCGATTCGATCGCTCGAGAATTGATGCAGCAAGCCTCTTCTGGCCCATCCGCGCGTTAGGATGGGTCTGATAGCGGGAACAACCAACCTGGTTGTAGTCGCCGCGTCAGAGAGGACCTGGCCATATGGGCCTCGCCAATTGCCCTCGCTGTGGAAAAATGTTCAACAAGGTTGCCCTCGCCACCTGCTGCGCATCGTGCAAGCAGCAGGAAGAGGATGATTTCCAGGCCTGTTACGTGTTCCTGCGAGAGAACCCCGGTTGCTCCGTCGCGGAACTGTCGCGCGGGGCGAAGGTCGAGGAACGCCAGATCATGGAGTTCTACCGGACCGGGCGTCTCGTCGCGAGTGGCGAGGGGGAAGGGGTTCCCTGCGTCCACTGCGGCAAGCCCGCTTACCGGGGTTCGTACTGCAATGCCTGCGCCCAGAAACTTTCCAGTTCCTTCAAGTCCTTTTCTCCTGCCGATCCGGGCCTGGGCGATCTTCCCAAAGCGTCCGATCCTGGACGCACGGGGCGAAAAGATATCTCGCACAATCTGCGTGTCGATCGCCACTGACCCCTAAAGTTCCGGAAGATCCTGCCGATGTTTGTTGATGGAAGCCGTATCATCGCAACGAAGAGGGGTCTGCCGTGAAGATCTCGAATGAGCATGTTCAACAGATCTTGCAGGCCGGGGGTGTCAAACCCGTGGCCCGTGTCGACCGGGCTGCGAAGCCCCAGGCTGCCGGACCATCCGATGCTGCCACGCTGTCGACGGCGAGCCAGGAGATTTCCAAGGCGATGGGTCTGCTGTCGCGCACCTCGGACGTCCGAGCCGACAAGATCGCCGAGCTGAAGGCCCGCATCCAGTCGGGACAGTACGATTTTTCCGGTGAGTCCATCGCCCAGGCCATCCTGAACGGTCGCGACCAGGACATCGAGTTCTGACGGAGGTCCCGATGGACGCCCAGCTCCAGGCGCTCGACGCGGTCCTCCGCGACGAGCTGGCCCTCGTTCGCGCCCTGGTGGGCCGCTTGCCGTACAAGACGGCCGTCATCCGCAAGAACCTCGTGGACCAGCTGGCCCGGATCACCGAGGCCGAGTCGGTCGACCAGCAGCGCCTCGCCACCCTCGAGCAGACCCGTGAGCGAGCCCTCCTCGACCTGTGCGGGGCGCTCGGGGTTACGCCCACCCGGCGGCTCGTCGAACTGTCGCCTGCCATTCCGGCTCCCTGGCGCACCCGTTTCGATGCGCTCGGGCTCGAGATCAAGTCGGCCGTCGAGGAGCTTCGCACGGGGCACCAGGCCTGCATGGCGATGCTGCGTGCCGCCAACGAGACCGTCGAGCTCACGATGAGCCTCGTGGCCGACCGGATGCGTGACTCGCGTGTCAACCTGTACGGTCATGCCCCCCGCGAAGCCGCACCACCGGCACGCTCCAGCGTCCTGCTGGACTGGAGGGCCTGATGGATTACGGCCTGTACGGTCTCGGGCTCGCCTACCGCGGCATGGTCGCCGCCCAGGCCTCGCTGAACACGGTCGCCAACAACCTCGCCAACGCGAACACCGAGGGGTACTCCCGGCAGCGCGTGGAGGCGGCGCCCGCCCCCTCCACCCTGGTCCAGTCGATGGGGACGGAGGTCTCCCTTTCGCAGCTGGGTGGGGGCGTCGATGTCCGCAAGATCATCCGCAATCGCGACGAGTTCCTTGACGTCCGCATGCGCGCCGAGATCACCGACGAGGGTTACTCGACGACGCTCAAGGAGCAGATCAACTTCCTCGAGACCCAGTTCCAGGAGCCCGGACCCAACGGCCTGAGCGGGGTCATCTCATCCTACTTCAGCGCGTGGGACCAGCTCGCCGTCAATCCCGAATCGTCTGCCGCACGTTCCGAGGTCCGCCAGATCGGCCTGTCCGTCGCCAACACCTTCCGCAACCTGTACGACAATATCAAGAAGATGCGCACGGAGGCCGACGCCCAGATCTCCAATGCCATCGTCGAGGTGAATGCCTACATCGAGCAGGTGGTCGACCTAAACAAGGAGATCTCGGCGACCCGGACGCTCGGGTCCGAACCCAACTCCCTGATGGACCGCCGAGACCTCATCGTCGAGAAGATGTCCCGGCTCGTCCGCGTCCAGACCTCGCTTCAGGAGGATGGCAAGCTCTTCGTGTTCATCGGGGGGCGCGCCCTCGTCGACGGTGACAAGGCCGAGTTCCTCTCCCAGATCCCCTCTGCCGAGAAGACCCTGCTGGATGTCGCCTATCGGGGGGCTGCCATCCCCGCCGAGGGCCTCGGTGGGAAGTTGCACGCGCTCCTCGAGATGCGCGATTCGATCATCGGTCGGCCGGCCCTGGCTACCCGGACGAACGCCGACCGTGAAGGCGGGGTCGCGACCGGGCAGGCTCTGGCCGGTCTGGAAGATACGACTGATGGAATCCTGTACCAGCTCGACGTGCTGGCCAACGAGTTCGCAGCTCGCGTCAACACGATTCATGCCTACGGGTCTCCGCTCGACACGTCCGGGCACAACCCCCCGGGGGCGCTCAACGGTCTGCCCTCGAGCAGGCCCTCGAGCGGTACCCTCACTCCGGATCAGGTCGAGCAGGCCCTGGCATCGGCGAAGAAACCCAACTTCTTCTTCGCGAATGCCGCGACCAAACCCGGGATGATCCTCCAGCCCTCGAAGCCTGGCTTCATCGGAGCCGGACAGATCGACCTGTCGGCCGACATCCTGGCGGGCAATGCCGGGCTGAACCGGATCGCGTCCGGAAAGGCCCCGACCGTCGATCCTGTCACGGGAACGGCGACCTATCCCGGACCCGGGGATAACACCGCAGCCAAGGAAATCGCGTTGCTCCGCTCGACGCCTATGTTCGGTACGGCCACCGAGACGTTTGGTGATCGCTATCGTACGTTCCTTTCCGATCTAGGCGTCAAGGGTCAGTTCTCGGATCGCATGGCCCAGAACCAGCTCAACCTGATCGAGCACCTCAAGGCGCAGCGCGAGCAGACCTCCGGGGTCAATTTCGACCAGGAGATGTCCGATATGGTCAGGTATCAGCACGCGTACAACGCGTCTGCCAAGATCATCAACATGCTCGACCAGGCCCTCGACAAGCTGATCAACGGCATGCCGCCGGGCCGCTAGGGCCGTCCTGAACCTCTGGAGATGACGCGATGCGCGTGACCAACCGCATGATCACCGATAACGTGTTCCGTAACTCGTCGGCCCATCTGGAGCGGCTGGCCACGCTGCAGAACCAGCTGGCAAGCGGAAGGCGCATCGAAAAGCCTTCCGACGACCCGACCGGCATCAACCAGATCATGCTGCTCGACAGCGTCCTGAAAGATCAGCAGCAATACAGCCGGAACATCGATCAGGTCGTGACATGGCTCGACACGACGGATTCGGCCCTGGGCGATGCAGCCAACATCGTCCAGCGGGCTCGCGATCTCGCCGTGCAGGGGGCCTCCGACACCTCGAGCCGGGAGTCGCGACAGGCGCTAGCTCGCGAGGTGCTGCAGATCCGCGACCAACTGCGCGGGGTGGCCAACACCCAGCTGGCCGGGCGTTACATCTTCGCCGGTTCCCAGACCGTCACCGAGCCCTACCCGGATAAGAAGCCGACGACAGCGGAGGGTAAGAGCAAGCTGGATTCCGAAGATCGCCTGGGAGTCGCCATCGGGCCCGGGCTCAGCATCGAGTACAACCAGACGGGGCCTGACGTCTTCGGAAAGTACGTCGATTCGGTCGACAGCATCTTCGAGGACCTCGGCGATCTGGCGAACATCCTTTCCCTCAGTGATGACACGACTTACGGGAAGATCTCGGACCTGATCGGAAACATCGATGCACGTCTGACCGCCATCAACGATGCGCGCGCCGACGTGGGCGGCAAGCGGAACCGGGTCGAACTCCTGGCCAGCCGTTACAACAATCTCGAGGTGGCGCTCAAGGATCTCAAGAGCTCCTACCAGGATGCCGATATCCCGGCTCTCATCTCTGATTTCACCCTGACGCAGCAGGTCTACCAGAGCTCGCTGGCCGCCAGCGCGAAGATCATGCAGCCGACCCTGATGGATTTCCTGCGCTGATCCGTCGGGTGAGCTAGAATGAGCGTAGCCCCGATCTTCCTCCGGTCCGGTGTCCCCGGGATCGGAACTCTCCCAGTGGAAGGCCACGGTCGATGCAGATCCTGACCAAGCAGTTCGGTCCCATCACCTTCGAGGAGGATGCCGTCCTCCATTTTCCCGATGGGCTGTTCGGCTTCGAGCATCTCCGACGTTTTCTGGTGATCGACCAGGACGAAGTAGAGCCCTTGCGCTGGTTGCAGCCGATCGACGACCCTGCCTTCGCATTCCCGATCATCGAGCCTTTTCTCGTCTGGCCGGATTACCGCATCAAGCTGATGCCGGCCGACCGGGAAGCCATGGCCCTCGGCAAGGTCGACCCGATTGTCTTTGCCCTGGTGACGGTGCCCGAGGATCCGCTCAAGATGACGGCCAATCTCATCGGCCCCCTCGTCATCCATCCCGATCGACGGTTCGGGATGCAGGTGGTCCTTCATGACTCCGGTTACACCACCCGACAGCGTCTGATCCCGGATCCAGCAGCCGAATCACGCGATGCGGCCATTGTCTGAGCCGGAGGCGCCATGCTCGTCCTGAGTCGCAAGCCCAACCAGAGCATCATCATCGGCGAGGACATCGAGGTCGTCGTCCTCGAGGTCAAGGGCGATACCGTCAAGCTGGGGCTCAAAGCTCCGAAAGACGTCAAGGTCTACCGGCAGGAGATCTACGCCGAGATACGCTCGGAGAACGAGCGAGCCGCGGCGAATGCCGCAGCTACCCGTTCGGCCGCGCAGATCCTCAAGCAGGCACTGGGGCGAAAACTGCCGCCTGCCGAGCCGGAACCTCCCGTCGACGCGTGATCCCCGTCGCTTGAATGCCGCTTGCCGCCCGTGATACGCTGGCGGGATGGTAAGGGGTGACCATTCGCGCTCGCGAAGGGTGGCGGTGGATTGCGAATCCGTCAGTACCAGGCGGCTTCCATGCAGGAGGCGCGTCTCAAGATCAAGATGGACCTGGGGCCCGATGCAGTCATCCTGCATTCCCGGACCTTCAAGAAGGGTGGCTTCCTCGGGTTCGGTGGCAAGGAGGTCGTCGAGGTCCTCGCGGCACTCGAGGTGACTCCTGCCGGGGGTGACAGCCGTCCTGGCCCCACGACCGGCAACCCAACCGGGTCGATCAACATCACGCTTCCGGAAGAAACCCCCGTCGCGCCGACGCCGAATCCAGTACCCGAGCCGGGGCCGCGGCTGGCGACCGAACCGTCGTCACGCGCACCTGTTCCCGGGGCCCAGTCCCTTGCACAGGTCCATCCTTCCCCCGTCTCCGGCCCCCTGAGCCCCGTGATTCCACATGCCGGTCCCGGGCCGGAGTCACCTCGCGCGGGGGCGTCTGCAGACCCCGCTTCCGGTGCGTCCCGGATGGAACATTCCCGGGGATCGGGTGCGCTGGCGGAAACCGATCCCGCGCTCACGCGTCTGGCCCCGGAGGTCGACGCGCTCAAGGCCGCCGTCGGCGAGGTGCGCCAGATCCTGGGAACCGTGGTCGGCAAACTCGATCAGGGGCAGGTCCGTCAGGCCCGCGGGGAGTGGGCTCCCGCGCTCGCTTCCCTGTTCGATCGGCTCGTGGAGTCGGGCCTTCCTCAGTCGCGTGCGCGGGATCTCGTCTCCTCGCTCGACGAGGCGGGTTTCACGGAACCGTCGGGTGAGGCACTCGACTCGCTCGAACCCATCCTGGGAAGCTGGGTGTCTTGCGGGGGCGGTATCGAACTCGCGACCCCGGCCAGGCCTCGCATCGTGGCACTCGTCGGCCCCACCGGCGTCGGGAAGACCACCACGATCGCCAAGCTGGCGGCCAATTTTCGGCTGCTCCAGAACAAGCGCGTCGCGCTCGTCACCAATGACACCTACCGGGTGGCAGCCGTCGAGCAGCTTCGGACCTACGGGGACCTCATCCGGATTCCCATCGAGGTCGTCCAGACTCCGCAGGCGATGCGGGAGGCGATCGGGCGGAACGCCGGTGCGGACCTGATCCTCATCGACACCGCGGGGCGCTCGCCCTCTCACCCGATGCACCTGCAAGAGCTGGGAAGCTTTCTCGACCTTCCCGTGCCGCGGGAGGTGCACCTGGTCCTGTCCGCGACGACCAACCGCGGAAACCTCGAGCGAGTCGTCGAGGCCTTCGAACCCGTCGGGCTCGATCGATTGCTTTTCACCAAGATCGACGAGACCGTCAACTTCGGGGCCATGATCGCGCTGGCTGCCCAGCTCGAGAAGCCCCTGTCGTACCTGACCACGGGGCAGAACGTGCCTCAGGACATCCAGGTCGCGGAGCGGGATGCGGTGGTGCGCTTGCTGATCGACGAATTGAAGAGAAGCTGATGGGCGACCAGGCAGAACAGCTGCGCGAACTCGCGCGCCGGATCCATCCGGTCACCCGTGTCACCCCGGCCCGCCCGAAGAGCAACCGGGCCATGGGGCGGACGATCGTCGTGACGAGCGGCAAAGGGGGGGTCGGCAAGACCAACGTCACGGTCAACCTTGCCCTCGCCCTGTCGCGCCGCAAGCGATCGACGATCCTCTTCGATGCCGACATGGGCATGGCCAACGTCGACGTCTTGATGGGCATCTCCCCGCCGTCAACCATCGTCGACGTCATCCGGGGTAGGCGCTCGCTCCAGGAAGTCCTGGTGCCCTACGGCGACAACCTGGGCATCGTTCCTGGCGGTTCCGGTATTCCCGAACTCGCCAATCTCGAGCCCGAGCGCCTCGCCACGGTGATCGAGCAGCTCCATGAGCTGGAGCAGGAGGCCGAGTTCATCCTGGTGGACACGGGGGCGGGAATCGGCCGGACGGTGACCAACTTCGTCATGGCCGCCGACGAGATCATCGTGGTGACAACCCCGGAGCCCACGGCGTTCACCGATGCCTACGGGATGATCAAGGAAATCGATGCCCACAACCCCGAGGCCCGGGTCTCCTTGCTGGTCAACATGGTCGATTCGGAGCAGGAAGCCCGTGCCGTGGCAGCGAAACTGACGACCGTCGTCGAGCGTTTCCTGCGGGTGCGCGTCCAGTATCTGAGCTGCATCGAGCGTGATCAGGTCGTCGTCCGCTCGGTCCTCCAGCAGAGACCCTTCGTCAGCCACTATCCGGGTGCGGTCGCCACCCGGCGGCTCAACCTGCTCGCAGGTGCGCTGCTCACCCAGGGGCAGCTTCCACCCACGCAGGGGGGAGGCTTCTTCCAGCGCCTGGTCGAGCGCGTCAGACAGGTCTCCATCTCCTAGTACCGGCCAGACCGTATCATCCCGGCATGAAGGCCCATCCCCCCCGGGACGGGCCTCGCAGCGAAGCGGACAATCGCGGGCTCAGGCGTGATCAGCCTGGCGCTGCTTCCGACGGCTCTGCAAGAACGCCTTGCCATTCCGGACGATCTGCAGGGTGCGACCGATCTCATCGGCCAGCTGGCCGAGCACCTGGTCAGCATACTGATCGGCCGCTTTGCGGAACTCGGCCGCCTCACGCTGGGCGCTCTGGACGATCTCGGACGCCGTCTTGCGGGCCTCGAGCATCTCGAGTCCCGAACCCGCGGGATGCGTGCCACCCAGGACGGGCAGGTCGACCTCGCGGGGGGACACCCGGGGGGGCTGCTCGGGACGGGGAAGCCTGCTTCCCGTGACGGCCTCGGTCGGTGCCGATGCGGCAGCCGGGATACGGGCAACGGCATCTCCGAGCCTTGGACCGGTCAGGTCGATATCGGTCGGGGACACGG
>Ga0079301_1001084_pt1 | contig 12925 bp, 11 predicted proteins | sample Wag4_2014_7_11_3_FD_74797 | JGI IMG/M metagenome (GOLD analysis project Ga0079301, IMG submission 74797) | Fresh water mixed with fracking chemicals microbial communities from Ohio, USA - Utica-2 Time Series FC 2014_7_11 | ecosystem: Engineered > Industrial production > Chemical products > Input...
GGCGTGATCCTGGATTGGGCCGGCACCGTGGTAGACCATGGCAGCCGCGCGCCCATGGGCGCCTTTGTGCAGGCCTTCGCGCATTTTGGCGTGGACATCACCATTGCCGACGCGCGCGGCCCGATGGGCATGGCCAAGCGCGACCACATCCGCCTGGTGGGCACTGCGCCCACCATCGCTGCCGCCTGGCGCGCGCGCCATGGTCAGGACTTCGACGACGCGGCGATTGATGCAATTTTTGAGGTTTTTGAACCCCTGAATGTGGCCGCCGTGGAAGCGCATGCCACGCTGATCCCTGGCGCGCGCGCTGCCCTTGATTGGTGCGCCGCTCGCGGCATTCGGATTGGTTCCACCACCGGCTATACGCGCCCCATCATGGAAAGGCTTATGCCGCTCGCTGCCGCGCAGGGATTTGTGCCGGAAGTGACAATCTGCGCTGGCGATCTGGCCGCGGGACGCCCGGCGCCGCTGCAAATCTGGTCGGCATTGGCGCAGATGGGTATTTGGCCGGCAAGCAGCGTGATCAAGCTGGATGATACCGCGCCCGGCATAGGCGAAGCCCGTGCCGCGGGTTGCTGGGCGGTGGGCGCCGCGCTCACCGGTAATAATCCTGGCCTTTCCGCTGAAGAACTCGCCAGTCTTTCGCCTGACCAACGCGCAGAGCACCGCCGCATGGCGAGTGAACCGCTGTTGCGTGCCGGCGCCCATCTGGTGATTGACACCATCGCAGATTTGCCCTGGCTGGTTGAGCATGTCGAAGCCCGTCTGGCCGCGGGTGAGAAGCCCGGCCTACGCGACGTAAATTGACATGAAAGTGTCATGCAATCGTCATGAGGCCGTCGCGGATCGCGCGATAGCCGACCCTGTTCTTTCAGGAGGCTCCATCATGCGTCTAATCCTTCTTGCCCTCGCCTTTCTTGGCTTGGCGCCCATGGCCGAGGCGCAGCAGCGCACGCGCCTCACCGTTTACACCGCGCTTGAGAATGAGCAGCTCGCGCCCTTCAAGCAGGCGGCCGAAGCCGCGCTGCGCGACGTGGAAATCGCTTGGGTGCGCGATTCAACGGGCGTGATCACTGCCCGGCTGATCGCGGAAAAGGCCAATCCGCGCGCCGATATGGTGTGGGGGCTTTCCGTCTTCTCCCTGCTGCAGATGGAAGCGCAGGATATGCTGCAACCCTACACCCCGCAGGGCGCCGAAGCGCTGCGCCCGAATATGCGGAGCGCGCGCAGCCCCATGACCTGGACCGGCATGGATGCCTTTGTCTCCGCCATCTGCTTCAACACGGCGGTCGCACAGCAACGCAACCTGCCGCGCCCAACCACCTGGCAGGACCTGCTGGACCCGCGCTTCCGTGGCCAGATCGTGATGCCGAACCCGAATTCTTCCGGGACCGGCTTTCTGACGATTGCCGGCTGGATCGCCAATATGGGTGAGCAAGGCGCTTGGGCCTTTATGAACCGGCTGCATGAAAATGTGCAGCAATACACCCATTCCGGCAGCGCGCCCTGCAACAATGCTGCCCGTGGTGAATTCGGCGTGGGTCTGTCCTTCGACATGCGCTCTGTCGCGCTGAAGAATCAGGGCGCGCCGATTGACATCATCGTGCCGACCGACGGGGTTGGTTTTGATCTGGAAGCCACCGCGATCATGCGTGGTACGCGCAATCTGGATGCGGCGAAGCGCCTTGCCGATTTCTCTGTCTCCAAAACAGCCGCCGAACTTTATGGTCGCTACTACGCCATGCTGGCGCTGCCCGGCGTTGCGCCAACGGTGCGTGGCTACCCGGCGGAATTCGCGCAGCGGCTGGTGAATGCGAATTTCGCGGAAATCGCTGCCGCGCGCGAAAGGCTGCTGGCGGAATGGCAACGCCGCTATGATGGCAAATCCGCGCCGCGCTAAGCGTGATGGGCGCAGCCCTGGATGACGGCCTAGGTGCCGATGCCGGTCAGAATGCCGGCATCGGTGATCCCTTCCTGATCATCAGGGATGTAGGCAAACAATTTGGCAATTTCGTTGCCCTGGAACGCGTCAGCCTGAATGTCTTGTCGGGTGAATTCGTATCCTTCCTGGGGCCATCCGGTTGCGGCAAGACCACCTTGCTGCGCGCCGTTGCGGGGCTTGATCCGCCGACCGTTGGGCGCATCATCCAGGCTGGGCGTGACATCACGGCCCTACCGCCCGCGGAGCGCGATTTCGGGATTGTCTTCCAATCCTACGCGTTGTTTCCGAATCTGAGTGTTGCCGAGAATATCGGCTATGGTCTGCGTGGCGCCGCCTGGCCCAAGACCAGAAGGCAGCAACGTGTCGCGGAATTGCTGCATCTGGTGGGGCTCGCGGATCAGACCGTGAAATATCCCGCCCAGCTTTCCGGCGGGCAGCAGCAGCGTGTGGCACTCGCCCGCGCCTTGGCCGCAGAACCCGGCCTGCTTTTGCTGGACGAACCGCTATCCGCTCTTGATGCCATTGTGCGGCTACATCTGCGGCAGGAAATCCGCGCGCTGCAACAAAGGCTTGGCGTGACCACGATCATGGTGACGCATGATCAGGAAGAAGCGCTCAGTGTTTCCGACCGTATTGTCGTCATGTCTCAGGGTCGCATTGAGCAGATCGGCACGCCGGAGGAGGTTTATTCCCAACCCGCTTCTGCCTTTGTCGCGGGTTTCATCGGGCGTTCGGCGCATTTCACGGCCAAGGTGCACACGCCGTCTGGCCATATCGCCTTCAAGGACCTTGTCATGCCGGCAAGTGCCGCGGGCCATCTGCTGTATGGTGAGGCAGTGGAAGTATTCATCCGTCCTGAGGATGTCGAACTCACTACCACAGCCGATCAGGGCGCTGCGTGTTTTTCCGCCACCGTGACCGGCTGTGAGTTTCTGGGCCCCGTTTGTCGCATCGCGCTTGAGGCCAGGGGCCTGCGTTTTGAAGCGGATGTTCCGCCCGCAACCTTTGCGGAATTGAAGGCCCATCCGGGTTCTGAGCTCATGTCGCGATTTCGCCCGGATCGGCTGTTGATCTTTCCCTCCCATGACTAGGTCAATCCTGCAGGTGCTGCCGATGATTCGGCCCAAGGCCTCGGCAGATGAAACCTGGCTCCGAACAATTCAGGCGGTGGGCTTTCTTTTTCTGATCCTGGCGCTGGCGCTGCCCTTGGGCAGCCTGCTGCTGCGTGCTTTCGAAGACCAGCATGGCAGTTTTGTCGGGCTCCGCAATTTTGCGACTTATGTGACAACGCCAAGCTTGGTGGGGTCAGCCTGGAATTCGCTTTGGACGGCGCTGTTAACCACGTGCGTGGTGATCCCGCTCGCCTTCGCCTATGCCTATGGGCTGACGCGAAGCTGCATGCCCGGCAAATGGATCTTTCGGGCGATCATGCTTTTGCCGATCCTGGCACCCTCGCTGCTGCCGGCCTTGTCCTTGATCTATCTGTTTGGCAATCAGGGCATGCTGCGCTGGTTGATGGCTGGCGGCAGCATTTACGGACCCTGGGGCATTATTGGCGCACAGATTTTCTACTGCTTCCCCGCGGCCGCCATCATTCTTTCCGTCGCACTGTCCACCGCCGATGGGCGCCTGTATGAAGCGGCCGAGGCGCTGAAGGCATCGCGCTTGCGGATTTTCCTGACTGTCACCCTGCCTGGCGCCATGTATGGCCTTGTCTCGGCGAGCGTTGTTGTCTTCACCCTGGTGGTCACGGATTTCGGTATCCCGAAAGTGATTGGCGGACAGTTCAACGTGCTCGCCACCGATGTCTACAAGCAGGTCGTGGGTCGGCAGGATTTGAACATGGGCGCGGTTGTGGGCCTGGTTTTGTTGTTGCCCGCCATTCTTGCCTTTCTTCTTGATCGCTGGGCGCATGGCAAAAGAACGGCAACCATGTCCGGGCGCGCTGTGGTCTACCGTCCCAAGCCACGGCGTGGCCGTGATCTGCCCGCTTTTCTGTTGTGTCTTGGGGTGGCCATGGCCTTGCTTGTGATTGTGGCCGTATCCGTGTGGGGGTCCTTCATCCGTTTCTGGCCGTATAACCTTGCCCTCACGCTCGATAATTACGATTTCGCGCGCTTTGACACGGCTGGTTGGCAGGCGGTTTGGCTCTCGGTCAAGCTCAGCCTGATGACGGCCTTAGTGGGTGCCGCGCTGATTTTCATCATCGCCTATAGTCTGGAACGCGGGCCGCAGCGCAGCCTTGTTGCTGTGCCGCTCCGTTTCCTGACCACAATACCCTTGGCGGTTCCTGGTCTTGTGCTGGGTCTTTCCTTCATCATCTTCTTCAATCACCCGGCCAATCCGCTTGGTATCATCTACGGCACGCTCGCCATTCTGGTGCTGAATTCCATCATCCATTTCTACACGGTGGGGCATCTGACCGCTGTGACGGCAATCAGGCAGCTTGATCGGGAATTTGAAGCGGTCAGCGCCAGTCTGCACGTTCCCATTTGGCAAACCTTCGGCCGCGTCACCCTGCCGATTTGCCTGCCTGCTATTTTTCAGATCCTGATATTTCTTTTCGTCAGCGCCATGACCACGGTCAGCGCCGTGATCTTTCTCTATGGTCCGGATACCAAGCCAGCCTCGATCGCTGTTGTGCATATGGATGAAGCCGGGCAGGTAAGTGCCGCTGCCGCCATGGCGTGCGTCATTCTTGCTGTATCCCTAACCGCCAAGTTGATTGAGATTGTCGCTGGCACTGTCTTTGCGCGCTTCGCATCGGCTTGGCGCCGATAAGCAAGCTGTTCAAGACGCGCGAATAATCTTGAGGCGCAGCCTGCGGCTCATCCAATCAATGGCGGCTACCATGACCAGGATGAGCAGGATGATGAAAGCGACCTCGTCCCAGTTATTGATGCGGATGCGATCTGCCAAGGCCAGGCCGATGCCCCCGGCGCCGACAATACCAAGAACCGTTGAAGACCGTGCGTTTGATTCGAAGGTATAGAGGATTTGCGACAGCATGACGGGGGCAACCTGCGGGATCAAACCCAGCCGCACAGCCAGCACGCGATTGGCCCCGGCAGCCCGAACAGCTTCCACCTGCCGCCGATCCGCTGATTCCAGTGCCTCACTGAATAGCTTGGACAGGATGCCAATATCAGGCACTGCAAGGGCCAAAATGCCAGCGAATGGCCCCATGCCAACGGCGGAAACGAAAATCAGGGCCCAGATCAACGTATCAATGCCGCGCAGACCATCATAGAAGCGCCGCACGGAAAACCGCAGCAATACATTGCCGATGACATTCCCGGCGCCGAGCAATGCCAGCGGCAGCGCCACCACCCCAGCCAGGAGCGTACCAAGAAACGCCATGGCAAGGCTTTCCATCAGGCTGACGAGCAATTCCGGCAGGACACCGCCAGCGGAAGGCGGCCACATCAAGGCCACCAGCCAACCAAGCTTCGCAAGGCCATTCAGGATGCGGTCTGGTGAGGCATCCATGCGCCACAACCCGCCAATCAATACCAGAAGAAGAAAGGCGAATAGGAGTGGCGTCGCCAGGGGAGATTTCATGGCGCGACGCTGCCCAGAACCCGATGACGCAGGCGCCCGCAAAGAAGGTCTATCACCGCGACAGTCGCCAAAATAAGGACGAGTATGGCGGAGATGTCCTGATATTCGAATTGCCTGACCGCGAGATAAAGTTCTTCCCCAATGCCGCCGGCGCCAACAATGCCAAGCACGCTTGCCTCACGTACATTGATCTCAAACCGCAGCAGGCCGTAGCTCAGTACGCCGGGCAGGGATTGCGGGAAGATGCCAAAGCGCATTTGAGCTGGCCAGGAACCACCGGCCGCGCGCACTGCCTCCATCGGGGCGAGGGAGGCATTTTCATGTTCTTCCGCAAAAAGCTTTCCAAGCGCGCCGGCTGAATGGACGGCGATGGCAAGCATCCCGGCAAAGGCACCAAGCCCGAAAGCATAAACGAGGATCAGTGCCAGCACGAGGGTCGGCACGGTGCGAATCAATTCCAGAAAGCGCCTGATGACGGCAACCACCCAAGGCGGCGCAAGTGTGGCCGCCGCGGGGAAGGAAAGTAGCAGCGCCGCGAGGCCACCCAGCACTGTTCCGACATAGGCAATCAGCAATGTATCCGCGAGCAGAAGTGCCCAATCCGTAAAGCCCCACATCCAATACGCCAGATCGGCGAAGAAATGCGTAGACCTGAGCTGCGGGATTGTGCCGGCAATGTAGTCACCGGCGAGGGGAAGACCGCGCAAAAGCCGCGAAATGCTCACCTCGCCAAGCCATGCCGATACTGTGATCGCCAGTGCGAGCAGTACCACGGCAGTGAACCAAGCGCGCTGGCGTACAGCCCTGGCTGCACGCCAGCGTGATTCGGCGGCAACTATTGCGGGGGAGGAAATCAGGAGCGCCTTTCGCGGCGGCGTGCGGCGTTCTCTTCAAGTATAGCCATGATATCGAGGTAATCCTCGTGCTTGGCGGCCGCCAAACCACGTGCGCCGGACGACATGTCACGAAAGGCCTGCGGGTCCCGGTCTGGCAGTGCCGCAAAGGCTGCGATCACTTCACGCCTAAAGGTTTCAGGCAAATCCATGCGCACGACGATCGGTGAATTGGGAATGAGCGGCGATTTCCAGATCACGCGCACTGCGCCTTCCGGGATCATGCCCTTTTCAACCATACGCTGAAAGGTATTCCGGCGTTCATTGGAATAAGCCAATACAGCCGCGTCGAAAGTGCCATTGATCACGGCCATGACGCCCTGTTCATGGCTGCCAGTAAAGCCCGTCCTTGAAAAGAAGCTGGCCGGATCCATGCCCTGACGGCGCAGGAACCAACCGGGCACCTGAAAACCTGATGTGCTATTGGGATCGCTGAAGCCAAGCGTCTTGCCGCGCATGTCTTCCAATCGGCGGATCGGGCTGTCCGCCTTGACGATCATGGCGCTATGATAGCCCTCCATACCCTGGTTATCGACGAAGCGGAAAATTGGAGCGACACGCTCGCCCATCACGCGCCGCGCCAAACCATAGGAGGCCGGGCCAAGATAAGCGAGTTCCGAATGACCTGCGCGCATCGCTTCAACCACGGCAGCATAGTCAGACCCACGAAAGACCCGGAAGGGTGTGCGAAGCTCGCGCGCCATAAAGGCCTGCAAACCTTGCAGACGCGCAATGGCATCGCGCTCATTCTCGACCGAGATCATGCCGTAACGCACTTCGGGAATTTGCTGGCGCCAATCAGCTTGTGCATTTGCCTTTGCGCTCAGCAGCGCCAAGCCGGGAAGGATCAGGGTTGCGCGACGAGAAAGCATGGGGGGAGAACTCCTGCAGGATCGCGTGCAGATGTGACAAAGCCGCATGATGTCTGCGTGACGGAAAGGTGAAAGAATAGTGACAGAGGCACCCTACCGGATCGGCACCAGCGCCTCTCGGAACTGTGCGACGCAGCCATCCCAGGACCAAGCCTCGGCATGGTTTCGGCAGATCGCGCGATCGCAATCGAGCGCCTTCAGGCATGCAGCGCGCAGATCTTCATCCAATGCGCCAACCCGTTCATCTGTCACCACATCAATGGGCCCAGTAACCGGAAAAGCCGCAACCGGTGTCCCACCCGCCAATGCTTCAAGAAGCACCAGCCCGAAAGTATCAGTGCGGGAGGGAAAGACAAATACATCCGCGCCCGCATAGGAACGCGCCAGCGCGCCGTTTTCCCGATAGCCGGTGAAAGTCACCTCAGGGAATTTCTGCCGCAGGGCTGCCAGGGCGGGCCCATCGCCAACCACCACCTTGCTGCCCGGCAGATCAAGCGTGAGGAACGCCTCAATATTTTTCTCAATGGCAACGCGGCCGGCATACAGAAAAACCGGTCGCGGCAGACCTGACCATTCATCCCGCGCGTTCGGGTTGAATTTATCAAGATCAACACCCCGCGTCCAAGCGCGTATCTTGGTGAAGCCGCGCCTTGCAAGTTCCCGCCTCAAGGACGCCGTTGCGGCGAAGGTTCCCTCGCCGGCTTCATGAAAGCGGCGCATTATCCGCCAAGACCAAGCCGCCGGGATTCGTGTGCGCGCTTCAAGATATTCCGGAAAACGCGTGTGGAACGCGGTCGTGAAGGGCCATTTATGGCGACGACAAAGCGCACGCATCGCCCACCCTAGCGGCCCTTCAGTCGCGATATGGATGATGTCCGGCTTGAACTCGGTAACCAGCTGCGTAAGCCGCCGTTTGGGCGCTATGGCCAGCCGAATTTCCGCATAGCCCGGCATGGGCAGGCTTCTGAAGCGATCAGGCCCGATGACCTCAACCGTATCGCCCATCGCGGTGAGCTTTTCCGCCACCACCGAAAGCGTCCGCACAACGCCATTGACCTGCGGCAACCAGGCATCAGACACAATCAGAATGCGCATGGGGTCAACGCGCATTATGCAGCAATTTCGCGACCAAGTCCGGCGCCGGTATGGGGAGCGACTTTTTGGCCAAAGCGACCTGGCGGTGTGACCAATCGAGCAATTCGAAGCGCCCATCCTGATGTTCCACCAGGGCTGTGCAGCTTTCCACCCAATCCCCATCATTCATGTAGAGAATGCCATGGATCATGCGCATTTCCGCATGATGGATGTGACCGCAGATCACACCGTCCATGCCGCGGGATTTCGCTTCATGAGCCAGCGCAGTTTCGAAACGATCAATCGCCTTGACCGCTTCCTTCACCTGCCGTTTGAGCCATTGCGAAAGCGACCAATAGGGATAGCCCAGGCGACGGCGCATGAAGTTGAACCAGCGATTTACCAGCAAGGCGAAATCATAAGCCCAGTCACCCATATGAGCCAGGAACTTGGCATAACGAATGACACCGTCGAATTCATCACCGTGGATCACCAGGAATCGGCGCCCATCCGCGGCGAGATGTTCCGCTTCGCGGGCGAGTTTTATGCCGGCAATCTCCAGCCCCAGCCAATCACGGAAGATCTCATCGTGGTTCCCGGGGACATAGATCACTTCAGTCCCATGGCGCGCCATGCGCAAGATAAGGCGAATGACCTCGTCATGATGTGCATCCCAATACCAGGAACGTCGCAGACGCCATCCATCAATGATGTCACCAACGAGATAAAGCTTCTCACATTGAACATTCTGCAAAAAATCCACCAGTGAATCGCTGCGGCAACTGCGCAAGCCAAGATGGATATCCGAAAGGAAGACGGTTCGGAAGACATTCGGTGTTGAAGCGAGGGGCATTGGCTGCGCTCCTGATGCGACCCCTGGCAACCGCCGCGAATCGACGAATGGGATCACGTTTAATCCTGGGAAGCGGCTAGCCAGATTATCGGCATCGTGACGTGAATCTTACGTGACATTTCGTCAGGGCGGCGATTTGTCACCTTTTTTTCTTGCAGTCATCCTCAAACTGCAACTTGTTCGTGTTTTAATCATGATTCATGGGTCCGAATCTGTGCATCATCTTCAATCCCGCAGCAGGCGCGCGACGGCGGGCCAGGCTTTACTCGGCCCTGGATCTGCTCTTTGGGCTCGGTGTCCAATTCGAATTGCTGGAGACGAACGCGCCCGGTGATGCGGAAAGACTGGCCCGAATGGCCGCTGGAAAAGACCGAATCGTGGTTGCCGCCGGCGGCGATGGTACCATCGCCGAAGTGGCGTCCGGCTTGGATGGAACCTCTGCGCTGCTTGGGATCCTGCCACTTGGAACGGCAAATGTCTTCGCGCTTGAACTGGCAGTGCCATTGAGCCCGAAGGAGGCCGCACGCGCGCTGCTCATGGGTCGCAGCATGAGCGTTTATCCGGGCATATTGAAACGCGGCAGTTCTCCGGACCGCCTTTTCATTCAGATGGTGGGGGTTGGCTTGGATGCCGTTGTGGTTCATCGCCTGCCACCGGGCCTGAAGCGCGCCTTTGGAAAAACCGCCTATGTCATGCAGACCCTGCGCGATCTGACCCGACATTCCTTCGATTCCTTCAAGGTAAAAATAGACGGCAGTCAGTCGGAACCATCCGGTCTGGTTGTGACCAAAGGACGCTTCTATGCAGGGCGTTTCCAAATTGCACCAAATGCCACGCCGCGCGAGACGGATTTTCATGTTGTGTCGCTGTATCAGCACCACTTCCTTGACGCGCTGAAACACGCGGCAGCCCTTGGGCTTGGAAAACTGCCCGCGCTTTCGAGCATTTCGCTCCAGCGCGGACAGGAGATTGAGGTCTATGGCGCTGATCTGCCGGTTCAGGCAGATGGTGACGCAGCTGGCGCTCTGCCAATTCGCATAACGCCTTCGGTTCGGCCCTTAAGGGTGGTGGTGCCCTGACAGCTTATGTCTTTGGGCGATAATGCCAGACGCTGGCAGGCGGGAAGTTCAGCGGGGTCCAGGCCAACCTGCGCGCCTCAAGGTTCAGCGACCGGTAAGGCAATGGCGATGTGATGCAGTAGGTATAAAGAAGGAAGCCGCGTCCCGGCGCGACCGCTTCAACCTGTTCAATGAATTGGCGCTGCTTCTTTTCCCCGAGTAGGACAAGGGGAATGCCACAGATCACGGTTCCTACCTCTGCCGCGGCATTCTTGATCCGATCAACAGGCAAGTTGAACGCATCCGCTTGCAGCACGGTGGCGTGGGGGAAATTTCCTTGCAGATGGTCCGCCATCTCAGGCACAATTTCGACCATGACGATGCGCGTCGGCGAGATACCTGATTTGATAAGGCTTCGGGTGACGGCACCAGTGCCTGCACCCAATTCCAGAACGAGAGAGCTGGAACGCTTTTCTATGTGGCCGGCAATGAGATTGCCCAGGCGCGGGGAGGAAGGAACGATCGACCCCATTTGAAGTGGATTGGAAAGCCAGCGACGCAGAAAGAGTGAAACGCCCTTGGCGTCCAAGCGTTGCCCAGCCGAGATTGCATTGAGTTCAGACATGAAAAACTCCGTGAAGACATGTAAGCGTGCTTATTAGGTGCCAGGACGGGCGCCATGGGAGAAAAACGCCCTATTCTGAACCTTTCATTCACGTAGGTGACGCGGACCGGCACCTGCGATCAGACTTGGAAGGCGCGTAACGGCTGCGTTTAAGCGCAATTTATAATGAATCCATGACAGGTTTTTGAATTTTCATTGAAGGCTTGGGGCGTTGCAGGGCGCGAGTCGCGGTCCCAGAAGAGGGGGAGGCGGCCAATAATCTGTCCGAATAGGGTGCGGTTGAAATCGGGCCGAAAGTGCGGGGTCCATGCGGGCCCGCCTTCGGTCATGCCACAAACTGCATCTTGGCTTCTCCGTGCGCTACCTAAGCGTCGGGTCAAGCCCATCGCGCAACCAGTCTCCGATCAATGAGACGGAAAGCGTTGTCAGCACAATCGTGCTGGCGGGCGCGAGAAGAATCCAAGGCGCACGGGTCAAATACTCGCGCCCGTAGCCAACCATGGACCCAAGCGATGTTTCCGGCGGCTGCACACCCAGGCCCAGAAAGGACAGACCTGATTCAAGCAGGATCACTTCGGGGAAGGCCAGCGTCATGGACACAATTAAGGTGGAGGCGATATTTGGCAGCACATGCCGTCCATAAATCCGCCAGGGCGAGGCGCCAAGCCCGCGCACCGCAGCGGCATAGCCTTGCGAACCCGCAGCCAGTGCCAGACCGCGCGCGATCCGCGCGTAACGTTCCCAAGCGTGCAAGCCCAAAAGGCAAACCAGCAGGACAAGTGAATTGCCAAAGAAGGCGAGCACCGCCAGCGCGAGAATAAGGAACGGCAAGGATGCCGAAAAATCCACCAGCGCCAACACAGCCTGTTCAACAAGCCCCCGGAAATGCGCCGCGAGAAACCCAAGCGAGGTACCGACTGCAGCACCGATGATGGTGGCACCAAAAGCAATCAACAGGCTTGTGCGAATGGAGTAAATAAGGCGGGAAAGCACATCACGTCCAAGCTCATCAGTCCCAAGGGCATGAATCCAGGAGCCTCCAAGCAGGATCGGCGGCGAAAGACGGTTCCGCAAATCAAGCGCCGTATAGGTATAAGGCGCGATTACATCGGCAAGCACTGCCACCGCCAGCATCAGTGCCAACCACACCATGCCGAAGATGACCAGCGCAGGTGGCGCTGCGCGCTTGCGTTTGGGGGGCGCGGTGGTGGTGGTGGTCACAATAAGCGGCGCTTCGGGCATGTCAGGCCGCCTTTCGTGGCGCGGCACGAAGCCGCGGGTCCAGCAGGCCATAAAGCAGATCCACGATCAGGTTCGCACAGACCATGGTGATGGCCACCAACAATAATACGCATTGCACCACGGCAAGGTCACGGTTGGCGACCGCCACCACAAGCAACCGCCCCACACCTGGCCAGGAAAAAACGCTTTCTACCACGACAGCGCCGGCGATGAGTGTGCCAACCATGAAGCCAATGATCGTGACGGTCGGGATGGCGGCATTCGGCAACGCATGACCGGTGACAACAGCGCGCCATGGCACGCCCTTGGCGCTTGCGGTGCGGATATAGGGCTGCCCCAGCACTTCCAGCATGGCGCTGCGCGTAAAGCGCGCCAATACCGCCGCACCGCCCATCCCCAAGGTAATGACAGGCAGAATAGCATGGCGCCAGCTTTCCTGCCCGCCGGAAGGAAGCCAGCCAAGCTGTACCGCAAACAGCAGCACAAGCAGCAACCCCAACACAAAGGACGGCACAGTGAAGCCTGCCACGGCAATGATCATGACCACACGATCCGCCAGCGAATTGCGATGCAGTGCGGCATAGATTCCGGCCGGAATACCTAGGCATATCTTGATGGCAAGCGCAGGTAGCGTCAGCGCGAGTGTTGCCGGGATGCGTTCAGTCACCAGCACAATCGCATCACGCCCATCGCGCATGGACCGGCCCAGATCGCCCTGCAGGATGGCCCAGAAATAGGACAAGTACTGAACCCAAAGTGGTTCATCCAAGCCCCAGGCGGTGCGGAAAGCATCAACCGCTTCAGG
>Ga0079301_1001086_pt1 | contig 12923 bp, 13 predicted proteins | sample Wag4_2014_7_11_3_FD_74797 | JGI IMG/M metagenome (GOLD analysis project Ga0079301, IMG submission 74797) | Fresh water mixed with fracking chemicals microbial communities from Ohio, USA - Utica-2 Time Series FC 2014_7_11 | ecosystem: Engineered > Industrial production > Chemical products > Input...
CGGTTATCGCCACAAGCAAAGAGCGTTAGAGCTAGAGCGTCGTTTACAAAGCCTAGAGGAAGAACGGCGAGCAACAGAACGAGAACTGGAGCAATTACGCGCCAATTGGGAACCCGCCCAAAAAGAACTGGCTGACTTTCGCGAACGCGCTGGCCGTCGTGCTTCTTACATCGATCCTTTTGGCTTATTTTGTAACAACGTCGAAGAACTACGCGGCACTTTCTCACTTTTGGCCGAGCGCTTAGAAAGCGACTTTACCGTAGCCTGTGATGCAGTTTCAACTCTCCACCGCAGTCGCGAAGCACTTGATGTCATCATCAATAGCTTTAATCACATTGTCCAAGCACAAGGGCAGACTGTCCGTGCCATGGATACCTTAAATGATAATACCGGCAAAATCAGTCAATTTGTTCAGTTAATTAAGGACATCGCCGATCAAACCAACCTTTTGGCGTTAAATGCAGCAATTGAAGCTGCACGCGCCGGTGAACAAGGGCGTGGTTTTGCCGTGGTTGCAGACGAAGTACGGAAATTGGCAGAGCGTACCGCACAAGCCACCAGTGAAATTGCTACTTTGGTCACCACCATTCAGGATGGTTCCAGCGCCACCAAACAACAGGTACAACAAGCGTCGGAACAAGCGATGGACTACCAACGTTCTGGCGTCGAAACAGCAGACCAAGTCAGACAGTTGGTCAAGTTTAGCGAACAGATGGCGCACACCATCTCAATGGCGTCTAACACCAGTTTTATGGAGATTGTGAAACTCGATCACATTGTTTTTAAACTGGATATTTACAAGGCATTTATTGGCTACCACGATTTGCGACCAGAACAATTATCTAGCCACACTAACTGCCGACTGGGTAAATGGTATTACGAAGGACGTGGCCATGAAGAATGTCGTCACAACCCGGTGTATGGCAAATTAGAACAGCCTCATGCCCGTGTTCACGATGCAGGGAAAAAAGCCTTAGAGATGCTCAACCAGCGACAATTTGATGGGGCACGCCAAGCCTTGTTGGAGATGGAAAAAGCATCAGATGACGTGATGCGGATGCTGACAGAAATGGAAAATGAACGCTGCACAAAAGATTTTCGCAGCTAGGGACTAGTCGATTGGGGGCAGCATCTATTAAGCTGGCACCATGATGCTGATGCTGCCCGTTATGGCCTTTATGTGATGGCCTCACTGCCCCCTTCAATGACACCTCGAGGCCATGTCCCTTGGCTGTTTGCCGCGATTTGCTTAGGTGTTATCGCTGTTGTCAGCTTATATCCTTTAGATAGCTGGCAAGACAATACTGAACCGCTGTTCGATTTTCTGTTTTATCCGCTGCCATACTACACCCGCCGCTTTGACACCATTGTTAATGTGCTTGCCTATTTTCCCTATGGTTTTGCCTTAGCATTGATTCCACGCCAACGCTGGTTGGGGCTGTTATTAGCATTGGTGGTGACCAGTACCACTAGTTTAAGCGTAGAACTGATTCAACAATTTCTGCCAAGCCGCATCTCATCCAATCTTGATCTACTCTGCAACAGTGTTGGTGGCGCGCTGGGCGCCTTATTTGCGCTCAATCCACTATCGCGTTATATCGGTCAACGCCTACACCGCTGGCGGCATCGCCATTTTCACCCCAGCCGAGTGACTGACTACGCCTTATTGCTGATGACCTTATGGTTTCTGACCCAACTTGATCCCTCGGTGCCCTTCTTTGGTGTGGTGGTGATTCCCAAGGGATTACCACAACCTTTTATTTCACCACTGGAAAATCCAGCACTGTTTCTATTTCTGATCGAAGCAGGCAGCGCCATGTTGAATCTGCTGGGGACATTACTATTGGTCAGTCTATGCGCGAAGCGGTCGCAGTCAAAATTACGCCTTGTGCTCGGCTTTTTATGTCTGGCGACGTTAATTAAACTCGGTATTGCCGCTGCTTTTCTGCGTGAATTTGCCTTCTTCGAGTGGATTAACCCTCGGGTCTTGCTTGGCTTGTTAGCGGGATTATTACTCTTATTGTGGTGGGTACGGTTACCGTACACCGCACGCGCTGGTTTAGGTGCCATCACCTTGGGGGGAATGCTCTATCTTGCAGCACAATGGCCACTACAAGCCGACCGCAGCCCAAGTTTTAGTCATCTGCGTTGGAGCCACGGTCATCTCACCAACCTAAGCTTGTTGGCAGAAGTCGCCTCTCATGTCTGGCCGTGGTTAGCCTTAACCCTATGTTTCATTGGCTTTATACGACAATCGTTGTTTGCTTCGCGATACACAGGCTAAGCCGCGCCAGCTGTGGCAGCGCAGTGATGCGGTAATCGACATAAGGGGGCCGACGCGGTTGTTTGTGCAGCCATACGGTGGTCATCCCCAGCTGTTTAGCTGGTCGTAAATTCTCCACGGTATCTTCCACCATCACGCAATCAACTGCGCGCACCCCCAAACGATGCAACACGGTAAGATAGGCCTCTTGTTTTGGTTTGGGCCGTAGGCGCAAGCATTCCACGCCAAAGCGCGCCAGCAAATGCGGGTGTAAACCGAGCTTTTTGGTAACGGCTTCAACATAGTGTTTGGGGCCATTCGAGAAAATCACTTTTCGCCCGGGCAAACACCGCAACAGTTGTCCTACTCCGGCTGGTTTTTCTAACAAGGGAAGTAAGGCAGATAAAGGATGGGTACGAGTAAGAAAATGTTTTGGTGCAACGGTATGATGTCGTTGTAGTCCATGCAATGTTGCACCATAGCGTTGCCAGTAGTGTTGGCGCAGTCGATGCGCCTCGGCTTCGTCCATGCCCAACTCTGCCATGATAAAAGCAGTCATTTGCTGGTTAATATAAGGAAACACCCTGCTCGAGGCAGGGTGTAGGGTGTTATCTAGATCAAAAAGCCAAGTCAATGCCACGTGTTTACCTAAGCAGGGAATTGAGGTATCAACGTCAACTGTGAATGTAATGTGATAATTGGTCAATCAGGAAGTTCTGTTCCGCAATCGTCGCACTCACCACATCACCAATCGATACCATCCCCACCACGGCTTCATCATCAATTACCGGTAAGTGGCGAATACGCTTATCTGCCATCAAAGCCATACATTCGTCGATCGTTCGGTCGGGCGAGACAAACAATACGCGGCGGGTCATGATCTCACCAACGCGCGTTCCAGCGGAGGTACGCCCTTGTAGCACCACACGGCGCGCATAATCCCGTTCCGAGAAAATACCCTGTAATTTGCCTTCTTCCATCACCAACACAGCGCCGATATTATGCTCGGCCATTAAACAGAGTGCTTCATACACCGTTGCTTGTGGCGTGACGTGATACAACTGATGTTTATCACGTTGATCGAGCAATTGCTTGACTGTCATGACCATATTATTCCCCCTTGGACCAATAAAACGGCGTTAACGACACGCGATTGCAGTATAGAAAAAGAAATGTATTTTTTTAGTGGTTTTTCTGCAAGCTGACCGAAGTCAGGCTTGCAGTACACAACCACCAGCTTAACTGGCTTTAATCATGGTGCCAACACCCGCATCGGTCAAAATTTCCAGCAGCAAAGCGTGTTTTACGCGGCCATCAATGATATGCACTGAATTAACGCCGTTTTTCGCTGCATCAAGCGCCGAACTGATTTTTGGCAACATACCACCATGAATCGTGCCATCGGCAAACAATTCATCCACTCGCTTGGCAGTCAAACCAGTCAACAAATTGCCTTCCTTATCCAACACACCGGCAGTATTGGTCATCAAAATCAATTTTTCAGCCTTGAGTGTTTCAGCCAATCGACCAGCGACCAAATCCGCGTTGATGTTATAGGCCGAGCCTTCAGGCCCCACACCAATCGGGGCAATCACTGGAATAAAGGCATCATCTTCCAAGGTCGACACCAAACTGGGGTCGATATGTTCAATTTCCCCAACCAGACCGATATCCAGTGGCTCACCCTCTGCCGAACGCAGGAACATTTTACGAGCGCGGATAAACGAACCATCTTTACCAGTCAAACCCACCGCTTTACCACCGGCTTGGTTAATCAGGCTAACGATTTCTTTATTCACCAAACCGCCTAATACCATTTCAACCACTTGCATGGTTTCGCGGTCGGTGACGCGCATGCCTTGTACAAATTCACCGTTTTTGCCCAAACGCTCTAGCATCTCGTTGATTTGCGGCCCACCGCCATGCACTACAACCGGATTGAGGCCAACCAATTTCAACAGCACGATATCCTGTGCAAACCCTGCCTTCAATTCATCATCGGTCATGGCATTGCCACCGTATTTGATTACGATGGTTTTACCATTGAAGCGCCGGATATAAGGCAGCGCTTCGGCCAAAATAGAGGCTTTTTCTTGGGCTTCAGTCAACATAGAGCAGTATCCTTGTTCGATAGTCTAAAAGGGCAGTGACACAACAGCACCGATTGTAACCAATGCCAAGAGTGCTATCGAATTTTAATCCCGCCCAATCACATTATCGTGACGGCCTCGCACAACGGTGCTGACAATCTGCACATACGTTTTGCTCTTGCAACCCCACTTTCTCTAGCCCCTGCTTCAAGGCACACACGGAACGGCGACAAGCAATCACATGAATATCCCCGCTGTTGGCCAATTCACGGAAGTGTTTCATCACGTTATGACCCAAAAAATCCGTAAACAGAATCAGCAAGTCCGTTCCCGCTGGTAAGCGATCTACCTTGCGTTGATGAGCGCTATTGCGGCCACTGATGTGTTTTTGCACGGTAATGCCAAAAGATTGCAAGACATTAGGGATATTTCCGAGTGTATCGGCACCAACCAACATGGCGTTCATGCTCCACCTCCTTACAAATGAGAATTGTTATCATCTTTGCAAGGCTATTGATGACTGTCAAGGGTATTACGAAATAGTTTGATAACTATTCTCATCATTGCTACAATTTTTGCCACACTCTCGCTTGGGTTCAACCTCAGGCAAATCACACCCATGCATCATTTCTGAAAAAGGTGATTAAGACATGAAACGTCTTTCTTTGTTGTGTGCAGCGTTAACCGTTGCTTTTGCTGGTCAGGCATTGGCAGAAGAAGTTGTGGTGTACAGTGCGCGAAATGAACAGCTGATTAAACCGCTGTTTGATGCGTACAAAAAAGAAACTGGCGTGGATGTAAAATTCATCACCGATAAAGAAGGCCCACTGATGCAGCGTCTAAAATCAGAAGGCAACAATACGCCTGCTGATATTTTGCTGACGGTGGATGCGGGTAACCTGTGGCAAGCCAGCCACGAAGGTCTACTCAAGCCAGTCAAATCCGCTGCACTGGAATCTAACGTGCCAGCACACTTGCGTGATCCAAAAGGGGAATGGTTTGGCCTGTCGATCCGCGCACGGACAATTTTTTACAACACCAGCCGCGTCAAACCTCAAGAGCTAAGCAGTTATGAAGATTTAGCGACTGCCAAATGGAAAGGCCGTTTGTGCTTACGCACCTCGAAGAAGGTGTATAACCAATCGCTGGTAGCAATGCTGATGGCAGAACATGGTGAAGCGAAAGCTGAACAAATCGTCAAAGGTTGGGTGGGTAATTTGGCAACAGATGTCTTCCCAGACGACACCAAAATGTTAGAAGCCATTGGTGCAGGTCAATGTGATGTTGGGATTGCTAACACCTACTACTACGGCCGTTTGATGGAAAAAAATCCAAAACTGCCAATTGGCATTTTCTGGGCTAACCAAAAAGGCAGTGGTACTCATGTGAACATTTCTGGTGCTGGGGTGACCCGTTATGCCAAGAATGAAAAAGGCGCGATTCGCTTGCTCGAATGGTTGTCTTCTGACAAAGCACAAAACCTCTATGCCGACAGCAATATGGAATTCCCTGTCAATCCAAAAGTGAAATCTGATCCAAAAGTCGCTGCATGGGGTGATTTCAAACACAACTATATCAATGTCGCCAAAGCCGGCGAACTGCAAGCAGCGGCAGTGAAATTGATGGACCGCGCAGGCTATCGTTAATTATTGCGTGTTGTTCACCCACAGGCAGCGGTACGACCAGCTGCCTGTTTGTCTTTCTGCTTGGCAGCATTATGCTTGAGTTTCTTGCATAAAAAGTTCGATAATTGCTGTTTTCCTCGACGATTTAGACAGATTTTCTTCAATGGCCCTTTTTCATTCCACTCGGCGTTGGTTTGGTGTCGCAGCAGTTTTCAGCCTGATTACCTTAACCCCGCTGGCGGTAATCCTTTCGGCCTTTCTCGACCCTAGCCCAGATATTTGGGCCCACCTCAGCGAATTTGTCCTCCCCCGCTTGTTATGGAACACCTTCATTTTGATGCTTGGCGTCAGTGTGGGTGGACTGGTGTTAGCGGTACCGTTGGCTTGGCTGATTGCCATGTATGATTTTCCGGGAAGACGTTTTTTTAGCTGGGCTTTGATGCTGCCCTTGGCAATGCCGGCGTATGTGATGGCCTTTACGCAAATCGGTTTGTTTGATTTCACTGGCCCTATTCAAACATGGATGCGCGAGGTTTGGGGTACTAGCGCAGCCATGCCGCCAATTCGCTCGACTGGTGGGGTGATTTTGGTGATGAGCCTTGCCCTCTACCCCTATATCTATCTGCTTGCCCGTGATGCTTTTGCCAGCATGGGACGACGTGCGCTAGAGGCGGGCCAATCTTTAGGGCTCAGCCGACGGCAAGCCTTCTTTCGGGTGGCCTTACCGATGGCACGGCCTTGGATTGTTGGCGGCGTGAGTCTGGCCTTGATGGAAACCTTAGCTGACTTTGGAACGGTGTCGATTTTTAACTACGATGCTTTTACCACTGCCATTTACAAAGCATGGTTTGGCCTATTTTCACTGTCTTCTGCCTCACAGTTAGCCTCGTTATTAGTGTTATTGGTGTTTATTTTGGTGTGGTACGAACTGCGCGCACGCGGACGGCGTGCTTATACCGTCACCGGACGCGGCAGTATTCAAGCAAAACGCGACCGTCTTCCCACGCTATCCGGCCTATTGGCCACCGCTTGGGCCAGCGTGGTTTTGGGACTGGCCTTTGTAATTCCATTTGCTCAGTTGTTATGGTGGTGCCGACAAGCGATTACGACCGACCTCGACGCCCGTTACATCCGTTTTGTTTGGTATTCCTTACTGCTGGCCGGTCTTGCTGCCGTCGCGGTTGCCGTCGTCGCCTTGCTGATTTCTTATGCACAACGTCGTGATGCGCGCCAGCGCACTCGCTTTGCGGTTCGATTGGCAACACTTGGTTATGCTGTCCCCGGTACCGTGTTAGCCGTAGGTGTGTTTATCCCCATCGCTTGGTTGGATAATGTCTTACTGAATGTCTTTTCCAGCTATTTACCAGAAGGACAAACAGCTATTTTCAAAGGCACGTTGCTGGTGATGATTTTGGCATATATCGCGCGTTTTCTCGCCGTGGGCTTTCAATCGGTCGATGCCGCGATGCAAAGGATTACCCGTAGCCAAGAAGAAACGGCGCGAGTCTTGGGCGAAGCAGGATGGGGTTTGTTACGCCGTTTATACCTGCCGTTATTGCAGGGAGGGTTATTCACTGCCTTGTTGATGGTGTTTGTTGATGTGATGAAAGAAATGCCCATCACCCTGATGACCCGTCCCTTTGGCTGGGATACGCTTGCTGTACGGGTGTTTGAGATGACCAGCGAAGGGGAATGGGAACGCGCTGCGCTGCCTTCAGTCGCGATTGTCTTAGTCGGTTTATTGCCGGTGATTTTGTTAGCACAACGTCGCCATGCTTAATGCTTTTTCTGTTTGGGATACCTGATGTCGGTCTTGCTTGAATTGCGCCATATTAGCCAGCGTTATGCAGCACAAGAAATCGTCAAATCACTTTCACTACAGCTGGAACAGGGCGAAATTGGTTGTTTGCTTGGTCATTCTGGCTGTGGCAAAACCACTGTTTTACGCTGTATTGCTGGGTTTGAGCCGATTCACGATGGTGAAATTTTATTAAAGCAACAGCCAATCAGCCGCCCGAACCAAAGTGTTCCACCCCATCAACGCCAAATCGGCATGGTGTTCCAAGACTATGCTTTGTTTCCACACCTGTCTGTCGCCGATAACATTGGCTTTGGCCTCCACCAACACACCGCTTCACACCGACAACAGCGCATTACCGAATTGTTGGAACTGGTGGGGTTAACCGCACATGCCCAAGCTTATCCGCATGAGCTCTCTGGTGGTCAGCAACAACGGGTGGCACTGGCGCGGGCCTTAGCACCCAAACCCCAGCTTTTGCTACTGGATGAACCCTTTTCAAACCTAGATGTCGCTCTACGCGAACGCTTGGGGCAAGAAGTCCGTGATATTCTCAAGCGCGAACAAATGACCGCTATTTTGGTTACCCACGATCAACATGAAGCTTTTGCTATTGCCGATCAAATTGGGGTGATGCAAGCGGGTCAAATTGTGCAATGGGCAACACCGTATGAACTCTATCACCAGCCAGCCAATCGCTTTGTCGCCGATTTTGTTGGTAAAGGCGTGTTTGTCCCCGGCACCATCACCGGCAGCCATTGTGTAGAAATCGAATTTGGCGAAATTTGCCGTGTTGATCTCGATAGCCGTGGCTTTGCTGTCGGAAGCCGTGTCGATGTGTTATTGCGTCCCGATGATGTGGTTCACGACGATTTCAGCCCCTTAAAAGCCCAAGTGGTCAACCGTGCATTCCAAGGTGAAGTGTTTCTCTACACCCTCGCCCTTGCCTCGGGACAACAGGTACTCGCCACCGTCGCCAGCCATCACAACCATCGTATCGGCGAATGGATTGGCATTAAATTAGACCTTGATCATCTGATTGCTTTTCCAAGCTAGGGCCAGTGCATGTCAAGTATTGCTTGGGCTTTATTGCCAGATTTTGTGCTGATTCTGCTTGGCTTGAGCCTACGCCGTTGGTTTGGTTATCCCGCGGAATTTTGGGGCCACTTAGAACGCCTCGTGTATTACGTGATGTTCCCCGCTCTGCTCTTTCGTTCTGTGGTCAAAAGTGAGCTCGAATTTACGCCTGCCCTCGATATGATCGCGGCAGGCGTCGGGTTTACCGCTGGAGGCTTGGCATGTGGTTTATTGCTCTGTTGGTGGCTACGCCCTTCATCACAAGCCTTTGCTTCAACCATTCAAACAGCCTTTCGCTTTAATACCTATATTGGTATCGCCGTTGTAGATCGTTTGGCCGGTGGACCGGGGATTGCTGCCTTAGCCTTATTAGTTGGCGTGTTAGTCCCTGCGGTGAATGCACTGGCAGTGTGGTTTTTGGCACGTCACGGTGGCCATTCGGTATGGCGAGAAATTGTCCGCAATCCGCTGATTATCGCTACCGTCAGTGGCTTTATCTGCAAGCTATTCGGTGTCACCGCCCCCGACACAGCCATGCACCTCCTCGATCTCTTTGCCGTTGCAGCCACACCACTGGGATTGTTAGCAGTGGGTGCAGGGTTACGCAGCGAAGGGTTACGGCAAAACTTAGTACTGATTAACGGCATGACCGTGATCAAATTGGTTGTTGTACCAGCGCTGGCATGGGGTTTGGCGGAATGGTTTGATTTAAGCGGCATGTATCGGACTGCGGCGATTGTCCTCGCCACCCTGCCAACAGCTTCGTCAGCCTATATCCTCGCAGTACGAATGGGCGGTGATGGTAAGTTGGTCGCTTCCATCATCACCATGAATATCTTTGTTGGTATGTTGACACTACCGTTATGGCTGGCGTTTACCTTATGATGGGCGTTTTTCTCTCGCCGCCCACTTATGTACCAAGCAAAATTATTATCGCGCAGTGAATTCCCGCCGCTGGCAGTCGACCGCCCCCGCCTGCACGTCCGTCATTGGGGCCGCGAGGGTGCAGCAAAATTGTTTTTGTTACATGGCTGGATGGACAGCAGTATCACTTTCCAATTTTTGGTTGATACGCTGGGAGATCGTTGGCATTTCATTGCCCCTGATTGGCGTGGGTTTGGTCAATCACAGGCCAATACCGCTGGTTATTATTTCCCCGATTACCTCGCCGATTTAGATGCACTGTTGCATCACTATGCTGCAAACGAAACCGTCACCCTGATCGGGCATAGCATGGGCGGTATGGTCGCCAGTCTCTATGCCGGCATTCGTCCACACAAAATTGAGAAACTCATCTCCATCGAAGGGTTTGGCTTACCAGATAGTGATCCCAATGAAGCCCCAAAACGCTATCGTCGTTGGCTAGATGAACTACAACACCCCCCGCGCTTTGATGCACTGAGTTTAACCACAGTGCAACAACGGCTACAACGGCGTAATCCCTTGCTGTCTGCCGACCGTGCGGCTTTTCTTGCTCACGCGTTGACAGAGAGCGATGCGGTCAAGGATGGCTATCGTTACCAAGCCGATCCGCGTCATAAAATGGTCAACCCGGTACTGTATCGTTTAGGCGAGGCTAAAGCCTGTTGGCGGGAGGTGACAGCGCCGGTGTTGTGGGTGGTCGGCGGTGGAGACAGCGATCATCCGCTAGCCCGTTCGGTGTTGGCCAGCTTGGACGAGCGGCGAGCGTGTTTTCAAACCATCCAACAAGTCACCCTCAACCCGTGTGGTCACATGGTGCAATGGGAACAACCAGAAGCCCTCGCCGCCGCCATAGAAGATTTTTTGGCCTGCTGAGGCTGGGCAAGCTTCTGTTATCATTGTGCTCTTTTTACCAGTCATTGAAGTGGAATTATTGTGAGTCAGCCCTCCTTGTACGATGACGAGGCACCCAGCAAATCGCAAAAAAAACGCGATGCTGAGGCATTACAGGCATTAGGTACCGAACTGATTGCGTTGTCGCATGACAGCCTGAAAAAATTGCAGCTCCCAGAAAACTTATATCTGGCCATCCGCGAAGCGCAAAAAATCACTGCCAATGGTGCCATTCGGCGCCAGCGGCAATATATTGGCAAATTGATGCGTGATATCGACCCCGAGCCTATCCGCGAATTTTTAGCGGTATTACGTGGGGAATCCGATCAACATACGGCATGGTTACACCGTTTAGAACGACAGCGTGATCGCCTGTTGCAAGACGATGAAGCCCTCGCTGAATTTCTTGCGGCGCATCCTGATTGTGATGTGCAAAATCTGCGGCAACTGATTCGTAATGCACGCAAAGAACAAGCCGAGAGCAAGCCACCAAAAGCCTATCGACAATTGTTCCAACTGCTCAAAAGCCTGTCACCTGCACCTGGCCTACCACAACATGCAACGGCCAGCGATAGCGACGAGGACAACGAGGATAACGGCTAATTATGCCCAACTACCGCGCCCCGCTTTGGTTACCCGATGGCCACAGTCAAACGGTTTGGCCAGCTTTATTTTTGGCGGGGGCGGTACCTCATTATCGGCGCGAACGCTGGCCAACACCGGATGGCGATGAAATCGCTCTTGATTTCCTTGTCAACGACAGTGCCTCGCCACACGCACCATTAGTCGTCTTGTTTCATGGTTTAGAAGGCAGTTCGCGCAGTCACTATGCGCGAGCCCTGATGCGCGAAGTGGCTTGCTGTGGTTGGCAAGGCGTCGTGGTGCATTTCCGTGGGTGTGGCGGACAACACTTCCGCGCCCCCCGCGCCTATCATGCCGGAGACTCCGCTGAAATTGCTTGGGTGTTACAACATCTGGCACGGCGCTTTGGCTGCGTGTTGAGTGTTGGTGTCTCGTTGGGTGGCAATGCGCTGTTGAAATATCTTGGCGAAGCAGGACAACGCGCCATTCCTCATGCTGCTGCTGCCATTTCGGCCCCATTGGATTTAACTGCCGCTGGCCATGCCCTTGAACACAACCCGATCAATCGTCAGCTCTATACCCGCATGTTTTTACGCAGCTTAAAACCCAAAAGCCTGCGCCTGCTTCAGCATTACCCACATCTGCTCGATTCACACGCACTTCGTGCCAGCCGCACCCTCCGCCATTTTGATCACCATGTCACTGCACCATTACATGGATTTCATGGTGTAGAAGACTACTGGCAACGCGCCAGCAGCAAACCCTATTTACCGCACATTACCATTCCAACTTGGGTATTAAATGCCCGTAATGATCCCTTCTTACCTGCCCACGCCCTACCGAAAAAACAGGAAGTCAGTACGCAGGTTCAATTAGAGTTTCCAAAGCAGGGTGGGCATGTTGGCTTTGTCAGCGGACATTTTCCAGGCCATATTCAATGGCTGCCGCGACGGATTGTGGATTTTTTCACCCAACAACTTAGCTAAAAGTACACGACAAAATGGACATCATCATTCGAACCGCGACGGTTGACGATGTGGCGGCAGTCGCCGTGTTATTCGATCACTATCGCCAGTTCTACCAACAAGCCGCCGATCTCAGTTTGGCGCACCGTTTTATCCAAGATCGTTTGCAACAGCATCAATCGGTGATTCTGGTGGCAGAAACATCAGCGAAAACCCTCGTCGGTTTTTGCCAGCTCTATCCAACATTTTGTTCAGTGGCAGCACAACCGATTTATGTGTTGTACGATCTATTTGTCAGCGTTGCAGCGCGGCAATCTGGCATTGGGCAGCAGTTATTACAGGCTGCCGAGGCACAAGCAAAACAAGATGGAAAAGCACGCTTAGATTTATCCACCGCCAAAGACAACCATACCGCACAGCGACTGTATGAGCGTCATGGTTGGCAATGCGATGAGATCTTTTTGACCTATAGCCGCAGCCTCTGATCGAGGGTTCAGATCATAGCGTCGGCGGGCGGTTTTGCGACATGGTGTGAAGCAAACCGCCAAAACATACTACAATCAGCTGTCATCCTCAGTCCCCACCCCAATCATGCTGCCGCTGCTCGACCCGAAGAACGATTACATCTTCAAACGTCTCTTTGCCCAATCACCCGAATTGCTGTCCGATTTGATCAACAGCATCCGCTACGATCAACCGCCAATTACC
>Ga0079301_1001088_pt1 | contig 12913 bp, 12 predicted proteins | sample Wag4_2014_7_11_3_FD_74797 | JGI IMG/M metagenome (GOLD analysis project Ga0079301, IMG submission 74797) | Fresh water mixed with fracking chemicals microbial communities from Ohio, USA - Utica-2 Time Series FC 2014_7_11 | ecosystem: Engineered > Industrial production > Chemical products > Input...
GTGATACGGGTGGGCGAGGGGAAAAAGGCCAAACGCTTGCGGCGTCTGGTGTACATGATGGTTGTGAGCAATACGGGGCTGTATGCGGGGGGCATCCTCAAGTTTACGCCGGATGCCAGTTTGGCGGATGGTTTGCTGGATTGTTGCGTGATTCGCTCCAAGCGCTGGTATCAGGTGCTGACGCACTTTGCGCTGAGTTTGGCGGGGCGTTTGGGTCAAGTGAATGATGTAGAGATTTTTCAGGCGCGCAGCCTGAGTATTCGCACGTCGCGCCCGTTTCCCTATCAGTTGGATGGGGATCCCGTGGGAACGACGCCCGTAAAGGTTGTGATCGCAGAAGGTGCATTGCGTGTCTTGTGTTTGCCAACGGAGCCCGTGGCAACCAAGGCTGAGGGCGGTATGCTATGATGCACCCATTCAGACGCTGGCAGTGCCTGTTAAAGGGGCGCCTGGACGAGGTTTAAGTGATGCTTGGGATGTTTTGGGACTCGATACGGAGCAACCCGGGTCCGTTGATTGGGGTGTTGTTCACGACGGCGACCTTGGTGTTTGTGTTGCTGTTTGCGCACAAGACGGATCGCCCGGAAATCGCGAAGCGGTATTTGATTGAAGAGGAGGGCGTGACGGATCCTGTGAGCGGCTCAGGTGTTGCCGCGGATGGGGGTGTTACGTCGGATGTCACAGATTCAGGCCCGAAGGGGGCTTAACGTAAAAATTGGTATTTTGACGACAAGGTAGAGACAAGTTGATTCTGCCATCAATGAGGAAGCGAGCAGAGCGTGGCCAAAAACCTGGTAATTGTTGAATCTCCGGCCAAGGCCAAAACCATCGCGAAGATTTTGGGCAAGGATTTTCAGGTGAAGGCCTCGGCGGGCCACATTCGCGATTTGCCCAAAAAGGGTTTGGGCGTTGATATCAAGAAGAATTTCAGCCCCAAGTACGAGGTGTTGGCGGAGAAGTCCGAGGTGGTGCGGGATTTGCAGGATGCCGCCAATCGGGCGAAGGTAGTGTACCTGGCACCTGACCCGGATCGCGAGGGCGAGGCGATCGCCTGGCACTTGGCGGCTGTGTTGAGTGAGGTGGATGCGCAGCCCACGCTGAAGCGGATTGAATTTAACGAGATTACCAAGGATGCGATTCAGCGGGCGATCAAGAACCCGCGGGATATCGATACGGGGCGCGTGGATGCGCAGCAGGCGCGGCGGGTGTTGGATCGGCTCGTTGGTTACAAGATTTCGCCGTTGCTGTGGCAAAAGGTGCGTCGTGGCTTGTCGGCCGGACGCGTGCAGTCGGTGACGGTGCGTTTGATTTGTGATCGCGAACGTGAGATTCAGGCGTTTGTGCCGCAAGAGTACTGGAGTGTGCATGCGGAGCTGCAAAAAGGGGGGCAATCCGCGTTTGTTGCGGAGTTGGCGAAATGGCAGGGCAAGAAGCCGGTTTTATCGAGTGAGGGCGTGACTGGCGCGATTGTGACGGCACTGAAGGCGGCAACGTATGTAGTTGGCAGCATCACGACGAAGGAGCAGAAGCGTCAGCCGGCGGCACCGTTTATCACGTCGTCGCTGCAGCAGGAGGCGTCGCGGCGGCATGGGTTTACGGTGAAGCGTACCATGGCTTTGGCGCAGCAATTGTATGAAGGCATTGAATTGGGTGCCGAGGGCCCGGTGGGTTTGATCACGTATATGCGAACGGATTCGATTCGCGTGGCGAAAGAGGCGCAGACGGAAGCGAAGGCTTATATCACAGAGCGCTGGGGCGAGGGTTATATCCCGAAGTCTGCGCGGGCGTTCAAATCGAAGAAGGGTGCGCAGGATGCGCACGAGGCGATACGGCCGACGTCAGTTGTGCGCACGCCGGAGTCGGTTAAAAAGAACCTGACGCCGGATCAGCTCAAATTGTATCGCTTGATCTGGGAGCGTTTTTTGGCGTCCCAGATGGAAAATGCGACCTTGTCGGTTGTGACGGTGGAAATTGGGGCGGGGGATGGCATTTTCCGCGTGAGTGATACCAAAGTGGTGTTTCCGGGTTATCAGGTCTTGTATATCGAGTTGAGTGAGCGTGAGGGTGAAGAGGAAGCACAGGCGCCGAAGTTGCCGGAATTGGCACAAGGGGATGTGTTGAATTTGTTGGCTTTGACGCCGAAGCAGCACTTCACGCAGCCGCCGCCGCGTTATACGGAGGCGAGTTTGGTGAAGACCTTGGAAGAGCAGGGTATCGGGCGGCCGTCGACCTATGCGCCAACCATCGCGACCGTGCAGGACCGGGGTTATGTGGAGAAAGATGGGCGGGCGCTGAAGCCGACCGAGTTGGGGGTGCAGGTAAACGAGCAACTGGTGACGCATTTCCCGAACATCGTGGATGTCGGCTTTACGGCGGATATGGAAAACAAGCTCGATTCCGTGGAGGATGGGGCGGAGGCGTGGCAGCATCTGATCAAGAATTTTTACACGCCTTTTGCGGAGACCTTGAAGGTTGCGGCGAAGGAAATGAAGCCGGTGGCGATCCCCTCGGGCATCAATTGCGACTTGTGCGGCAAGGAGTATTGGATCAAGAGCGGCCGTTTCGGGGAATTTTTGGCGTGTTCGGATTACCCGACATGCAAGGGCACGAAGCCTTTGATCAAGCGCATCGGGTTGAGTTGTCCGACGTGCACGACGGGGGATGTGATCATCAAAAAGTCGCGGACAGGCAAGACCTTTTATGGGTGTGAGCGGTGGCCTGATTGCAGTTTTACGTCGTGGGACCAGCCAACGAACACGCCGTGTGTGAAGTGTCAGTCATTGACGGTCATCAAGCGTGCCAAAAATGGGCGTGAGTTCGTGTTATGTACGAATGCCGAATGCAAGGCCATCAGCAATGTGCCCAAGAAGAAGGCGGCTGCGGGCACGCCGGAAACGGGCGCACAGGAGGGCCCGGAAGGCGTGGAGGCGGCCACGCAATGAGCATGGCGTGGCCAGTCAAGGAATGTGCAGGATGGCGAGTGTGATGCAGTCTGAAGCCAAGCCGCGTTGGGATCTGACGCGTCTATACGCCGGTCCCGCCGATCCGTTTTTGGTGGGGGATCGCGAGCGGGCGCGGGAATTGGTGCGTAGCTTCGTGGAACGCTACCGCAACCAGGTCAGCACGTTGGACAGTGTGGCATTGTCACAGGCCCTGGATGAGATGGAAACGCCTGTGGCCTTGCTGGATCGTCTGGCGGGATATACCTGGCTGCTGTTTTACACAGATACACGGGATGAGGCTGCGCGGGCCTTGTATCAAGACGTTTGGGCCGAGTACACGATGCTCAAGACCGAACTGGATCATTTTAAGACCGAGCTCAAATACCTGTCTATCGAGGCGATGACCCAACACCTTGAGGCACCGGTGCTTGAGCGCTATCGCTACTGGCTGACACGCATTTTTGACTCGGCGCCGTATGCGCGGCCCAGCAATGAAGAGCGAATTTTGGCCAATCGAACCATCACGGGAGTGAATGCGTGGTGTCAACTTTTGACGGAAAGTCTGGCACGCTTGCGCCTGACGGTGATGGTGGATGGGCAACCCCATACGGTGAGTGTGTCAGAAGCCCGGGGCTACCGGAGTGATTTGAACCGCGCCATCCGCGACGAGGCGCATCAACGGATCCTGGCGGCCTTCGCGGGTGAAAGTCACTTGCTGACTTACATTTTCAACACCTTGATGCAAGAGTATCTGGATGAACTCTCGATTCGCAACATGACGGATTTGTTGACGCCGCGGTTGCTCGAATACGATCTCAGCCGGGCGGCGGTGGATTCGTTGTTGCAGACAACCCGCAAGCATTATGGCCTGAGTGGTCGTTATTATCGGAGCAAGGCCCGCTTGCTCGGCATCGCGGAATTTGGGGTGTGCGATTTGGTTGCGCCACCGTCGATTCACCATAGTCAGGTGTCGTTCAATACGGCACGGGTTTTGGTGCAAGAGTCGTTGCGGCAATTTTCACCCGAGTTTGCCGACATGGCGGAACGGTTTTTTGCGGAAGCGTACATTGATGCGTTTCCGGCGCCTGGCAAACCGTCGGGTTCGATCGCGTTTGGCTTGGGGCCAACGGTACACCCTTATTTATTCCTGAACTATACATCGTCCGTGCGTGACGTGGTGTTGCTGGCGCACGAGTTGGGACACGGGTTGCACTTTTTGATGGCGGCCAGGAAGCAGGGCGTGCTGAACGCCTACAGCACGTCACCCATGTTGGAAACGGTGTCCATTTTTACAGAGATGCTGACGGCGGAGCATTTGTTGACGTTGGAGCCTGATCCCCACGTGCGCATCCATGTGTTGGCTGCCCAGATTGAAAATGCGTTGCTCAATGTGATGCGCCAGACGATGTACACCGAATGGGAGCTTGCCGTTTACACCAAGCGTCAGGCGGGTTTTGTGAGTGCGGCGGAGCTCAACGGTTGTTGGCTTGATGCACACAAGGCGCTGTATGGTGATTCGGTTCAGGTAACGGAGGCTGACGGTTGGGGTTGGCTGAACAATCCTTATTTTTTCACCACCCGCTTCGGCAATTTCAGTTATGCGTTTGGCCAATTGTTGGTTTTGAGTCTGTTCACGCAATTTAAGCGGCAGGGCAAGGATTTTGTGAATCGCTTCATGGATATGCTGGAGCAGGGGGGATCGGAATCCCCTGCGCACTTGCTGGCGCGCATCGGCATTGATATCGAGAACCCGCAGTGTTGGGAAAAAGGCTTCGTTGTGTTGGAAGAGCTCATCGAAGAATTTGAGCGCGCCGTGGATGAATTGACGCCCGAGGCGGGGTCTACCTGACACCAACGGACGTCACGCGACCGGGCGATCGCTTCCGGGTTCGCCAAACCACCCACGCACACCGCATCACCGCTTGCTGTTTTCGCCGGCCACTTGCAAAAAGCGGTGCATGTCTTTCATGTTTTGCTCGGCATACTGGTGGGTCATGCTCATCAAATTGGGTAACAACAAAAGCAACAAAATGAGTCCGGATACCGGCTTGGCGATGGTCACCAGGTCCTGGGTCAAGCTGCTCGCTTGCTGCGCCACTTTGCTCATGTAACCGACCCCCAATTCCGCCACAAACACAACGGTCACCATTGGCAAGGCCAGTTGAATCGTGATGGCTAAAAACGCACCGCTTGCCAGGATGACCTGCGCACCCACGGCAGGAGAGAGCACAAAGCCACCGATGGGTACCAACGCGAAAGACTGGACGAAGCCGCCAATCAACCACAGATGCCCGCCAAACACCATAAAAATCAAAATGGCAATATTGAAATAAAACGTGCCCATCGCATTCACGTTCGTTTTGGTAAACGGGTTTTGCACGCTGGCTGAGGACAAACCGGCTTGGACACCGCCCAGTTCGCCCGCGGATTGAATGGCCAGGAACATGATGTTTGCGGAATACCCAAGGATGAAGCCCAACGCCAATTCGGTCATCGCGACGATCACAAAACCAAGCAGTTGCTGCGGCAGTGCAGCCGTTGCCGGCATCTGCGTCATCGCAACCAGGCTGATGCCGGCAATGAGGCTCATCCGCACGGGCGCTGGTAAGTTACGATTGCTCAGTACCGGTGCCTGCATAAACAAACCAATGGCACGGGAGACAACCATGATGAAGGTAGGCACAGTCAGGGCCAGATACGCGACCAAGGCCTCCATCACGGCACCATGGCAGGTATCTGCCCAAACAGGCGTGTGACGTAGCCTACGACCGTGTTCAACATCCACGGTGCCACGAGCACGAGCACGAGCAAAACGGCGATCGCCTTGGGCACGAACGACAAGGTCTGTTCCTGAATCGAGGTGATCGTCTGCAACAGCGCGACAATAAAACCGACCACCAAACCTGTCAATAACATCGGTGCTGACAAAAGCAGCACCAGGATGATTCCCTGGGTCAGGACAGTCAAGACAAATCCGGTGGTCAAGGCCGCCCCCTCAGGTCATCGATAACTGCGCACCAACGCTTCAATCAGCAAGTGCCACCCATTGGCCAAGGAAAAAATCAGCACCTTGAACGGTGGCGCCAACGATTGGGTCTGCAGTTGTTGCATGCCAAGGGCCATGATGACGTTGGTGATGACGAGGTCCACGACAATAAAGGGCAAGTAGACGATGAAGCCGATTTTAAAACCCGTCGCGACCTCGCTGATCATGAAAGCGGGCACCACCACGTGCATCGGGACATCTTCCGGCTTGCGTGGATCCGGCAACTTCGCCAACCGCAAAAAAAACGCCAGTTCCTGCTGGTTCGTTTGCTTGATCATGAAATTCTTGAGCGGCACTTGGGCCTTCTCGTACGCCATTTCCTGCGTCATCTTGTTGTTCAAAAAAGGCACAATGGCATCCCGGTTGACCGCATCCCAGGTAGGCGCCATGACGTACATGCTCAAAAACAAGGCCATGCCGATGATCACCTGACCAGGGGGAACGTTTTGCAAACCCGTCGCCTGTTTCAGAAAAGCCAACACCACTACAATACGAATAAATGGCGTGGTGGCAATGAAAAGGAAAGGCAGCAAAGTCAGGGCTGCGACCAGAAAAATTAATTGCAACGGCGTGGACAAACCAGGCGATTGCAGAGGCGCTCGGAGATCAAAGCTGCTCATCACCGTGGCGGCGTCCGCGGCACGCGTGGCGCACCAAGCTTCAGAAGGCCACAAACACACCGTCAGGAGTGCCAGGGCAAACAAGCCGACGCTCAAAACCCGGTTATGCTTCGTCACTGACGTCCTGCTCCTTGACCAGATGCTCAGAAAACGTGCCCAAGACGTCTTCGGGCTGCAACTCCGCCACCGGCGTCAGGCGATCGCCCGCACTCGCCAACAGCCAATAACGCCCCCCGACACGAACCACCATCAAGGCACGGGTGGCATCCAGCGCGTGACGATCCACCACCTGAATAACCGGACGCTCCCGGCCCCGCAACAGCAAACCGGGAATGCGCTCACGCCAATAACGCGCACCAAAAAACCCCAACACCGCAACCACCGCCGTCACCACAACCAGTTGCAGCAAATACGGCCAGATACTGACATCAATGGGGGCCGGCCCCAGTGGCATCATCGACGGCCAAGGTGTCGGCGTGGCCCAGGCAATCAACTCAGGCGCCACCCGTCGCTCCTTGCAGGGCACTGTTGAAAATCTGTGTGATCTTGACCCCAAAGGAAGAACCAATCACCACGACTTCGCCTTGGGCGACAATCTGTCCCGCGACACTGAGGTTGACCGGCTCACCGGCGAGTTGTTCCAGTTCAATGATCGACCCCTCACCCAATTGGATGACCTGCCGCAACGGAATCGACGTCCGCCCCAGCTCAACCATGACTTCCAACTTAAGCTCACGCAGAATCTCAAGATTCGGCTCATGCGACACCGCGCCACCCGAAAGCGGCGCAAAACGCACCTGGGATACCACCTGACGCTGAGTCAACGCTCAAACCTCCTGATTCCTGAAAATCCCCAACGATGCACCACTAACCCGGATTGACCCTGAGCAGCTTCTCAACACCCGGTTTCAACGATATCATCTTCACAGCTTTGTTGCCGTTAATGGTCAAGGGACGACCACGGCCAGCCAACCGACCGTTAATGGATACCCCAATCGTGCCATCCGGCGATTTGGGCAATTCCAAAATTACCCCTTCCGCCAGGGTCAACCAATCCGCGGCGCTCAATTCCAGGCGTCCGAGATCCGCCACAATCTGCACATAGACATTGCTGAGCGGCCCCATCGCAGACGGCGCATCATCGTCCGCGGCCACCGCCTCACGTGCCGAAATGACATTCGCCGTCTCAGGCTCCGTACCACCACCCGGACGATTCACCAAGGGCATTTCATAGCGCTCAACCGTCCAATCAGGCAAACGCAATAACGACTGACATTCCAGCTCAAACTGCTTCAAGATGCGCTGCGTTTCAGCCTCCACGCGCACGGGATCAAAGCCATGCAAGGGCGCGGGCTCAATGGCCGGTATCTGCACCTCGATGGGCCGCGTGAACTCCGCCGCCTTGGGGTCAGACACACGCGCCGTAAAATCAACCCGACCAAGAATCAATCCAAATGCCCCGGACAACATGCACGCCGAGGAAAACGCATACGAAAACGCCACATTGGGATGACTCGCCGCCCCAAAGGTGTAAATCCAGTGCAAAATCACCGCAGGCGTCGCCACCGACACACTCGGAAACAGCGTCCGCAACAAGACAATCAAGGCTGCACCAAAGAAAAACCCCATCGCGCCGCCATAATAAAACCCGACAGCCCCCCGTACCAACCGGGCTGACAACCCCACGCCCACGTGCTCATCGCGCGGATCCGGCACCTCAGGCCGCAAAAACCCCAACACCAAACCCAAAAAACCAAACGGAATCGCGTATCCCAACGCCCCCCAAAGCGCCCCATACATAAACGGCGGGTTCACCAACCAGCGCTGACGCTTGATATCCAACGGCTTGCGCGGCGGCACCTGCACAGGCGTCAACAAACCCGGAGACAAAGCCGTACCAACGACCTTCGCCATCGTCGAAATCACTCGCCCGCGCTCAATCGCAGGCCCCGGCGACAAACTCAAACCCAAACCGTGCGCGTGCGCCAACATATTGTAAGCACCCACACCCAACAAGCTAACCATCGTCAACACCAATAAAAACCCGCGCAACAAGCCGGCTGGTTGCGTCAAAGGCGGACTCAAGACGATGCTGCGCGGCTTGTAACGCCGGTAATACGTGAAATAATTGAGCGCCACCAGTAAGCTGACCGCATGCGCCAACGTGTATCCCACCAGAAACGGATGCAAACCCGTGCCACTCGACGTCCAGAAGCGCACCAACATGAACAGCGGAAAAATTCCACCAACCAAAAACAGAATCGTCCAAAAAAAGGAAACCTGCTGCGCAGGCGCGCGCGCAATCACGATGACACCTGCGCAATCTCAACCGCCAACCGACGACCATCCGGCGTGGTACCCGGCTTGCCCGCCATACGCGATTGCCCCACAATCACCTCCAGGGTGCCGCCAACCAAGGTATCCAACTCAATCACATCGCCCGCTTCCAATCCGTGCAAGTCACTAACCGTTAACTCGACACGCCCCAAACACACCGTCACCGGCACAGGCACATCCTGGATAAAATCCAGGCGTTCGTGAAAATACGTGGTATCCGAACCCGTCAAGGTGGTCTCGCCGATCGCCTGCAAACTCGCACCCGCACTCAACAAATATGCCTGCGGAATCGCCAGCACCACCCGCGCCGTCTCCGTCTGCCCAGGCTGCGACACCCGAAACGCCGTCGTCACCACTGGCGTATTCGGATTCAGACCCGGAAACATCTGTTGCAACTCAGTCAAAGTCGGCGGAACCTGCGCCGGTATCATCTGGACATCAAACTGCGCGATTTCATGCCAACACACCATAAACTGATGCCCCAAGTGCATCAACCACTGCTCAACAAACGCAAAACCGTCATCCGTCGCCAACGCCTCAACATTCACCCCGGTCAAAATGCTCGCCGCCGCGCTGTCGACAAACACAAAACCACCCCCAGGCTGCTCCGCAAAATCCAAAATTCCCCACACCGCATCGCGCGCATAACGCGTCTCCAACGCCTGAAACGGAACAATCTCAACCGCGGTCACCTGCCATGCGGTCTGCGGAAAACTCACATACTCATCCTGCAACTGGGCCATCTGCGCACACAAGTTGAAGTGAATATAGTAAATGGCGCGCATTTCCAGATTGTAATGATTGACACCAGCCGTCAGGACCGCCTCGTCCTCGGCGCTGACCCCATAAGACCCTTCCGAGTGTTGATAACCCTGCACGCACGTGCCTCCTACGGAAGCGTTCCCTCCCGTCTTCAAATGATACCAAAAAGCGCCACAGTCGCCCATTCAACCTAGCTCACGGACGGACCACAAACCGATTGATACTCGGCTGTGGACCGTGATGCGGCAGCGCCCGGCGCAAACAGTGCTGCACAGGTTAAGAGCCAAAACCTGCACGGCAAATGCAAAACCAAGCTTTGGGAGCCTGCCGTTCTTCAAATGCCAGTCAAAATACCACTCACCGTTCAATGCCTGTTCGCCCCTTGAAACGCCCTGGTGACACGCCGGTGGTTTGAAAGTGGTCGACACATCCAATCACCTGACCGATGGGTGTTTGTTTTGCCTGTCACAGATGCTTGTTCGGTTAGGGGTTATGCTGCATGGGTATGATCGCGCTTGGTTCAGGCGACGGGCCTGATGCGGCGTCATAGGGGGCGAATGTCATGAATGCGATTTCGCAAGGGCGTTACGGCCTGATGGGACTGATTCCAGAGGTACCAACATCGCTGCGTAGCGGCACGCTGGATGCCAATCGTCCCGAGGAGGAATTCATCAAGTTGATGGTGGCCCAACTGCAGAATCAAGACCCCGAAAAACCCATGGACGGCACCGCCCTCATATCGCAAGTCACGCAGATGAATGCGGCGATCGCCGTGCAGCGCATGAGCTACCTGACCACCGAAAACCACGCCGTTTCAACCGCCGCCGCCCTCCTGGGCAAACAGGTGCTGATTCGCCAGCCAGATAACGGGGCCACGCTCACCGGTCGTGTTCAAACCGTTGACTACTCCGGCAAAAACCCCCTCATTGTGGTCGATGGCCAGTCTTTCCCGCTTAACGCCGTGTTGCGCGTAGACGTGTAGGAGGGCAAGTCATGTCGCAAGTTCAAAATGGCGTCTTCAATACGTTAAGCGCCATGGACCAATGGATGCGGGTCATTGGCTCCAATGTCACCGGTTCGACCGTCACCGGCTATCGCGGAACCGATGTGCAATTCGGGGATGTGTTGGCGTCCCACCTCTCCCTCGGCGCACGTCCAAGCGATGGCTACGGATCCGTCAATCCCGTCCAACGCTCCGATTCAGGCGTCCGCATCAAAGCGACCACAACCGATTTTACCCAAGGCTCCATCACAGCCAACGGCCAACCCACGAACCTTGCCATCAACGGCGACGGTTTCTTCGTTCTGTCACGCACACCCAACCCGCGGTCAATCAGCGACCTTAGCTTCACCCGCGACGGCACCTTCAAATTCGAATTTCTCCGTGGCGACCTACCCAATACCGGCACCTACCGCCTTGTCAACTCAGACGGGCTGTTCGTCATGGGTTACTCCTCCACCGTCGATGCCAACCGACCCTTCGGCACACCACCGGAAGAAGCGCAAGGCACAGACAACCAGGCTTTTGCCAACGTCGTGGGCAGCGGCGCCGGGCAACCCCCCATCCCCGCTTTGTTCCAGAACATTCAACTGGATCTGGTGCGCAATCCGGAAGCAGCCGGCCGCTTCACGTTTGATGCCCAAGGCCTCGTGCGCGTCGGTGGCGCCGAACCCCGCGATGTCCTCGGACGCCCCGTCAACATGCACGTTGCATTGGCCAAATTTGCCAACCCGGAAGGCTTGAGACGCGGCAGCAGCGGCGCCTCGTTTCAGTATGACGTGATTGCCGGACAAGTGTTTTCAGGCACGGCCGCTGCGGGCAATGACGGCAGAAACCGGGTGGTCGGCGCAACCAACGTGCTTACCCCGGGTGCCCTGGAGAATTCCAACACGTCCATCAACACGACGTTGCCCGAAATCACGCTCGCGCAGAAGTCCTTCTCGTCGGCGAGCAAACTGCTCACCGTCGCCAACGACCTCATCGAGAAGGTGGAACAGATCATCAAATAAATGACCTCGCCTGACCGCGATACCGTGACGCACAGGTTTTTGGTCAAAACGGCATGACAAACTCCAAACATCGGGCACTGCTTCGTCGTTTTTGAGCAACAGCCACAATTCGATCACCAATCTAACGCGTCTCGATCTATCGCGTGGGCCAGCACCCCGAACTCCAATCCATCAAATTGACTGATTCTTCGTTCAATGTTCGTTGTAACCACACTGCCCAGAACACCCGAAACCGGTCCGCTTGCCGTTACCGCTTGGGCTGATGGTTGGCGCCTGATCGGTGAAGTTGATGAATCCTCCTGAACTCCCGAAACTTGACAGGCTCAGTCCTTCCGTGCTCATCTAAAATTTCAGACGTTTGTTATCAGCGATCGCACACTGGTGCGTGAGGCACTGCGCGTTCCATGGCGACACAATCTACCCCGTCAGCACCTTCGAGTCTCGGAGCCTTTTTGCGGTCCGGTGACCTTGTGTTGGCTGTCATCGTGGTTATGGTCGTCGGCATGATGGTGGTACCGCTTCCACCGTTGCTGCTTGACCTGCTGCTCGTCTTGAACATCACGGCCGGTCTGCTCATGCTGCTGGTGTGTCTGTATGTCCAACGGCCGCTGGAATTTAGCACGTTTCCGTCACTACTGTTGATTCTGACGCTGTTTCGCTTGGCGTTGAACGTCTCGACCACCCGGTTGATTCTGTTGAATGGTGAAGCGGGGCATGTGATCGAGGCCTTTGGGCAATTTGTGGTAGGCGGCAATTACGCTGTCGGTGTGGTTGTTTTCACGATTTTGGTCGTGATTCAGTTTATCGTCATCACGAACGGTGCCGGTCGCATTTCGGAAGTGGCAGCGCGCTTTACGTTGGATGCCATGCCAGGCAAACAGATGGCGATTGACGCGGACCTCGGTTCGGGCAATATCACAGAAGAGGTCGCTCGCAAGCGGCGACTCGACATCCAGCGCGAGAGCGACTTCTATGGCACGATGGATGGTGCGTCGAAGTTTGTTCGCGGGGATGCGATCGCAGGCATTATCATCATCGTCGTCAACGTCATCGGCGGGCTGGCCATCGGGGTGCTCCAACGCGGCATGCCAATTGGCGAAGCAGCCAGCCGCTACACCCTGCTCACCGTCGGGGACGGTCTTGTCTCGCAGGTGCCGGCGCTGGTTATCTCGGTGGGCACGGGTATACTCGTTTCC
>Ga0079301_1001089_pt1 | contig 12905 bp, 9 predicted proteins | sample Wag4_2014_7_11_3_FD_74797 | JGI IMG/M metagenome (GOLD analysis project Ga0079301, IMG submission 74797) | Fresh water mixed with fracking chemicals microbial communities from Ohio, USA - Utica-2 Time Series FC 2014_7_11 | ecosystem: Engineered > Industrial production > Chemical products > Input...
GCCGAGGCCTGGTTGGTGGCGGCGGAGCAGGCCGAACTCTGGATCAGCCTCTGGGTGCTGCTGGAATTCGCCTCGGCGACCACGGTGCGACTTCGCCGTGGCGACCTGAACGCCGCCAGGGCCGAAAACCCGTGCGGGCAGCTCTGGAATCCTTCCGCAGGGAGCGGCTTGGGATGCTGGAGCCGCGGGGGGATGACTTTCTGTGCGCCCAGCGCAGCCTCAGCCGCCATCTGCGGATCTGAAGCAAGAGCTCCGACTTGGCGGCGATGGGGCTCAGCCCTTCCCATCCCGCTGACCCAGCTCATGCAGGTGGCTGCCATGGTCGCCCTGGGCCTTCAGCAAAGGGTGGAGCTTCCAGCCGCAGCCGGTAGCGTCTGAAAACCTGCGGCTGCAGTTCCACCCATGGCCATGCCCCGCCTTGGCATCGCCCTGCTGGCCAGCGGCCTGCTCGCCATCGGCTGCAGCAGCCGCGAGGGGCCAGCCAGCCAGGCCAGCTCCGCAACGGCCGGCAACGAGGCAACCACAGGAACCGCCAGCACGGCTCCAGTTGAGGCTCCAGCCGCCCTGCCCGGGCTTGCGCTGCCAACAGATCCCGCCCTGCCCCGCCAGGCCGACGGGCGCCACTACCCCCTGGTGCCCCAGGACCCGGCCGCCACGGCTCGCCTGCTGGTGGCGGTGGAGGAGGCCCTGCGCGATCCGGCCACCCCCGCTGAGCAGCTGCCCCGCCTCGGCCACCAGCAGCAGGTGATCTACCGGGTGCTCTCCCGCGATCCCCAGCGGGCCGCCGCGGTGCAGGCCCAGCTGCCGCAGCCCTGGCGTGGGGTGGCCCAGCACCACCTGGAGGCCCGGCGCGAATTCCTGGCCATGCACGGCCACCACCGCCGGCCCACCAGCCTGCCGGCCTGGCGGATCATCCCGCCCGCACCGGCCGAGGAGCTGCTGGCCCACTACCGCAAGGCGGCCGCCGCCACCGGCATCGACTGGGAGGTGCTGGCGGCGATCAACCTGGTGGAGTCGGGCATGGGCCGCATCGACGGGGTGTCGGTGGCCAACGCCCAGGGGCCGATGCAGTTCCTGCCCACCACCTGGGCCCAGGCCGGCGTGGGTGCCGGCAACATCCGCGACCCCCACGACGCGATCCAGGCCGCCGCCCGCTACCTGGTGCGCCGCGGCGGCCTCCAGGACATCCGCAAGGGGCTGTGGGGCTACAACAACAGCGATCGCTACGGTCGGGCGGTGCTCCACTACGCCGCCCTGCTCAGGGACGACCCGCGCGCCTACACCGGCCTGTACCACTGGGAAATCCACGTCCACACCGAGGCCGGCGACCTCTGGCTGCCGGTCGGCTACGCCCAGACGCGGCCGATCCCGGTGAACGCCTATCTGGCCAGGCTGCCGGCCAGCGCCCCGCCCCGGAGCCGGGCGCCTCAACTGCAGCCCTGATCGGCGATCACCGATCGGCAGGGGCGGCACCCTCCATCAGGGCCCAGGCCTGCCAGAGCGTTTCATCGGCGCCGAGATTGCCGGGGAAGGTGAGCACGGGCAGCCGCGGCACGGCCGCGGCGGCAGGGGTCAGCACCAGCGAGAGGCCCGGCAGCAGCTGGCCCTGCAACTCCACCTGCCCCAGGCCCAACCCGTCCGCCAGCAGGGTCTGGGTGGTGATTCCCCCCTTGCTGATCAGATACCCGAGCCGGGGGGCCAAGGCCGCCGCCAGCCGGGCCATCAGCGCCGCCAGGGCCAGCCCGAGCCGGCGCCGCTCGGCGGCATGGCGGCAGCGCCATTCGCCCCGGCTGGTGTGGAGGACCGGCGTGCGGCCTTCCGCCAGCTCCGCCGCCAGCCGGCCGGCCCAGTCCCGCTCCAGGCTGGCGAGCAGGGCCGCCGGCGCCGGCCCCTCCAACACCCGCGCCACTGTCGCCACCGGCAGCTCCACAGCGCCGCAGCTCGGATCGGCCAGCAGTCGCGCCAGCTGGCTGTCGGCCAGGGGCACATGGGAGCCCACCAGCACCAGCCCCGGCAGCGGCGTGCCGCTGCCGCCCCGGCGGCGCAGGCCGACCAGACCAGCGCCATCGAGGGGCTGGGCACCGATCTCCGCCAGACCATTCAGCAGGCTGGCAGCCGACTGAAACAGAAACCGCCGCGGCCGGCCCCAGCGGCCTGCGGCAGAAGGGGCCGTCAGCTCCCGCACCGCCGCCCCCAGCGCCGCCAGCTGCGCCGGCCGCTCCGCGTCCACCGCCACCCAGACAGCACGCTCCAGCGCCGCCAGACGGCGGCACAGCCTCTCGAACCCCTCACCGCCTGCCGCCGCCCGATCCAGCTCGGCCAGCGCGATCCGCTGCACGCCGGCCGCCGCGATCCGCCCGCCGCTCTTCTCGGCCAGCCAGGCGGGCAGGGCGCTGGTGCCGTAGCCGAACAACCGATCGCGCCCGAACGGGGTGGTGTGCACGGGAACCCCATCCAGCAGGTGCACGCCCTGGCGCGTGGTGCGTCCGCCGGGCAGGAAAGCGGGCACCAGCAGACAGGCGTCGGGGGGCTCGGGCAGCGCGGCGGCAATCGTCTCCAGCTCCAGCGGGCAATGCCCGCGCAGGGTCGAATCGCCCCGGCTGACGATCAGCCAGTGCTCCAGGTGCCCGGCGGCGGCGGCGGCGGCAAGCGCCGGCAGCAGGGCCGCCAGGATCGCCTCGACCCGGGCGCGCGCCGCCGCCGGATCAAGGGCCCGGGTATTGGCCAGCAGGAACAGGAACGGGGAGGGATGGGCCAGACCGCTGCGCAGGCTGGCGGCATCCCAGCGCAGCAGCAGCGGGCAGCCGTGCAACGTCTGGGAGCCGGTGGGGTCGTCGTCCAGCACGACGATCTTGAGGAAGGCGGCCATGGCACCATCGTGCCGTGATGACCCCTGAGCCCAGCGAGCTGCAGGAGCTGGTGCGGGATCTGCACCGGCAGGGCACCGCCTGGCTGCCGGCGGGCTGCGGCAGTCGGCTGGCCTGGGGACCGCCCGTTCAGCCCGGACCCGGCCAGGCTGAGCCGCTGGTGCTGAGCACGGCCCGGCTCGAGCGGATCATCGAGCACAGCCCCGGTGATTTCACCGTCACCGTGCAGGCGGGCATGCCCCTCGATGCCCTGCAGGCCGCCCTGGCCAGGGAGGGGCAGTGGCTGGCCCTCGATCGCCCCTGGGGCCCGGGCGCCGGCAGCATCGGCGGGCTGGTGGCAAGGGGTCTGGCCGGCGGCTACCGCCAGCGCTACCTGGGGGTGCGCGACCAGCTGATCGGCATCACGCTGATGCGCAGCGACGGCACCGTGGCCCGGGCCGGCGGCAGGGTGGTGAAGAACGTGGCGGGCTACGACCTGATGCGGCTGCTGTGCGGCAGCTGGGGATCGCTGGCCCTGATCACCGACGTGACCCTGCGCACGCTGCCACTCCCTCCCCTGCGGCAAGGCCTGGAGCTGGGCGGACCGCTGGAGCGTCTCGGGCCGTTGGCCCGCTGGCTGCTGGACTCCAGCCTCAGCCCGGAGCGGATCGACTGGCGGCGCGGAGCCGGCGCGGCGGCGGAGGCCCTGCTGGTGAGCCTGGCCGGCATCCAGGCCGACACCCTCGAGGAGCAGCTGCGCTGCCTGGAGGAGCGCGCCGCGGCGGCGGGTGTGACTGCTGCCCGACTCGCCCCGGAGGCGCTTGCCCAGCGGCTGGGCGATCAGGAGCTGGGCGGTGGCCCAGACCCGTTCTGGCTGTTGCGGCTCGGTGTGCAACCAGCCCGTCTGCAGAGCCTGCTGGCCGATCCGGCCCTGGCCGGCATCCCCCTGGAGATGGGAGCCGGCAGCGGCCTCGGCTGGGCCTGGGCGCCGGCGGCGAGCCTGCAGGCCGGCCAGGTGGAGGGCCTGCGGCAGCGCTGCCGGGAGCTCGGCGGCCATCTGAGTGTGCTGCTGCAGCCCGCCGGCAGCAGTCTTCCCGCCTGGCTGGATGCCCCCTCCCGGCCGTTGATCGAGGCGATCAAGCGCCAGTTCGACCCGAAGCAGCAACTGGCCCGCGGCCGGCTGCCGGGCATTCAGCCGCCGCGCTGAATGCGCCGGGCTGCAGGCCGGACGCCAACGGCTCCGCCAGGGCGCCCAGCCAGTCGAGCAACGCGGCGTTCACCTGCTCCGGCACCTCGTCATGGGGGCAGTGGCCCGCCTCCAGCACCACCTCGCTGGTGGCCGCCGGGGCATGGCGCTGGAAAGCGGCACGGCGGCCGGCGGCGTTGATCCAGGGATCGCGGATGCCCCACAGCAGCAGCAGCGGACAGACCAGCTGGGCGAACAGCTCGTCGAGCGGCTGACCGCGGGGAATGTCGAACACGGTGCGGAACACCCCGAATGCCCCCGGATCAAGGGACGGCCGGCGGATCGCCTCGACCAGCGCCTCATCGACGTTGGTGCGGTCGATGTACACCTGGTTGAGGGTGCGGCGGATCGTGGCCGGCCGCCGCAGGTTCTCGAACAGCAGCCGCTGCAGCACCGGGCTCCTCAGCAGGGCGCCGCCGATCGTCTGGCGAGCGATCGCACCCCAGCCCCTGGGCGGAGCCTGCTCGTCGCTGAACGGTCCGGCGGCATTGAGCAGCACCACCCCGGCTGCCCCGTCCCCCAGGGCGGCGCCGGCCGCCAGGCAGGCAAAGCCACCGAGGGAGTTGCCCACGAGCACCGTGGGCCGGCCGATCCGTTCGCTCACATAGGTCGTCAGCTGATCGCGCCAGAGGTCGCCGCCGTAGGGGAGACCGGCAGGCTTGGCGCTGCGGCCGAAACCGAGCAGATCAAGGGCGTGCACCTCGTGCCGGGCGGCCAGCACCGGAATGTTGTGGCGCCAGTGGTCGGTGCTGGCCCCGAAGCCATGCACCAGCAGCACCGCCGGGCCCTGCGGCCGCTCCGGTCCGGCCTGCAGCGCATGCACCGGGTGCCCCTGAAACCGCCAGGGCCGCCCGGAGGCGACCGGATCGCAGCCTGGATCGGGGCACAGATCAGACGACACGGGCAGCGCAGCGGCGGGCGGGGGTCGATGCTAGGGAGATTCGCGCCAGCCCCTTGCCCGCTGTCGGCCCCGACTGGATCGCCCTGCTGCCCGGCATCGCCCTCTGGGCGCTGGCCCTCTACCTGCCGCTGAGCCTGCCGCTGTCGCGGCTGGAGCAGAGCCTGGCGGCCGGCTCGCTCGACGGGGATCTGCAGCAGCTGCTGCTGGTGCTGGCAAGCCTGGCGCTCGCCCTGGCGATCGGCACCCTCACCGACCTGGCCCTGGGCTGGGCCCTGGGCCCGGGCTGGGCCACCAGCCTTGGCCTGATGGCCGCCGGCTGGGGGCTGTTCACAGCGCTCGCCAGTCGAGCCAGGGACAGCGGGGAATGATCGCCGCCGTGCGGGCCTGATAGGCCGCGTAGTCGGAGTGAGCGCGCAACAGGGCCCGTTCCTCCCGCCGGGCCTTCCCCCCCAGCACGGCGCAGAGGCCGAGCAGCAGGGCCAGGTGCAGCAGGCTGCCCAGGGCCAGGCTCACCCCGAGCGAGCAGACCAGCACCGCCTGATACAGGGGGTGACGGCAGCGGGCGTAGGCCCCCGTGGTGACCAGGGCCGCGCCGGCCATCGGTTCGGGCAGCGGCGTCAGGCTCGGCCCCAGGCGCAGCAGGGCCTGCAGGGCCAGGAGCAGGCCCAGCAGAAACAGCGCCGCTCCAGCTGCCGCCAGCGGCAGGGGCCAGGCGTACCCCCAGCTGCCGGGGGCCGGCCAGGGCGGCAACAGGTGGGCGGCAATCAGGCTGAGCTGGGCCAGCAGCCACCATTCACCGCGGCGGTTGTCCAGCCAGCCGCCCCAGGTCACGCCCCAGCGCCGCAGCAGGGCGCCTGGCCTGGGGGAGGAGCGGTCCATCTCAGGTGGGGACTTCGGCGAGAGGGTCAAGGTCGGGGCCTCCACTGGTACCGCGCAACACCAGCCGCAGCAGGATCGGCGCCAGGAAGGTGGTGCCGATCACCATCAACAGGATGGCGGCTTCCAGGGGCTTGGTGAGCAGGCCGGCCTGGGTGCCCAGACCGAGAAAGATCAGGCCCACCTCGCCGCGCGGCATCATCCCCAGGCCCACCACCAGCCGGTTGGTCTTCTGCTTGCTCACGTAGCTCCAGCCGGCGGCCACCTTGCCCAGAATCGCCACGGTGAGCAGGAAGGCGGCCACGATCAACCCCTCCCGGTTGGCCGGATCGAAGGGATTGAGCACTGAAAGATCCATGCCGGTGCCGATCAGCACGAAGAAGATCGTGGCGAACAGGGCCACCAGCGGCTTGACCGCGGCATCGATCGCGTGGGCGTGGCGGCTGGCGCTGAGGATCAGGCCGGCGGCAAAGGCGCCCAGGGCTGCCTCCAGGCCGATCGCCTGGGCAGCGAAGCAGCAGAGGGTGAGCACGAGGAAGGAGGCCACCGCGGCCTCTCCGGGGGCCTTGAGCTGGTCGAGCACCCAGTCGAAGGCGGGTGCTGCCGTGCGACTGAGGAACAGGGCCGCCGCCACGAACACCCCGGCGGCCGCCACCAGCCGGACAATCGGACCCAGCGAGAAACCTTCGCCTCCGGCCAGGCTCACCACCACCGCCAGGATCACGATGCCGAGGATGTCATCGAGCACGGCGGCACCGATCACGGTCTGGCCCTCGCGGGTCTTGAGGAACTTCAGCTCGCCGAACACACTGGCGGTGATGCCGATCGACGTGGCCGTCATCGCCGCCCCGGCAAAGATCGCCGGGATCAGGGGCACATCGAAGAGGTAGTACAGGCCGGCCGTACCGAGGGCGAAGGGCAGCACCACGCCGGTCACCGCCACGGTGGTGGCCTGCGCACCGACCGCCACCAGCTCATCCAGCTCACTCTCCAGGCCGGTGAGGAACAGCAAGGCGAACAGGCCGATCTGCGAAACAGCCTGCAGGCTGGGGAACGAGTCTCGGTAGAGATCGGAGAGAACCTCCGGACTGACGTCCGCCAGGGAGCTCAGCAGCCCCGTGGCCATCCCGCTCAGCTGGGCCTGGGTGTCAGGAGGCACGATCAGATGCAGGCCCGATACACCCACCAGCACGCCCGCCAGCAGCTCGCCGAGGATGGTGGGCAGCTGGATCCGCACCATCAGTTCGGCGAGGGCGCGGGCGGCGATGAAGATCACCACGAATTCGCCCACCGAGATCAGCGTTTCAGCCACCTCGAGCTGATGGCCGCCCGTTTCGAGCAGCAGAACCGGCAGGGGCAACGGGGCAGGCAGATTCATGAGCGATGGCACGTGGGCGGGGAGGCGTGGGATTGACGCTAAGGCGCCTGGCCCGGTCAGCGGATCCTGTTCCCTAGCCGGCCGCGGGGGGCAGCCGTGGCTGCCACGGCTACCGTCCAAAGGCGCAAGCCATGGCACCCCCATCGTCATGACCCACCAGCACCCCAGTAACACCGAGCTCCAGACGGCCAGCCCCCTGCCCGTCGCAGCGACGCCGGCGGAACTGGAGCGGATCGACGCCTGGTGGCGTGCCGCCAACTACCTGGCGGTGGGCATGATCTACCTGCAGGACAACCCCCTGCTGGCCGAACCGCTGCAGCCGGAGCACATCAAGAACCGCCTGCTCGGTCACTGGGGCTCCAGTCCGGGCCAGGCCTTCATCTGGGCCCATGCCAACCGGCTGATCCGCCAGTGTGATCTCGACATGATCTACCTGTCGGGTCCGGGCCACGGTGCCCCCGGCGTGCTGGCCCCCACCTACCTCGACGGGTCCTACAGCGAGATCTACCCGGACAAATCCCAGGACGCCGAGGGCATGCGGCGGTTCATGAAGCAGTTCTCCTTTCCGGGGCACATCGGCAGCCACTGCACCCCTGAAACGCCGGGATCGATCCACGAAGGCGGGGAACTCGGCTACGTGCTCTCCCACGCCTGCGGCGCGGTGTTCGACAACCCCGAGCTGATCGCCATCGCCTGCGTCGGCGACGGGGAGGCCGAGACCGGACCGCTGGCCACCAGCTGGCACATCAACAAATTCCTCAACCCCTGCAGCGACGGCGCCGTGCTGCCGGTGCTGCACCTCAACGGCTACAAGATCGCCAACCCCACCCTGCTGGCCCGCATCCCGCGGCAGGAACTGACCAGCCTGCTGCGCGGCTACGGCTGGGAACCACTCTTCGTGGAGGGCAGTGAGCCGATGGCGATGCACGCCGCCATGGCCGCCGCCATGGATGAGGCCACCGCTCGCATCCTGACGATCAGGGCCGAGGCCCGCCGCAGCGGTGATCCCACCAGCGTCAGCCGGCCGATCTGGCCGATGATCGTGTTGCGCTCCCCCAAGGGCTGGACCGGGCCGGCCGCCCTGGGCGACAAGAAGCTGGAGAACTTCTGGCGGGCCCACCAGGTGCCCCTGCCCAATCCCCGCCAGGACACCGCCCAGCTGCAGCAGCTCGAGGCCTGGCTGAAGAGCTATCGCCCCTGGGAGCTGTTTGACGACCAGGGCAGCCTGCGGCCCGAGCTGCAGGCCCTCTCACCCAGCGGCAACCGGCGGATGGGTTCCAACCCCCATGCCAACGGTGGCCTGCTACGCCGCAAGCTGAACCTGCCGCCGGTGGAGGCCTACGCCGTTCCCGTGGCCCTGCCGGGCCAGAGCGAAGCCGAGAACACCCACCCCCTCGGCGAGCTGCTGCGCGATGCGATCGCGGCCAACCCCGATTCGCTGCGGGTGTTCGGGCCGGATGAGACCGCCTCCAACCGCCTGCAGGCCATCTATGCGGTGAGCAAGAAAGTCTGGATGGAGGAGTTCCTGCCGGAGGACATGAACGGCAGCGAGCTCTCCCGCAGCGGCCGCGTGGTGGAGATGCTCTCGGAGCACACGCTGGTGGGAATGATGGAGGGCTACCTGCTCACCGGCCGCTACGGCTTCTTCCACACCTACGAGGCCTTCGCCCACGTGATCGCCTCGATGTTCAACCAGCACGCCAAGTGGCTGGAGAGCTGCATCCATCACGCCCCCTGGCGCGCGCCGATCGGCCCCTGGACCTGCCTGATCTCCTCCACCGTCTGGCGGCAGGACCACAACGGCTTCACGCACCAGGATCCGGGTTTCATCGACCTGGCCGGCAACAAGAGCGGCGAGGTGGTGCGCGTGTATCTGCCCGCCGACGCCAACAGCCTGCTGGCGGTGGCCGAGCAGGCCCTGCTCGAAACCAACGTCTGCAACATCATCGTCTCCGACAAGCAGAAGCACCTCCAGTACCTCAGCCTCGAGCAGGCCCGCGCCCATGTCGCCAAGGGCATCGGTCTGTGGAGCTGGGCCAGCAACGACGATCAGGGCACGGCCGCCGATGATCCCGATGTGGTGATGGCCTGCGCCGGCGATATCCCCACCAAGGAAACCCTCGCCGCCGTCGAGATCCTGCGCCGTGAGATCCCCCACCTGCGCGTGCGGGTGCTGAACGTGGTCAAGCTGTTCGCCCTCACCGATCCCAGGGAGCATCCCCATGGCCTCAGCGACAGTGACTTCAACAGCCTGTTCACCACCGACAGGCCGGTGATCTTCAATTTCCACGGCTATCCCTGGCTGATCCACCGCCTCACCTACCGCCGCACCAACCACCTCAACTTCCACGTACGCGGCTACAAGGAGAAGGGCAACATCAACACGCCGCTCGAGCTGGCGATGAACAACCAGATCGACCGGTTCAATCTGGTGATCGATGTGATCGATCGGGTGCCCTCCCTCGGCTCCCGCGCCGCCCACATCAAGGAGCGCATGAAGGAGGCCATCCTCCACCACCGGGCCTATGCACACCGCCACGGCATGGACTCGCCCGACATCAACGACTGGCGCTGGAACCCGACGGAGCAACGATGAGCAGCACCCAACCAAGCACCCTGCGCCTGCCGACCCCCGGCTGCTACGCCGACCCCGACCGCAGCGGCCTCACCGCCGCCGACGTGTTCGACGGGATGACCGAGCACCTGTTCTTCACGCTCGGCAAGCTGGCCCCCACCGCCAGTCGCCACGATCTCTACATGGCGCTGAGCTACGCCGTGCGCGACCGGCTGATGACCCGCTACCTGGCGGGCATCGAAGCGCTGCGCAAGACCCCCACCCGGGTGGTGGCCTACCTCTCGGCCGAGTTCCTGATCGGTCCCCAGCTGGGCAACAACCTGCTGATGCTGGGCATCCAGGCGGAGGCCGCTGAGGCGCTGAAACGGTTCGGCATCGACGACATCAACGACATCCTCGATGTGGAGGAGGAACCGGGCCTGGGCAATGGCGGCCTGGGACGGCTGGCGGCCTGTTTCCTCGAATCCCTGGCCTCGCTCGAGATTCCGGCCACCGGCTATGGCATCCGCTATGAGTTCGGCATCTTCGATCAGCTGATCCGCGACGGCTGGCAGGTGGAGATCACCGACAAGTGGCTCAAGAGCGGCTGGCCCTGGGAGCTGCCCCAGCCCGACCAGGCCTGCTTCGTCGGCTTCGGTGGCCGCACCGAGGGCTATCGCGACGACCACGGCAACTACCGGGTGCGCTGGATTCCGGAGGAGCACGCGATCGGCATCCCCCACGACGTGCCGGTGCTCGGCTACCGGGTCAACACCTGCGACCGGCTGCGGCTGTGGCGGGCGGACGCCACCGAATCGTTCGACTTCTATGCCTTCAACATCGGCGATTACTACGGCGCGGTCGAGGAGAAGGTGGGCAGCGAAACCCTCTCCAAAGTGCTGTACCCGAACGACGGCACCGATGAAGGGCGGCGTCTGCGCCTGAAGCAGCAGCACTTCTTCGTGAGCTGTTCGCTCCAGGACATGATCCGCAGTCTCGATGCCCGCGGCATTCCAATCGAGGAGTTCCCGGAGCACTGGGCTCTGCAACTGAACGACACCCACCCGGCGATCGCGGTGGCCGAGCTGATGCGGCTGCTGATCGACGACAAACACCTCAACTGGGACACCGCCTGGGAGATCACCACCCGCTCGGTCGCCTACACCAACCACACCCTGCTGCCGGAGGCTCTGGAGAAGTGGGGGCTCGATCTGTTCAGCTCCCTGCTGCCGCGCCACCTGGAGCTGATCTACGAGATCAACCGCCGCTTCCTCCAGCAGGTGCGCATCAAGTATCCCGGCAACGAAGCGGTGCTGCGCCGGGTCTCGATCATTGATGAAGACGGCAGCAAGGCTGTGCGCATGGCCCATCTGGCCACCATCGCCTCCCATCATGTGAACGGCGTGGCGGCCCTGCACAGCGAGCTCGTGCAGAGCGAGCTGTTTCCCGACTTCGCCGCCCTCTGGCCCCACAAGTTCACCAATGTCACCAATGGCGTGACGCCGCGGCGCTGGGTGGCCCTGGCCAACCCCCAGCTCTCGGCCCTGCTCAGTGAAACGGTGGGCGATGGCTGGGTGAAGGACCCGGAGCAGCTGCGGCTGCTGGAGCGCCACGCCGATGATCCCGGCTTCCTGGAGCGCTGGGAGGAGACCCGACTGGGCGTCAAGACCCAGCTCAGCCAGTACATCCATCGCCATACCGGCGTGCTGGTGGATCCGGCCTCCCTGTTCGACGTGCAGGTGAAGCGGATCCATGAATACAAGCGCCAGCACCTCAATGCCCTGCAGGTGGTGGCCCGTTACCTGCGCATCAAGAACGGCCTCGACCAGGGCATGGCGCCACGCACGGTGATCTTCGGTGGCAAGGCCGCACCCGGCTATTACATGGCCAAGCTGATCATCCGCTTCATCAACGGCATCGCCGAAACGATCAACGCCGACCCCGACATGGACGGCAAACTGCGGGTGATCTTCCTGGCCGACTACAACGTGAAGCTGGGGGAGCGGGTCTATCCGGCCTCCGACCTCTCCGAGCAGATCTCCACCGCCGGCAAGGAAGCCTCCGGCACCGGCAACATGAAATTCGCCATGAATGGTGCCCTCACGATCGGCACCCTCGACGGCGCCAATGTGGAAATCCGCGAGCAGGTAGGAGCCGACAACTTCTTCCTGTTCGGCCACACCGCCGATGGCATCACCGCATTGCACAACAAGGGCTATCGCCCCTGGGAATGGATCAGCACGATGCCGGAACTGGCGGAGGTGCTGCGGCTGATCGAGCAGGGGCACTTCAGCAACGGGGACAGCGATCTGTTCCGACCGCTGCTGGAGAACCTCACCGGTCGGGATCCCTTCTTCGTGCTGGCCGACTTCGACGACTACCTGCGGGCCCAGGCGGAGGTGGATCGCCTCTGGGTGGACCGCCACCGCTGGAACCGGATGTCCCTGCTGAATTCAGCCCGCAGCGGCTTCTTCTCCTCCGACCGCTCGATCCGGGAGTATGCCGATCGGATCTGGCAGGCGGAGCCTTACCCGGTCGCGATCACCTGCGAAATGGATTGAGCCCGGGACGGCCGGGCCAGGGCGATCAGCCCTTGTCCGGCAGATCCGGCGTCTGATGCAGCAGACGGTTCAGCCGCAGCCTGTCGGCATTGAGCGGATCCGGTGCCAGTTCACCGGCCACTTCGCGGAACTTCTGCTCCACCTCCTCGGGAACCCGCACATCGAACACCCGTTCCATCAAGGCCTCGATCGAGAACAGATGGGCATTGATGTTCTCCAGATCGGCCAGGGCCTGCTGAAACGCCTCACCGGCACTGGCGGGGGGGACGACGGCATCGGCTGAACGGGGAGCGCCGCCGGCAAGTTCCAGACCGGGTGCCGTGGCGCCACCGACCGGACCCTGCGCCTCAGCGGCATCCTGCTGCTTCTGCAACTCCTCCATCACCCGGCCCGCCAGGGTGCGGAACGACTGGAGCGCAGCCCAGCTGAGCTCCTGCTGTTGCCGCAGGGTGGGGTTCTCGCGAATCAATCGGTCGTGTTCCCGATAAAAACGCTGGCAATCAGGGCACTGGCAGGGCTCTTCGGGCACCACACTCCCTTGGG